>N._stephensi_703_cecum__coassemble_1_pt1 | contig 55405 bp, 35 predicted proteins | sample N__stephensi_703_cecum__metabat2_low_PE_003 | metagenome-assembled genome bin N
ATTTACCTAAATTTACGCAATTGCCCCGCGAATATGGCGCAAACACGCTCAATCGGCGCGGGTTGCCGCCGCGAAAATTTTGTACATATCCTCCTCGTACAGCACCTTGCAGCTGCCCTTTTTGCCGCCGTTGTTTTGGGCGCATTTTTTCGCCATAAGCCTAAGCTCTTCCTCCGAGGGGTTAACCCCCAACTGCTTTATCGAAGTGGGAAGCCCGAGCGAAGCGAACCACTCCTCGCACGCCTCTATTCCCTTTAACGCCAGCTCCTCGCGCGTGCCGTTGGGACGCACTCCCATCACCTGCACCGCGAATTTATGGAAGCGGTTGAGGCAGTTTTTATACACGTATCTCGCCCAACTGCCCCAAAGCGCGGTGAGCGCCGCGCCGTGAGCCGTGTCGTACAGCGCCGAGAGCTCGTGCCCAAGCGAGTGGGTGCTCCAATCGCCGCCGTCGTTGCCGCAACCGGTCAGGCCGTTATGCGAAAGACTGCTCGCCCACATCAGATTGGCGCGCGCGTCCACGTTGGACAAATCGCGCATAACCGCCTTGGACGAGGCGATTACGGTAGTCATCAACGCTTCGGCAATGCCGTCGGTAAGTTTCAGCGTTCCGCCGCCGCAAAGATATCTTTCGGCGGTGTGCATAAAAATGTCCGCGCAGCCGCACGCCGTGGGATAAGCGGGCACGGAAGCGGTGAATTCGGGGTTCATCACGGCGAACACGGGGCGGGAAATTTCGGCGTTAACGCCGCGCTTAACCGCGATTTCCTCGTTGGTGATAACCGAAGATTTGCTCATCTCGCTGCCAGCCGCGGCAATGGTGAGCACCACGCCCACGGGCACCGTTTTTGAAGGCGTTCGCGCGCCGCAGTAAAAATCCCACGGGTCGCCGCCCTCGGCAACGCCCATTCCTATCGCCTTGGCGCTGTCGATAACGCTGCCGCCTCCGACCGCTAAGATAAAGTCCACTCCCTGCGCTTTGCACAGCTCCACGCCCTGCCTGACGAGGGATATGCGCGGGTTGGGCTTAACCCCGCCGAGCTCGCAATATTTAATTTCCGCCTGCTCCAACGCCCACTTTACGCGGGTGATGAGCCCGCTTTTGACCGCGCTTGCGCCACCGTAGTGCAAAAGCGCGCATTTTACGCCGCGCTCCTTTAAAAGCTCTCCAAGCTTTTGGTCGCTTCCGCGCCCGAAATACACCTTAGTCGGCGCGTTATACACAAAATCGTTCATTTAAAATTCCCCCGTTTCTTCTATGGCTACATTATATCACGCTTTTTAACCATAATCAATAGTAAGTTGACTTTTAGATTTTGAAAGATTATAATCTAAGCCGTATTTATTTTTACGCCGCGGGAGGCGGAAGGAAAAATATGAAAGAGAGAAAAATTTGCGTTATTTTTACGGGCGGCACGATTGGCAGCTCCAGCGAGGGCGAAAACGTCGGATTGAATTCCGGAAGCCGCAAAAAACTGATTGAGGCATACGAAAGGCAATACGGCGCGGAGATTGAATTTTGCGCGCTTACGCCCGTAAATATGTTGAGCGAAAACGTGCAGAAATCCGACCTGCAAAAAATTTACGACTGCGTTGCGTCAATCGACGCCGACCGCTTCGACGGCGTGATTATAACCCACGGCACGGACACGCTGTGCTTTACCGTAAATTGGCTGAGCCAAGTTTTTTGCTCCTATAAAAAGCCCATAGTCGTCGTTTCGGCGCTCTATCCCCTCGACGACGCGCGCACCAACGGCGTTATAAATTTTGCGGGCGCGGTGGACTTTATTGAAAAGACCGACGGGTTGAGGGGCGTTTTCTGCGCGTTTGCAAACGACGGCGAAAACTGCAAAATTCATCTGGGCAGCCGCCTCATCTATCCCGAGGAGATTAACGGCTTTTATCACAGCGCGCTGGGCGCTCACTTTGCGGAAATAGAGGACGGAAAGGTGATTATAAACAAATCCCCGTTCGTTCCCACGGAGGAGGAGATACGCGCGAACGACAACCCGCCGCTGCCGCCCGCGCTGAGCGACAGAATTATGCTTATAACCATGCGCTCTCTTTTAAACTTCGGCGTGTACGACTTTTCGCGTGTGAAGCCCGCCGCGGTGGTTGTAGAGCTTTCGCACAGCGGCACGGTGTGCACGGTTGGCGACGAACCCAACTTTATTCCCTTCGTCGAGAGGTGCCGCAAGTGCGGCGTGCCCGTGATTATCGCGCCCGTGATGAGCAAGGCGAGAGTTTACGACAGCATGAAAAACATACCCAAAGACGGGCTTTACACCGCCTACGACACCACCATTGAAACGACCATAGTCAAGGTTATGGCGGCGCTGGGCGCAAATTTGCCCGCCGACGCGTATTTCGGCGAGGAGCGCGCCTTTGAAAAGATTAACTTTCCGCTGAACAAATAATGACAAAATATGGCGGCTCTTCATAATTTTATAAGGAAAATATTCACGATTTTATAAGTTTATGCGCTTATGGGGCGCATAAATTTTATTTATACCCGAAATTTGGGCTGCGGCGGGTATAATTTATTGACTTTTACTAAACCATATAATAAAATAACCTTGTCAAGTAAATTGCATATATCATTTAACAGGACGAATAATTATGAAAAAAATTACTAAGATTGCGGCGGCGTTAACCGCGCTCGTGCTCACGTTCGGCGTTGCGGGCTGCGGAAAAAAGACGACCTACCCCGATTATTACAACCCCGAGCAGAGCGACCGACCGGTCGAAAGCGGCGAAAAATACGTTATAAACGTACAGTCCGAGGGCGGTATGCCCCTTGACGGCGTGCGCGTTTCGGCAAAGAAGGACGGAGCGGTCGTAAGGCGCGGCATTTCGCAGGAGGGCAAGATTGAGCTTGCCGTCAGCCTTGGCGAATACGACCTTGAAATCGACGAGACTTCGCTCCCCGCGGGCTATTACGTGGACGGAACGTCGTATAAGACCAACGCCTCCTCCCGCGAGGAAGTGACCATTAAGATACCCTCCAAAGTCGTTTCTACGACCGACACGGCTTCCACCGCATACGCGCTCGGCTACATCGCAAGGGATTTCACCTTTACCGATTGCTACGGCGGTACGCACACCGTTTCCTCCCTTTTGGAGAGCAAGAAAGCGGTCGTGCTCAATTTCTGGTATTCGGGCTGCGGTCCCTGCCGCGCGGAATTCCCCGCCATCGAACAGGCTTACAAGGCGAGAAACGACATTGAAATTCTTGCAATTTGCTCCACCCATCAGGGCGACACCAACGAAATAGTAAGCGACTTCAAGTCAACCTACGGTCTGTCCTTCCCCATGGGCGTGGACACCTTGGGTCTGACCTCGGCATTCGGCGTGAGCGCGTTCCCCACCACTTACGTAATCGACAGATACGGCTTGATTGCCTACCGCTCCACGGGCAACGAAACGGCTTCGCGCTTCTGGACCAACCTCTTCAACGACTTCACGTCTGACAGCTATAGGCAGAGCCTTTCGGTTGACAACACCTCGACCGAGACCGGCGACGACACGCCGGCGGACAGGGTGTTGCCCAACGTGGATATGCCCGCCTCCTCAGCTTTGGAAGCGGCGGCAAACGCGGGAAGCATTTCGGCGACCTACCGCGAGTACGAGGATTCTTACTCCTGGCCCTGGCTTGCGGGGGACGGATATATTTATTCCTCCAACACCGGCGTAGACAATTCCTACTCGATAGTGTACGTGGATATAGACATGAAGAAAGACCAGGTGCTTTCGTTCGAATACAACGTATCATCGGAAGCGGGCTGCGACGTGCTGTACGCGCTGATTGACGGCGACCCTTACGACAGTCAGGGTTGGAGCGCGACCGACGGTTGGCAGTCGGTTGACGTTTACATTGCCGACCGCGACAAGAAGATAACGCTTGCGTTTGCCTACCAAAAGGACGAACGCGACCCCGACGGCGAGCTTGTGGGAGACGACGTTGCAAAGATAAGAAACATTCACTTAAAGGATATAAGCGCGATTGAAAAGACGATTGACGTTAAGAGGGCGTGCGCTTCGGGCTATACCGAGGGTGCAACCAGATACGACAATTACGTTACCCCCGTGCTCGGCGACGACGGATATTACCACGTGGGAAGCAAAAACGGACCGTTGATTTCAATCTCCATCAACTCCACCCTTGCCCCTTGGATACAATTGCATATGAGCGAAAACACCACCACGGAAGACGGCAATTCTTATTCGAATACGCTCTATTATCTGACCTATTGGAAGTACGCTTCGGGCGAGGGCAACTCGTTCAACGTAAAAATTAAGGGCACGGACATAACCGACACGGTGCTCACCTATTGGTCGATACAGGGCTATATGGAAGCTCCCTCCTACCTCATTCCCGTCAACGAAGAGCTGAAAGAGTGGGCGGAGCTGTTCGTTGCCGCACAGCAGGAAGCGCAGGGCAGAGAGGCGAACGACAAGGAATGGCTTGAATTCTGCTACTATTACAGCCACTACGACGGCAACACGGTAACAGAACACGACGACTACTGCAGGGCGACCACCGACGTTACCCGCGGACTTAGAATGGAAAACTGCTACTTTGCATATGAAAAGAACGACCCCGAGCTGGCGAATTCCGAAACGTATAACGCAGCGACGGGCAGGAACGTGGCGAAGATAAACTACGGCCTGGCGCTTTCGAACGGTTCCTACTACAAGTTCACCGCAAAGCAAACGGGCGTTTACCAATTCCGCTCGTATCTCACCGGTTGCTCGTTTGCAAAGCCCGCTTCGGTCTCCGGCGACACGAGCTCGCTGACGCCCAGCCCCAACATTAACATCTACTCCGAAAACGGTAGCAATCTGCACACCACCTCGTTCGTGCTCGACCACGACCAATACACCCTTCCCGCAGCGGAAAATTACGAGGGCTTTAACACCTACTACGTATTGGAGGCGGGTCAGACGGTATATCTGCAACCCATAACCAAGGAAGACGAAACGGGTTATTACGACTTCGAGATTACCTATTTAGGCACCTATCTCGCAAAGATGATGGACGCGTCGCTGGGCGGCGGCATGTGGACTTACTACGAGAACGCCGACGGCTCTATGGGCGAAATTTACTACGACGCAATAAACGCGGCGCGCGGAGAGGACGGCTATTACTACAAAGCCGACGCAAACGACAACGCGCTCACCGACCAGCCGATTTATATCGATATGATACACATGAGCTATATCCAGACGGCGTTGCCGTCGGACCCCACCGCGAACTATAAATCGCCCCAGTGGATACTTGAAAATATCGACCTTACCAGATATTTCCGCGACGGCGCCGAAATGACGGCTACCTTAGAGCGCTACCTTGCGGCGTCCACCGCGAACAAGGACGAGGACGACGAATACTACGGCTTGGTTGCCGCCGACCAGACGATAGTAGATTGTCTTAACAAGATTATCAGCTTCAGGGACGACAGCAAAGACGCGCGCAACGGCTGGCTTGGATTTGCGTGCTACGTTGAAAAATACGGCGCATAAAAATAAAAAAAATCTTTTAAGGAGAAATATTATGAAAAAGATTATAAGGACACTTACCATAGCAATTCTTGCGGTGGTTGCAATCGTTTCCTGCGTTTTGGCGGCGGGCTGCGGCGGCGACAAGGACGACGCGACCAAGTCCGATTACAACTTCTCAATCGTGTACGAGGACGGCACCGCGGTTGACGGCAAGGCGCAAACCGTATACACGCAGCTTTGCATAGACACCAACTGCGTTCCCCTCTCGCTTCAAAGCATTTATCCCGACGAAAACGGCAAACTGGGGCTTACGCAAGCAAAGATTAACGAGCTTCTCGGAGAGTTCGTAAGCGGCAACGGCGACGTTACGCAGTTCGTTTTCCACGTAGTTAATCTGCCCGGATACAAGGCTGACTGCGAAGTGACCGTAAACGGCAAGGGAAACTATACGGTTACCGTAACCAAGAATTAAATTTATAAAAAAGTTATACCCGCCGTGCGCGTTGCGCACGGCGGGTATTTTATTTTAATTTTACCTTACTTATTCAACGCCTTTTCGATTGCGACGCGCAAGTCCGCTTCCGAACACGAGCCGTGCTGTATGTGGCTGATGTAGCCCTTTGCGTCCACCACTACCGTCATCGGGAACGCCGCCCTTCCGCCGAACATACCGTAGGTGTTCAGCTCCTCGGTGTCCTGCGCCCATACGAGCTTGTAAGAATTCCACTTTCTGCCCTCGCCGTCCACTTCCGCGTCGAGGAACGCCTGCACACCCTCCGCGGGCACGGTTGCGTAGCTGTGCACCACGTACATCTCGATTTCGCCGTTATACTCCTCGAACACCTTTTCAAAGTGGGGCAGCTCTGCCTTGCAGGGGTCGCAGGAGGTGTACCAATAGTTGATAACCGTCACTTTGCCGTGGGTGAACGTGTTGAATTCGGTTGCGTCGTTGTCGGAATTGTAGGTCTGCAATATAAATTCGGGGCACTTGTCGCCGACCGCGTACACGTTTACGTCGTTTTCCTTGGCGACGCCGTAGCCTATCCAGGCGCCGATAAGCAGCGCGATTGCAAGCGCCCACGCCACGAATTCGACGACGAACCGCGGGCGTTTGAACGCCGCCTTAACGCTTGCCCAAAACGCCTTTGACTTCTTTTCGGGCTTGCCGTCCTCTTCCTCTTCGGGCGCGGTTGCAATTTCTTCGGAACCGCCCTCCGCGCTTTCGGGTTGAGTTTGGGTTGCCGCCAACTCTTCAACCGCCTCGGGTTGGCTTTCGGGCGCGTTAATTTCGCTTGGCGCGCCCTCTTCAACTTCCGCGGGGGAAATTACCGTAACGCTTGCGTTGGACTTTGCAAGCTCCAACAGCGCAATTTTTTCGCCCTCGGCAACCGCGGGCTGCGCAAGCGGCGTGGTGTTCTTCAAGAAAATTTTGCTCCCTTTCCAGCTTATCGCCTGAACGGGGCACACCGAAATACATTCGCCGCACTGGATACATTCGTGGTCACCCACGCGCTTTACGTCCATTTTACAGCCCTGTATGCACAAGCCGCAGTCTATGCACTTGTTTTTATCGAGCTTTACGCCGAGCAGCGACACCTTGCAAAAAAGCGAATATATGGCGCCGAGCGGACAGATAAAGCGGCAGAAGAAGCGGTAAATGAACACGCTTGCAACCACCATTACCACGAGCACGCAGAACTTCCAGGTGAAAAGATAGCCGAGCATGCCGTACAAATCGGAATTTTTCACGTTTGCAAGCAGCCCTATCGCTCCCTCGAAGGTGCCCGCGGGGCACACATATTTGCAGAACGACGGCACGCCCGCGTAAATTATGGGGATTGCGATGACAATTACAAGCAGCACGTATTTAAAATAGGAAAATATTCTCGTGAAGCGGTTCTTTCTCAGCTTGGGGGTGCGGATTTTATACAGCAGCTCCTGAATGAGCCCGAACGGGCACAGAAAGCCGCAGATAAGCCTGCCCAATAAAAGTCCGTATAAAAGCAGAATGCCGAATATGTACGCGGGCACCGTTTTGCCGCTCTGCGCGAGGGAATCTTGCAACGCGCCCAACGGGCACGCGCCTACCGCGCCGGGGCAGGAATAACAGTTGAGACCGGGCGCGCACACCTTTTTGGTGTCGCCCGAATAAATTTTGCCCGAAGCGAAGCCCTTTAAATTGGCGTTGGTGAGCAGCGCGGCGTAAAGCTGAATGAGCCTGCGCTTAGTGGGCTTGTGGGCGATTAACCAATCTTTAACCTTTGCAAAAAATTTTTTCATATCAACCCAACCCTATACATTCGGTGCAGATGTTTATCGCCTTGATAAACACCGTCCTTGCGCTGCCGTTGAGCGCGCCGCAGATTATCAAAACGACCGCCGCAACCGCAATTGCCACGCGCACACCCAAAATTACGCGCCAATCTTCAAAAAACGCCTGCACTTTGTTCAATTGTTTTTGCTGGGGCTTTAAGCCCTTAGTCACGTTCTGCACGAGCGGAAGGACGCGCTTTACGGCGTATTTTTCGTAAATCGCCGCGCCGCACACCACTATCAAGCCCGCAAACACGCACGGAAACACGTTTTTCGCCATATTCAGCATTTCGTGCGTCACGTCTTTGTTCGGAAAGTTGGAGGGTATGCACAGATAGACGAGCGCGTACACCGCCGCTATACCGAACATTGCCCACGCGCCGACTTTGAGCGCGAACGTGATTTTATTTGCGCTTTTAACCGCGTTGAAGTCGCCCTCCTTGCCCTCGGGCGCGGACGACGGCATACGCTTAATTAAGCGCGCCAACTGCAAATCGGGGCAGATTTTGCGGGGCTTGTCGGTTACGGGGAACACCTCCCACAGCACGAAGCCGATTATTATGCCCGCAATCCACAGCCAGAAAAAGAGCGCGATTTTATCGAGCGCCTCCACCACCGTGCCGCGGCTGAACGGGTGCCAATCGCCCTGATAGCCGTCGGGCGCGGGCAGGTTGTACACCGACAGCACCTGCCATATGAACAGCGCGCCGACGACGACCGTAAACGCGCCGAATATAATTCCGTAGCCAAGACGCACGGACTTACACGTTTTAGAATTCATTTTGTCCTCTCGGGGCACCCGACCGATAAAGTTGCGCGCGCCCGCTTTTGCGTTAAAATTATTATACCAACCGCGGCGTGTAAAGTCAAGAAGTATTACCCCGTTACGAACTTGACAAAGAATGGGAATTGAATATATAATTTAATTCGGAATTACAACCGTCGTTTACAGTGAGATACTATGAATAAAGAATTGTACAAGGACTACGTCAATATTTTAAAGGAAGAGCTGTTGCCCGCGATGGGCTGCACCGAGCCCATTGCCATTGCCTACGCCGCGGCGCTTGCAAGGCACACCCTCGGCAAGCTGCCCGAGAGCGCGGAAATTACCGTTTCCGGCAACATTTTGAAGAACGTTAAGAGCGTAATCGTGCCCTCTACCGGCGGGCTGAAAGGCGTGACGAGCGCCGCCGCAGCCGGCATAGTCGCGGGCAGGCACGACCTTAAACTCGAAGTTCTCTCACAAATCACCAAAGCGGATATAGAGAGCATTAAAGCGTATATATCCCGCGCCAAATTGACGGTTAAGGCGAGCGACAGCGGCTGCGTGTTCGACATTGGCGTAAGAGTTTGCGCGGGCGGCGACTGCGCTTACGTGCGCATCGAGGGGCACCACACCAACGTGGTGGAAATTAGCCGCAACGGCGAAATTATTTTCAACAGACAGATAACCGAGGAAAACGCCAACGACGGAATGACCGACAGAACGCGGCTTTCGGTTAAAAACGTCATAGAATTTGCCGACGCCGCGGATATTGCGGATATTGAAGAGGTTATAGGCAGGCAGATTGAATATAACGCGGCGATTGCCAGAGAGGGCTTGACCAACGACTACGGCGCAAGGGTGGGCAAAGTTTTGCTCGATAGCTTTGGCGACGGCGTTCACAACCTTGCCAAGGCGACCGCGGCGGCGGGCAGCGACGCGCGAATGAACGGCTGTTCCCTCCCCGTGGTAATCGTGTCGGGCAGCGGCAATCAGGGAATGACAGCCTCCCTCCCCGTCGTCGTATACGCCGAAAAGCTGAACGCGCCGAGGGAAAAGCTCCTGCGCGCGGTTGCGCTTTCCGACTTGATAACCATTCACCTCAAAACGGGCATCGGCAGGCTTTCCGCCTACTGCGGCGCGGTTAGCGCGGGCGCGGGTGCGGGCGCGGGCATTGCCTATTTAAAGGGCGGCGGATTTGAAGAAATTTCTCACACGGTGGTCAACGCGCTTGCCATAACGTCGGGGCTGATTTGCGACGGCGCGAAGTCGAGCTGCGCGGCAAAGATAGCGGCGGCGGTTGACGCGGGCATTTTGGGATATGAAATGTATTGCCGCGGCAGTCAGTTTTACGGCGGCGACGGCATTTTGGTGAACGGCGTGGAGAACACGATTGAAAACGTGAGCGACCTTGCCCGCGTGGGAATGAAGGAGACCGACGAAGAAATTATACGGCTGATGATTAAGACCCTTTCTTAAATTGCCCGCGGCATATGCCTTGGCGAAAGGGGAAATAACTATGATAATGAGAGAGCGCCGCGCGGGTTGGTTGCAATCCGCGCGGCGCTTTAATTACTTTTCATCGTGTGCGGCAAAAGCCGCGAATGAAAGACGATTAGCCCTGTCTATCCGCTGAGGAAATCAACTCGGTGGCAAAGCTTTTTGCTGCGGACACGTCGTCATCGTTGGGGCGTCCGCGATGGAAAAGCATAAACTTTCCTCTGCAATAAAAGTCTTTGTCAAGCACGGCGATACCCTTTTTCTCAAGCTCTTTTTTAATTTGCGGGAATGCCCGCTCTGCAAGCGCGGACGTGGAAAAGACCGCAACGCTGCCCACTGCGTCCTTATTGAGCACGGAAATAAATTCCTTTACGCTTTTATCTATCCCGCCGGCATAGACCGACGCGCCTAAAAACAACAAATCGGTATAGCCGTCAACCGGCTCGGAAATATCCTGCGCGGCGCAACCCGCCTGTTCGGCTATTGCTTCCGCGAGCTTGCGAGTATTCCCCGACCTTGAATAGTATCTTACTTCAATCTTCATATTTTACCTCCGATATTATTTTCCCATTTTTGTAAGGGTGCCGTTTTCCAGTCTATACACGGTATCTACCAAATCGAGTATGCGCTCGTCGTGCGTAACCATTACGGCGCATTTTTCATACTTTTTAACTTCCGCGCGTATCATTTCCACAACCTGCCTGCCGTGCGGCGCGTCGAGATTTGCCGTAGGCTCGTCTGCAAGAATAACGTCGGGGTTGTTTACGAAAGCACGGGCGATAGCTACGCGCTGTTTTTCTCCGCCCGACATTTTTGACGGATATTGACCGGCGCATTTCTCTATATCCAATTCTTGAAATAAAGCGTCTATATTCGGGCTGTCCGCGTTTTTATTTTGAAAAACCGATAGTTGCTCTTTTGCTCGCAAGTACGGCAATAATTGATGATTTTGAAAAACAAAGCCTATGTGTTCACGGCGTAGCTGCGTCCAATGCTTTTTATTTTCTCCGGATAAATTTCTGCCTGCAATGCAAACCGTTCCCGAATCGGGCGCAAGCAGTAATCCGGCTATCGTGAGTAGCGTACTTTTACCCGAACCCGACGGACCCACAATCGCCGCAAATTCGCCTTTTCCTACGCAGAGCGACACGTCGTTCAGCACTACGTTTTGTCCGCTTCCGTCGCGGTATGCCTTGACGATATGTTCAAGCCGTAAAATATTTTCGCTCACTCGTCCGCACCTCCTATTACTTTCATAGGGTCGACCTTCGATATGCTCAAAACGGAAATCAAGCTGCTCGCTATCGAAATTAAGATAAACGCCGCCGCAATGATAAACACGTTGCCGGCTTTAAGGTAGAACGGCATTGCCGGCGGTATTACGAGCGACATTAAAAACGTAAGTAAACCCGCAACCACCGTGCCGCACACCGCCACCATGCAGACCTGTACGGTAACCATAGCCGCAAGAGTTTTCATATTTATGCCGATTGCCTTCATAACGCCGAATTGCTTGTGCTTTTGAATTGTGAGAATAAAATAGAATACGCCGATTATTGCCGCCGTTACGACGACGAGCACCCAAATTATCATCGTTATCGTCAAGTGCTCAGCTTTATACGACGGGATATTTTCTATGATTTCCGATTTAGGCACAAGCTCCGCGCCGTCTATATTTATATTTTTTACGTCCTTGCCGTCGACTGCGATTGCGTGATATTTCAGTTGGTACGCCGGGTTGAGAACCGTCCTAATTTCCGAGTAACTATCGAGAGAGATAAATCCTATCGAAGTATGCCCGTACATGCTGTCCTCAGCAAAACCGACTACGGTAAACTCAACTTGCGACGACGAATCGCAAACGGTATCGCCGATTGATATTCCCTCACGCGAAAAACTTTCGTCCAACACGATAGGATTTTGCGCTTCCGCCTCGCATAACCGCTTGCCCTTAATTACTTCCGGTGCAAGATATCCGTCAGGGTCGATTGCAAAATACGTTACGTTAATCTTTTCGGACGAGCCCTTTTTAGACAGATACAGGCGCTGTATATTGAGCGCCGCAAGCTTTGCGCTTGTCTGCGATTGTAACAGTTCATATTTTTCCGTTTCCAGCTCGGACACGGTTATAAGCTTTTCGGCAGATTCGTTTACCAAAAAATAATCCGCGTCAATGTTGTCTATGCCGGATACGACCGCCCTGCCGAGCCCTTCTACCAATCCCGATAAAAATAAGACCATAAAGACGAGCAATACGATTACGACTTCGATAAGAATGTATTTCTTTTTACTGTATAACAGCTCTTTTAATGCCAATTTGAAAGCCATAATCACCTCGCCTTGAATTTTTCGGTTGCGCTTTTCATACCGTCGCTCATTCGTTCTAAAAGAGAATTAGCTTCGTCTATAGATTGCTTAATTTTCTCCGCGCCTATCGCATCGAATATTTCCGCTTCGATTTGCACGAGCGGAGCAATGCTTTCCTTTACGAACTCCCTGCCCGCTTCCGTCAAGGTAATATCTTTTTCGCGTCTATCGCTTTCGGACGGGCTGAATTCTATAAACGCTTTGCTTTTAAGCCCCTGCGCAACGCGGCTTACCGACTGCTTCGGAATACAGAACATTATGCCCACGTCCTTTTGCGTTACGCGCTCCTGACGATTTAATATATAGAGAGTAAGTAACTCATAATAGCTCAAATTGTGCGCTTCCGCATAATCTGCGTACAGCGACACGCACTTGCGCAAAAAGTCGTTGAGCGCGATAGTATAATTGTTTTGGTCAATCATTGTTATTACCATATTTAAGATTAGTCCCGCAAGGGACTAATTATATTATATTAAACGCACTATGCGATGTCAAGGGATTTGCGGAAAATAATTAATGCAAACGAAAAAGGCGTTTGGAATTACCAGACGCCTTAACTTTCGCGTGAAAACGATGCTCTTATAAATTTTAGTTTTATTCCGTACGGAAATTAAGCTTCAGGAAGAGCTTTTAATTTTTGCTTTTTTGTCAACCGCCGACCCAAAGCCAGGCGATTGCCGCAATTATGCCGAAAACGAGAATGACGATTAAAAACACGGGCGCGTACGCCGCAAACGCCGCCCTTACGAGCTGCCAATATTCCTTGCGGGTCAGCTTCTGCCTCTGCTGTTTGTCTCCGCCCGTCTTGCTTTTGCGGGGATTGTACCACCGGAACCCCTCCACGTTCATATCGGCAAAAGTCGTTTCCGTGTCGAGGTCGTCAACCTTTTTATTCTTTTTCGACATTATCTTTCTTCACCGTACGGGTGCGCGCGGATTTTTTTGCGGGCTTAGGCTTTCCCTCCGCCCCTTCTTCCGCCGCGGCAATCTCTTCGCTTACCGCCACGGCTTGCGCTTCGGCTACGGGGGAGCTTTCGGGCGCGCTTTCCGCCGCGTCCGCTTTCGCCTCTATGGCGTCGGCAGCCGCGCTCTGCGCTTCAACGGTGGGAGCCGAACTCTGCGCTTCGACCGCAGTAGCAGCCCCATTCTCCTCAACAGGAGCGGGCGCAACGCTTTGCGCCTCGGGTGCGGGAGCCGCGCTCGCTTCCTCTTTATTCTTCTTGAAAAGTCCGATAACTTTAGCCTTGGCTTTGTTAACGAATTTATTGTTCTCTTTTTCCTGCCTTGCGGCATCTTCGGCTTCGAGTTTTTCCGCCCTTTCAAGCAATGCCTGCGTCATCTCCTGCGTGTTGTAAAGATGGCACGCGCAGAAATGCCCCTCTTCCACCTCCCGGTATTCGGGAGCGACGCGGGAGCATATATCCATGCAGCTTTCGCAGCGCGTATGGAATTTGCAGCCCTTGGGGGGATTTACGGGCGAGGGTATGTCGCCTTTAAGCATAATTCTGTTCATCTTCACGTGCGGGTTGGGCACGGGCACGGCGGAGAAGAGCGCCTTGGTGTACGGGTGCAAAGTGTTTCCGAAGATGGCTTCCTTGCTGCCGTACTCCACGATATTGCCGAGATACATAACGCCCACGTCGTCCGAAATGTGCTTTACGACCGACAAGTCGTGCGAGATGAAGATATACGTCAAGCCTAACTTTTCCCTCAGCTCAATGAGCATATTGATGACCTGCGCCTGAATTGAAACGTCGAGCGCGGATACCGGTTCGTCGCAGACGACGAGCTTGGGATTGAGCGCGAGGGCGCGCGCTATACAGATACGCTGGCGCTGTCCGCCCGAAAATTCGTGGGGATAACGCTCGAAATAATGCGGCTGCAACCCGCACATATTCATAACGTTTAAGACGTAGTCGTGGAAGCCTTTTTTGTCCACGAGCCCGTGCTGGCGCGCCGATTCTCCTATTATCTCACCGACGGTAAGTCTGGGCGACAAGCTTGCGTAAGGGTCCTGAAAAATCATTTGCATATCGGGGCGCAGCTTATCGAACTCGCGGTTCTTAATTTTCGCCACGTCCTGACCGTTGTAAATAATTTCGCCCTGAACGCCGTCGTAAAGGCGCAGAAGCGAGCGCCCCATAGTGGACTTGCCGCAGCCGCTTTCGCCGACTATGCCGAGGGTTTTGCCCTTTTCGAGCTTGAACGAAACGCCGTCCACCGCCTTTAAAAACTTTATGGGCTTGCCGAAAAAGTTCTTTTCGACGGGGAAATATTTCTTTAAATCGTTTACTTCCAAAAGTATTTCGGAGCGGCTTACGCTTTGGTTCGGCGTTTGATTATTTTCCATTGCCGTCCTCCTTTTGTTCGTACAGATAGCACGCCACCTTGTGCGTAGGCGACACCTGAACGTAATCGGGATATTCGCCCTTGCACTTTTCCTTGCACATTTCGCACCTGTCGCGGAAGTAGCAATAATCGGGCATATCTATGGGGTTGGGCACGAAGCCGGGTATACAGTAAAGCTTATCGACCTCTGCGTCAACCGTGGGCTTACTCTTCTGCAAGCCTATGGTGTAAGGGTGCAGAGGGTGGTCGAAAATATCTTCCGCCGTTCCCATTTCAATCACCCTGCCCGCGTACATAACCACCACGTAGTCCGCCATTTCGGCGACTACGCCGAGGTCGTGCGTGATGAGCATTATAGAGCCGTTAATCTTTCCCTTGACCTCGCGCAGTAAATCGAGTATCTGCGCCTGAATAGTTACGTCGAGCGCCGTGGTGGGCTCGTCCGCGATTATCAGCTTGGGGTTGCACAGAAGGGCGATTGCAATCATTACCCTTTGGCGCATACCGCCCGAAAGCTCGTGCGGGTACTTTTTATACACGCCCTCGGGGTCGGCAATGCCTACGAGTTTGAGCATATCTATGCTGTGCGCCTTTACCTGCGCCTTGGAAATGCCCTCGATGTGCAGATAGCCCACTTCGTCGAGTTGGTTGCCGATTGTGAACACGGGATTTAGAGAGGTCATCGGCTCCTGGAAAATCATAGAGATTTCCCTGCCGCGTATCTGGCGCATAGCCTCGGTGGGCATCTTTGCGATGTCAACCACCCTGTCCTCCATCTCGTACACGTTGCCGCCGAGTTCATTCTTCTTTATAATCTTTTTGCCCTTTTCGTTGAGCTTTACGCGCTCCTCGCCGTTTTCTCCCCTTTCGGTTTCGTAAACGGGGATTTTTCTGCCGTGCTCGTCCAGCTTGAACATTCTCGCTTTAAAGCGGATAGAGCCGCTTACGATTTGTCCGCTGGGCGCCTGCACGAGTTGCATTAAAGAAAGCGAAGTCACGCTTTTGCCGCAGCCGCTTTCGCCCACGACGCCGACGGTTGAGCCGGCGGGTATGGAAAAGCTTACGCCGTTAACCGCCTTAACCGTGCCCGCGTCGGAGAAAAAGTAGGTATGCAGGTCGTCGAATTCGATTATATTATTGTCGTCCTTCATCTCGGTGGTGTAGTCGTCGGGCTTACACTTACGCTTCTTTTGTTTTTCGTAGTAGCGTATTGCCTTGGAATTTTCCTTGGCGATTGCACGCGATTCCGAGCGGGATATATAATGTTTTTTCTTTTCGTTATTATCCGCCATGGTTACCTCTTCATTTTAGGGTCGAACGCGTCCCTCAATCCGTCTCCGACGAAGTTGAACGCCAAAATGGCAAGCGTTATGCACACGCCCGCGCCAACCCACAGATTGGGATAGTATTGCCTGTAAGTAGCGTTGTTTGCAAGATTTATCAGATTTCCCCAGGTTGCGGTGCCGAGAGGCGCGCCTATGCCGAGGAAGCCGAGCGTCGCCTCCATAAGTATTACGCTGCCCAGCCCCAACGTCATTGAAACGATGAGCTGGGGAATTACGTTGGGCATTAAGTGCTTGAATATTTTAGAGAACGTTGAAAGCCCCGAAGCCTTGGCGGCAAGCATAAATTCCTGCTCCCTTAGAGAGAGTATCTGCCCGCGGACCAACCTCGCGGTGCCCGTCCAGCCGATTAAACACAGCACTATCATCATATAGTAAAGCTTGGTTATGCTTGCGCCCAATCCGTTGGAGGTGAACACGACCGAAAGTATGAGCATTATGGGAATGGACGGGATACAGCTTAAAATATCCACCAAACGCATTATAACGTTGTCAACCCACTTGCCGAAATAGCCCGCAAGTCCGCCCATGACTACGCCGATTAACGTTTCGATTATGACCACGACGAAGCCTATGGTAAGCGACACCCTGCCGCCGTACATAAGGCGGGTGAGCACGTCGTAGCCCATATTGTCGGTGCCCATCCAGTGGCTTGCCGAAATGTCGCCGAGCTTGACGACCTGCGGCATACGCACGGACACCGCCAGCGCCTCGTACTCCACGCCGTCAACGACGTAGGTTACGGGGGACGCGGAAAGAATTTCCTTTATGAGTTCGGGGTTATAGTCCAGCTCGGTGCCGCCACCGCCGTTCCACGGCGAGAACACGGGGCCGAGAAAGGCGAACAGGAACAGCACGATTATGGTTACGAGACCGATAACCGACAGTTTAGAGCGGAAAAATCTCTTTAACACGGTCATTCCGGGCGAGAGAACCTTTGCCTTGTCGCTTAAATTTTCGCCGTGCAAATCGGCTTGGTCCTTGCCCTCTTCCGATATTTCGGTGACTTCCGCCGCGACGACCTTTGCGCCGTCCGCGCTTGCGGGGGCCGCTTCCGCGCTCTGCTCTTTTACGGCTTCCGCGCTTGCAACCTCTTCCGCCATTTCGGGAGCGGCTTTTGCCGCGGTTTGCTCTTTTTTGAGTTCGGACGCGTCGGCGTTAACCGCGCTTTCGGGTGCGGAGCCGTCTATAACGGTCGCCTTTTTCTTTTTTTCCTCGTTTAAGGGAGTTTGATTTTCTTTCTTCATAACTCTTCTCCTTTAACTTCCCAGCTTAATTCTCGGGTCAACGACCGCGTACATAATATCGGCAAGCAAAACGCCGATAACCGTGAGCACGGCAAGGAACATATTATATCCGAGCGCGAGGAAAATGTCGCCTTCCAGAAGGGCGTGATACGCAATCTGACCGATACCGGGCAGACCGAATATTTCCTCGGTAATCATTGCGCCGCCGAAAAGGGTGGGCAACGTAAACGAAAGCTGGGTTACCAAAGGTATCATAGTGTTGCGGAAAACGTGCTTATAAACGACTTTCCCCTCCGAAAGACCCTTGGCGCGCGCCGTCCTTATGTAGTCGGCGTTGAGCACTTCAAGCGTGTTTGTACGCGTGTAGCGCATAAGCCCGCCGATGTTGAGGATAACCAACACCGCCATGGGCAAAACGAGGTGCCACAGCGTGTCCAGACCGCCCATACCCAAGCCGCCCGTTTCGAACCAGCCCAAATCGACCGCGAACCACTTTATGAACAGGTTGCCGAGGAAGAACGACGGGAACGCAATGCCCACCATACAGAGTACGGTTGCAACGTAGTCGAGCTTGCCGTATTGATTGACCGCGCACTTGATGCCGAGGGGGATTGCGATTGCCATTTCGAGTAAGAGCGAAACGAAAGAAATACCGAAAGACAGCCACATATACTGCCCGATAATCTTTTGCACGGGGGCGTTCTGATATTTGAACGAAATGCCCATATCGCCCGTGAGGAACTTGCCGAACCACATAAAGTAGCCCTTTACAATTCCCCAGAACGAGCTGTCCTCCAACCCGTATGCCGACAGCAGAACGTGCAAATCCTCCGCCATCTGGTCCGCGTCTACGTTGGGGTGCGTCGTTATATATTGCGTTTCTATATAATTGTTTGGCGTAAGGCGCAACAACACGTAAAGTATTACGGATACGCCAAACAATATAAGCAATGCAAGCAATATTCTTTTGATTATATATTTAACCATTACCTACCCCGAAGAGATTTATTATTTTTTGAAGGCTACTTTCCAAAGTTCGCTGATAGGACCCATATTGAACGAAGCGTCGTTCTTGTGCATTGTCTTATCGTTCAATACCGCGGAATTGTATACGCAGAGGTCGTATCTCTGATAGGTGGGGAATTCAACCGCCAGATCCATTATGAGGTCGAGGCACTCGGAATAGATATCCTTGCGCACCGCCTGGTTGAGCGTCTGCCTGCCCTCTTCTATCTTGGTGTTGAGCTCTACCGCCTTTTCGTATTCGTAGTGGAGTTCGCTGCCTGCGGGCTGCCCTTCCCTCACGATGCCGTCCTTATACCAGTTTTTGGTGCTGGTTGCGTTGGAGTTTATGCTGTATACCTGATAGGGGTCGGGGTCGATACTCGACGACCACGCCGCCGCCCACACCGCAAGGTCGCCCGTTGCAAGCTTTTTGAGCGCCTGAATATCGGTTACGACCGAAATGTTGAAGCCGCACTTTTCAAGGAAATCCTCCGCCTCGACGAGCATATTATACGAAGGGTGGTCGGTGGTTTCGCCCGCAATCGTAAAGGTTAAGTCGAGCGTGGTGCTGAAATCTCCCCTCTTATGGAACTTCTTGTCTTTCTGGTTATAGTCCCAATTGTTGCTCGAAGCCACGAGGTCGATTATCTGCTGGGTATCCGTCCAAAGCTCGTATTTGCGCTGGCTATCGGTGGGATACGCCCAAGAGGTCGTGGACATAGGTCTGTTGATGAGGTTGACGAGGCTCCTGCCGTAGTACTCGATGATGGACGCGGTGTTAAACGCGTGCATTATCGCCTGCCTGACCTCTATATCGGGCACGTACTTGGGGTTGATACCAATGTAGCCGTAGCCGCCCGCAAGGTAGGTAATCTGCTTCAACGTGCCGGTGTTGAGCTCCCTCTGGTTGTCGCTGGTTGCGGTGGGTTCGCCGTAGTCGATTTCACCCGTCTTTAACGCTTCCACGATTTTGTCGTCGCGGATGACCTTATATTTAACGTACTTAATCTTCGCGTTGTCGATACCCTTGCCGAGAGTTTCGAAGTTTTCGTTTCTCTCGAAGAACGCCTGATAGTTATAGAAGAAGTCCTCCGAGGTCAGCTTCGAGGGGTCGTAGCTGGACGAAGAATAGTTGTGCGAGGTGCACTTGTAGGGACCTGCGCCGACGGGAAGTCCGTTCTTCTTGTCGTTGGAAAGGGTGGAGTTAATCCAGTTTATGTCCATATATTCAACGCCGAAGTCCTTGCAAGCTGCGGTGTAAACGGTGCCGTTGTTGTACGCCGCCATCGCCGCCGCGGTGTGCTCCGCGTCCGAATAATAGTGCATGGGCGCAACCGAGAAGCCGAAGTTCCACTTTGCCTTGGGGTCTACGCCGTTAATTTCAACCCTGAGCACGTCGCGGTCGCTATCGTAGGTCTTGCCGTTGAATTCCTTAGCCTTGTGCACGCTTATGCCGGAAATGTTTTTAACTTCAAGCTCGCCCTCTACCCTGTCGTTAGACATTTCGTCGAGAATGAACGCGTCGAGCGCGGTGCTGCCCGTTGCGCAGTAGGTGAGAATGTAGTCGATTTCGGAATCTATGGTGTTGCTCTCGTAAACGAATTCGATTGCGTGCTCTCTCTGAAGCGCAAGCTTTGCGTTCTCTTCGGTATAGCCCTCGTGGCTTGCAATGTATTCCGCAACCTTAGCCGCCGAAGTCGCTTCCTCTATGTCGTCGATCAACGCCTGATGCAAAACGTCGCCGCTTGCGTCGGGCTCGAGGGTGGTGACGTATTTGCCGTCCACCTTTTTATCCACTTCGAGGCCCGTGGAGGGGTCCATTTCGGTCTGCACCTGAATAACGTTTTCTATGAGATAGAACGCCTGCCATGCCTCGGTGAAGCTGTATTCGTTTTTATAGGTCTCGTGCCAGCTCGTTTCAATCGAGCTCCAGTCGGATTCGAGTTCCTCTTTGTAGAGCTCCTTAACCGTTTCAAGGTCGGCTTGCTGCTGCGCGGAAAGGGTGTCCGTTCCGTTTCTCGAGGACCACTGGATAAGGCTGTTTAAACGGGTGAGCGCGGGCGCGTAGTACTGCGTCATCGAAATGGACGAATTTTCGTCCGCCTGGGGGTCCTGCTGTCTGTACGCCTGCAAGCCCTTAATCTTGGTTGAATAGATTGTGGACGAGCCGTTGTACGCGGGGTCGAGATAGACGTACAGGTTGAAGAGCACGTCCATTACGGTCAAGGGTTCGCCGTCGCTGAACTTAATTCCGTCTTTAATGAGGAATTCGTACGCGGTGGAACCGTTGGTCGAGCTTTCGCCCTCCACGGTTATGCCGTTGCCGTGACCGATTTCAGAGCCGTTTGCGTCGTAATAGGTTTCCCTGTAATCGAGCGCGACCGTGGGTTGGTCCTCGCCGAACGCAAGGTTGCCCTTTGCGTCTGACGTAAGCAACGAAATCTGCGTAAGGTTAGCAATGACGCCGTCGTTTTGCGAGGTGTAGAACATGGGGTTGAACTTTTGGTCAACCGAGCCTATGGCAAGATTTAACGGGGTGGTTTCCGCGTCGCGGTGCTCCGACTTGCCGCAGCCCGTGGCGCCAACCGCCAGCACGCCGCAAAGTCCTGCGCAAATTAGTCCTTTAAATAATTTTTTCACAATAGTCCTCCTTGATGGATAGTTGTTATTTTTATCGTTTTATTTTTTCTTTTTAGTTTTCGTCCGAAGATATGGTCAGCGTTCTGTCGTCGGTAACTTCAATTCCCGCAAACTTTTCAAGGAACGCCGCGTCGCTGCCCTCGCCGCCGAACAGCCAGTTGCTTCTGTTGCCGCCGCGCGCGTTGCTAACGTCGTCGGGTATGCTTACGTTAGCCTCTATTTTGCCGGTAATTTTAAAGTTTTCGAAGGTCGCGCCGCTTTCCGCGCTGTTTATGAGCGCATAAGTCGTCAGGCTGCCCTTGCCGCTCAAATCAATCGTGATATTTTCGAGCGTCAAATCCGAAACTTTGAAATCTGCGCTTACGTTGCCGAATATGGAGTAGGCGCTGCGGTTTGCAACGTTGCTGTTGCTGAATTTAAGGTTGGAAATCTTGTGTCCGTTGCCGACTATGGTTGCGTCGGTAACCGTTCCGCCTCCCACCTGCGCCGCCAATTCGACGAGCGACAGGCTGAAATTGCTCATCGTCGCGCAGTCGATATCTTCGACGATATAGAACTTCTTGGGGTCCTGATAGGAATACATATTGGAGAACATTCCGCTGAGTTGGGTTGCGTTGTTGCCGACTATCGTCCACTCGCCCGCAAGATAGTGCGAATAAACGGTCACGCTGGGGTCGTTTTCGTCAATCTCTTCGGGGCGCGAAAGCGTTTCCACCTTTTGCGTGAGCTCCGCGTCGGAATAGCTCCTTACGAAGGTTGCGCCGTTAAGCGCGAGGGGCGCAAGGCTGGTGGGCGAAGCCACTTCGCCGTCGCCGAAGTCGTCCACTCTCAGCGTGTCGCCGTTTTTGTACTTAGCGCCGTCCGCCGCTTCGAACTCCACGCCGTCCTCGCACACGAGCACGTACTTCATTTTGAGCGAGGGCGCCCAATCCGCGCACACGACCAGCGTTTCGTCGTCGGCAACCCTGCGCTGGCTGGTCACGGGGACGTCAGAGGGTTTTACGAACACCTTATTTTCGGGTATCTGCTCGTCCACGCCCACCCTTGCGAAAACGGGTCGGTCGTCCTCGTCGTCGGTTATCTGCTTGCCGTCCTCGTCGTACAGCGGAAACACGGGTATCGTGTTCGCCTCGTCGTAGGTGTAAATCACTTCGTCCTTGTGCTCGCCCTCGGAATACGTTTCGGGCTCATACCACCCGAGCAGGTCGTAACCGGTGCGCGCCACCTTCATACCGTTGCTGTCGCCCGTTATTTCGAAAAAGGGCACGCCCGCCTCGTTATATCCTTCCGACGAGGGGTCGTTTTTGAAATAGAGGTCGCGCACGGTGAGGGTTGTGGAACCGTCGAAATAGCCGCCGTTGGCAAAATACGTTACGTGCGCCTTATAGTCCTTTAACACCTCTTCGCGCCCCTCTCTGCCGACCTTACAGCCCGCAAAGGCGCAGGCGGCGCATACCGCCGAAAGTATGGTTAGAAAAATTACCTTTAATTTTTTAGTCATCGGTTTTTCCTTCTTCGCCGTTGTCTTTTAAATTATCGTCCGCGCCGGAAGCTTCTTCCTTACTTTCAGTTTGGCTTTCCGCGTTTTCGGCGGGTTCTTCGTCCTTTGGTTGGGCTTCGTCCGCGTTTCCCGCGGGTTCTTCCTCCGCTTCGGAAATTGCGCTTTCATCCGCGCTTACCGCCTCTTCCGCGGCAACCTCTTCTCCGTCAGCTTCGATTTCAACGTCGCCTTTATTCTTCTTTTTGAGAATTATAAAGATTACCGCCAACGCCGCCGCGGCAACCACGACGACGCAGCCCACGACGATGAGCGCGATTGCGTATGCGGGAAGCTTATTGCCGCCGTTTGCGCCACCGCCCGCGCCCTGCTCGGATACGGTGATGGGAATGTTGACGGTCATGCCCGCATATTTGCCGGTGCCCTCTAAGGTTACCATCTGGTCGATGTCGGTGAGCTCTCTGTCGTACCTTTCGGTGAGCTTAAAGCCCTCGGTTGCGTCGATAATTTCTTCCGAATTGTCGTCGTAGATGATTAAGAGCTTCAATCCCGTAAGGTCGAATTTTTCACCCTCGCGATATTCCGTCTTGTGGGTGGAGCCGTCCGCGTAAAGCCTTACCGCGCTTACGTTGACTACAATGCCGAATTCCGCCTTGACGGGCTTTAACGCCTGCTCTACCGCAAACAACTTGGCAATATTTTCTTCGCCCACGAATTCGCGCTGATAATCGCTGCTAAGTCCGTTGTACAGCGCGTGCGCGTCGGCAACCAGCGCCGCCACCCTCTTCACTTCGGCTTCGGAAACGGTGTTTCTGTTCCAGCCGCTTACAGTTTCGGCGGAGGGAAGCCCCTCGATAATGCTAAGCAATTCGCGCGCGTCGTCCTCGGGTCTTTCGCCGAGCAAGGTCTTTGCGCCGAAGTAGTAGCTGTAAACGAAGTTATCGTACCCCGTGCCGTTGGTGGGATAGCTTATGGTAAGCGTGCTTGCCGCGCTCGGCGCGGTGTCGGGAGCTTCGGGCGCGTAATTTTCAAAATAGTCGTAGAAGTTGTTGTAGAAGAACGAATTGCCCGAATTTCTCGTCGAAGAACGCTCGGTCACGTTATTTTCCAAAAGCGTGGGAGCGGCTATGCTTTCGAACTGATATTCCGAAATGCCCGCATACAGGAACGCGCCCGCGCCGATGGTCTTTAAAGTGTGGGGCAATATAACTTTGGTCACGCGCGTTGCGTCGATTGCGCAGAACGCGTAAGCCGCGATAGTCGCCGTGCCCTCCTTTACGGAATAGGTGCGGTCGGTTGCAACCTTACCCGAAGGATACGCAATCAGCTCGTACACGCCGTTATCCTTGTCTATATATCTGTACAAAACGCCGTCCTCGGCGAAGTATACGGGGTTACCCGCCTCTACCGTGTAGGCGGAAACGCCGTCGCCCGCGCTTCCCGTCTGGGGAATATACAGGCTGAAAGGCAACGCGCCCACGTATTGGCAGCTTGCGGGGATTGTCACGCTCGTTACTACCGTTTCAGCGAACGCCATTTCGCCGATACCTTCGAGATTTGCGCCGAAAGTCACTCGCGCAAGAGATATGCACCTTTCGAAGGTGTTGTAGCTTATCATTTCCGCCGCCGTCAAATCGGCTTCGGTGAGGGCGTAGCAGCTATCGAACGCGTGCGCGCCGAATTCCTTTACGCCTTCTATGCCGGTTACGGTTGCAAGCGCGGCGCAGCCCGCAAACGCGTATTGGTCAACCGCGGTCGCGCCTTTAAGGTCGATTGTAGCAAGGTGCTCGCAGTTGAAGAACGCATATTCTCCGATAGTTTTCAGTCCGCCGCCGAGCGTAACCGTTCTCATATCGGTGCCGGCGAAAGTGTACGCGGGCAATTCTTCGATAGTCGCGCCCGCCGCAAAGGTTGCCGTTTGAAGAGACGAGCAGCCCTCGAATACGTTCGTGCCCATAGAGGTTATTGCGGGGATACTTACCGACGCAAGCTGTTCGCAGCTTAAAAACGCCGCCGTGCCGATTGATTTTACGCTTTCGGGAACCTCTATCTGCGTTAACGCCGTTCCCGCAAACGCGTAGCCGCCTATTTCCGCCACGCTATCGCCCGCAAAGGTTACGGAGGCGAGCTTATCGCACGAATTGAACGCGTCGTCGCCGATTTTGGTCACGCTTGCGGGAATTGTTATTGAAGTTATCGAAGTGTTTGCAAACGCTTCGTCCGCGATTTCGGTCAAGCCCTCGGGCAAAGCTACGGAGGCGAGATTTTTAAGCCCCCTCAGCGCGCCCTTGCCGAACTTGGTAATGCCGCTCAAATCGAGGGTATCCACGCCCGAAAGCGTGCTGCCAGAGAACGCGTAGTCGCCTATTTCGGTCACTCCCGCGGGGAGGGTGGACGAGGTTATCGTCCTGGGCGCCATCACGAGCTTTTTGCCGTCCGCGCTCAATTTATAGCCGTCGAGAGTGTTTACGTTATCGAACACGTTTAAGCCGAGCGCAGGCTCGAAGCCGGCGTTTTCGAACAAATCGTTCAATCTGCCGCATTCGCGGAACGCGTAGTCGCCGATTGCCGCCACGGTGTGACCGTTAAGGTCGAAATTGCTCAATCTCGAACAATTGTCGAACGCGTGCGCGCCGATTGAAGTTACGTCCGTGCCGAGCGTGACCTTTGCAAGCCGCGAGCAGCCTGCGAAAGCGTAGTCGGGAATTACGGGGCAGTTAATTGTTACCTCGCGCAGGGAGGTGCAGCCGTAGAACATATACGCGCCGAGCGCCGTTTCCGCGCTGAGCGTGACTTCGGCAAGCGAAGTGCAGCCGGTGAACAGCTGATAGCCCGCGACGTGCAGTTTGCTTAAATCTATTTCTTCGAGTGCGGTGCAACCCATAAAGGCTTGCGCGCCCGCCGTGCCTATCGCCTGGGGCTTGACCACCTGTTTGAGGGCGGCGCAGCCGATGAACGCGCTTCTGTCGAGGGTGATAACTTTACAGTTGGTAAAGTCCACCGTTTCCAGCGAACTGCAACCGTAGAACGCCTCTCTTCTAATAAGATTGAGCGAGGAATCGGGTATGGGCAGCTCGTCCTCGGATATGAAGCATATCTTTTTAAGGCTCGTGCAGTTCTCGAACGCCCTTTCGGAGATTTCGGTCACGTTTTTGGGGATAACCACCACTTCTACCGTGTCGTTATCCTCGAACGCGCCCTCGCCAATTGAGGTTATCGACCTGTCGTTGGGGATAACCAGCATTCTGCTGCCGTCCTTGGCGGAGAGGGGATTGCCGTCGTCGTCGAACGAAATGCCCCAGCCGCGGTACCTTGTAAGTACGCCGTTGGACACCGTGTAGGGGTCCCTTACCGTTATCATCACTTCCGCCTTTCGGTTAGTGCCCTTTAAGGTTGCCGTAATGGTCGCGGTTTTAACCAGCTCTCCTTCATACTGCACGGTTACCGTTCCGTTCTGCGTTACGGTAGCCACGCTCTCGTCGCTTGACGACCACTCGAATTCCAAGCCGTCCATAGGATAGTACCAAGGGTCGGGCTTTACTTCCAGCGTGAAGGTTTGCGCGGGATTTACCGTCACCGTTCCGCTCGCCTTTACGGGCGCGTCGGACGCGTTTATCATAGTTCCGAACGAAAGGCTGAGCGAGGAGGTGTTGAGCTGGGTTGTGCTGTCCACTACCGTTACTTTGATAACCTCAGTGTGGTTGTTGCCGCCCGTCACCGAAACGTCAACCGAGCCGTTGGTTACGTCCGCGCCGAAAATTTCACCGTCCTTTACCTTAACCGCGGGGCTGCCGCTTCTCCAGGAGAAGTTGGAAAGGCTTGCGTCGCCGATATTTTCGATATTCAGCTTGACCGACTGGTTTTTGCCGATGGTTATCGACGAGCCCTCCGCAATTTTAAATTCCTGCGGTGCGCTTGCCGTCTGCGAATGGTTTAGCGTGATTGCGTATAAATTATGGTTAAGCGCGTAGTCGTCGATTTCCACGAACAACTTGCCGCTGTATTCCTCGTATAATTCGGTAATATCTATCGAAAGCGTGTTGGTCGAATTCTTTTTGGGGTTGATTATGGGGGTGATATACTCGGTTGCCAGCTTTAATATAGGTGAGGAACCGTCGCTGCTGTCGTTGCCGTCGGCATAGCACAGAATTACCGCCTGCGGATAGTGGTTGTCGTATATGTCGAGGTCGAGATATACGCTTTGGCTGACCTTGTTGTTTTCGTCCTTTCTTTCCTGATATCTCAAACGGCTGTCCACGAGCACGGGCGCTTCGTAATCGACGTAGAAATTCATCGAGAACGTGCCGGTGAGGTGCTTTTCGTCGGGGTCTGGATTTTTATAGTCGTCCTCGTAATCGAAATAAAAGTTGAAGTCAAGCCTGTACTTTCCGTTTGCCTCCACGCCCATTTCGTCGGTTTTAAGCTCCAAAAGCACCTGCGAGGGGGTTGCGCTGCCGCCGCCCGCGTACGCCTTGCCCACGCGGTATATCTCTTTATTAGTAATCATCACTTCGCCCGTGTCTACGTTGGTCAAAGTGTAGGTTACCACTTCCGCGTTTCTCAAAAGACCCGCGTACAGCGCCTTTATGCCGTCTATGGTGAGATAATTCGCGCTTTCGTCGTATCCGTAATAGTCGTTGTAGTGGGATATTGCGATGTGTTCCTCTTCGGTGTAAACGTAATCGGCGGTGTGCTCCTTTGCCTCGTCCTGCAAATATGCGAACGAACCGAGGGGCATTGCGTATCTGTCGTTCCAATAGTAGCCGTACGCCTGCGTCGCCCAAACGCTGGGCTGGCGCCTTTCCTCGTCTTTAAGCGAGGTGTTCTTTGCGTCCGCCGCAACCTCGAAGCAATCCAAGTCCATAAGGGGCGCGTCTTTCCAATCGCCGTAGAAAGCCATAAACGGGAAATTCAGATCGCACTGCGTGCCGTCCTGGCTTATAAGCTGCAAAAAGCCCTCAACGAACATACCGTTAGTAAACGTGTCGTCTATATACTTCTTCTCTTCCGCCGTGAGCTTGATTGAAACTTCGATCTTAACGTCCGAATTTGCGGGAACGGTTATGTTGCCGTTGGAGTTAACCGTCGTTCCGTTCACTTTCCACGTGCCGAAGTTGTCGAAAAGGTGCGCCTTTTCCGCCACCGAGTTGCCGTCCGCGCCGAGCGTTTCGGTCATCAATATGGTGTTGGGCTTAAAGACGAGCGAATGGTTGCCGAAGTTTTTGACGTAGAAGGTCATCGAATATTCGCCCGTTCTCTTCTTGTCGTCGCCGAGCTCGGCTTTGGGGCGTCCGTCCTCGCACATTCCGTCCTCTTCGTCGGTGTAGAGATACGCGTTGGTCTCGAACACGTTTTTAAGGGTTGCAAGACCCGCACCCTGCTTTCTGGGTGAGTAGGGCAGACGGTTTTCGTCCTTGACCATAGTCGCCGTACTCATAATTATGTTATTGGTCAATTTAGTGAGATTAAAGTTGCTCTCGGTCTGGTCGCCCGTCTGCCAAAGGTTGGTGTAATTGCCCTTTAAATATCCTTTAAGCAACGCGGTAAAGCCCGCAAGGTTGGGGCACGCCATAGAGGTGCCGCTCATCTCGGCGTAGCCGCCCGCTACGGTGGAGATGATTTCGCCGCCGTGGGAGGTTACGTCGGGCTTTAATTTAAGGTCGGGCGTGGTTCCCCAGGACGAATAGTCGTTCATAAACGGTCCCGCAAGGTAATCCCTGTTTAAGGTTACGTAGCCCGTGGTGCGCCTCGTGGAGCCCGTGCCGGTAAGCGCAAGGCCCGCGTCCATAGAGACGGATATTGCGGGAACGCGCTTCTTTAAGTCGCCGAGCGACATGCGCACCATGCCCGAAACGTTGTTGTATACTATTACGGCGTCCGCGTTGTTGCTTATCGCCGTTTCAATCTTGTCCTTGAACGGGGTGTTGCCTCTCCTTATTACCGCGATGACCTTTCCCTCGCTCTTGTCGTCGAGCAGAGCTTTTATGGTGCGCGTGTAGTCGGTGGAAGCGCCCGTGCCGGGAATTACGACGTATTTGAAGGTTGCCGAATTTTTATAATTGGGGTCGTAATCGTCGCTTTCGGGGTCGGGGTCGCCGAGGAGTTCGTTGAGGAAATTATACGCGTCCGAATCCTCGTTTCTCGATTCCTGATAGTAAATGGGGTCGCCGCCGTTGCCGTTTGCGTCGGCGTTGGCGAGCAGATAGGGCGCGTACTGTCCGTTGATACTCGCAACCGACATCGCTCCCTCGAACGTGGAGGGCGAGCCTACCGTGCCCGAGTCGGGGTTGGTTGCAAGGTTGGTGCCGAAGCTACTGCCGTAGCCCGCGGAGAAGTCGTTGCTTGCCGCAACCATTAAGGTTATGCCCTGTTTTCTGATGGTCTTGTACACCTTGTCCATCATATAGCCCTCTTCGTCCTCTTCTTCGAGCCCGAGGGTGAGAGAGCTTGACGAGAAGCCGCAGCTTGTGCCGAGCGACATATTTATTATATCAACGCCCAGCTTGCAGCAGTCGTCGAGCGCCGAAACGATGTCAACCGCCTCCGCGCCGCCTATGCCTTCGCTGTCGAGGTCGTCGGTGAACACCTTGCAGATTACGAGCTGCGCTTCGGGCGCGACGCCGCGGAAAGGCAGCGTGTAGGAATTTCCGTCCTTGTCCGTGCCCGTCGCCGTCTTGCCGTCTTTATCGGTGTAGGAATTGGCTTTGCCCGCGACTATGCCCGCAACGTGGGTGCCGTGCTGGGAATAGGAGGGATAAACGTCGCTGTCCTTATCCGCATAGTCGTAAGCAAAGGGTACTTTTTGGTTTATATAAACGTCCGAGGCGGTTGCTCCCGAAAGGCTTTCCGCATTAAACTGACTTTCGGACATAAGCGTTTCGATCGTCTCGCGGTCGTACTTGCCGCCCTCGGGCATATTCAAAAACGCTTCGTGCGTGTAGTCGAGACCGGTATCGAGGATAGCCACGGTCATACCCGTGCCGTCCGCCTTGATATCCAAGTCGTTATTTTCCGCCGAAAGATAATCGGAGGAATTGTAAATGCCGTTCTCGTAAATGTTGCTGTAATTGAGCTGAACGCTGTCGCTTCCCTCGGCAACCGTGGGGCGCGCGTAGGTCGAGCCGACGGTTACCGTAGAAACGCCGTCTATCGCCTTTATCGCCTTTAAATCGGCGAGCTTTACGTTGACCGCCACGCCGTTTAAAACGTTGGTATAGCTTGCGTAATACTCGTAATCAATGCCCTTTGCGGCAAGATTTTTCAGAAATTTCCGCTGTTCCCTTTCGATTTGGTCAACCGCCTGCCTGTCGCTTGTGCCCAAGGAGCCGAGGCTTTCGCCCTTTAACGTGACGATGACGGTGTGCTTTTCGTTCATAGACACCGACTGCGAGGTATTTTGCATAACCTGCGCGCTCATCTGGCTTATCTTTATGTCGTCAAAGCTCACCTGACCGTTTACGTTTTCGAATTGGAGGCTTGCCGACTGCGCGGCTGCCGTAGCCGAAGATTTGTTGCCGCCGAAAGCGAACGCCTGCCCCGCAACGAAAGTTGCGCCCATAACCGCGGTCAATCCTATGCAGGCAGCCTTGCGGCAAAATCCTTTACGTATCTTACTTTTCATTTATCTGTCAATTCCTCCCGATGGGAACCGCGGCGGGGAAAATTATTCCCCTGCGGTATATATTTTGCGGCGCAGTCGCCGCGCGCGTGATTATTCCGCTTCGACGATTTCTATAATCGTCAGCTTGCCCTCTTTGACGAGGGTTGCGTTGTAGGTTGCTCCGTCCGTTTTGAGCACGACCTTATTATCCTCGCCTGCAACCAACTCGTAAACGTACTGCTTCTGGTAGCCGCTGCCGCTATCGCACCACAGCGCGCCCGCGCCGTCGAAGAAATATTTGAGCGTCTGGCTTTCGTTAACAGCCGTTTTGCCGTACATCGCGTCGACAACGACCACTTTATAGCCCTGCCCGGAGCCCTCCGCCGTGTACTGTCCGTCGGTTGCGGCAACGAACACCTTGCCGCCGTCGCTGTAAATATAGGGCGTTCCCGTGGCGTCGTTTGTTCTGTAACGGTATTTGACGGTTACGCCGTTTTCGGTGTAATACGCCGAGCCGTATCCGTATTGGCAATTGCCCAGCCCGTCGAACGTCCACTTCGTGCCGTTGGTTGCGGTATATTCGCCCATATACGCGTCCCTGTGCTCGTAGGTTATGGCGTTATAGCTTGCGTTGCCGTGCATTACGCTCATCTCGTCGTCGTCCGAAATTTTGAGCACTGTTACCACCATTTCGCCGTCAACGGTTTGAATGTGGGTGAGAGTTTTCGCCGCGGGGTCGTAGGTGAACGCATAGGTTCCGTCAACGCCCTCGTAGGACACCTGCGCGGTGAAATCGCCGCCGACTTCGCCAACCGTAAGGCGCTTTTGCACGCCGGCTATCAGCCAGGTGTTTGCAAAGCCCGTGCCGAAAGTAAGCGTTTTGCTATTCCAGGTAAAGCCGTTTGCCGTAGGCGTGAGCGCGGTTCCGTCAAGCATAACCGTATCGCCCTCCGCCGTGTAGGTGAGATAACTTACGTCCTCGCCGTCGGTCACGGTGACCTTGCCGCCGTTTAAGGTGTAGCCGTTGCCGTCGAACGCGTAGGAAACGCCGCCCTCGTACAAGGTTACGAGGTACCAGCCGTCGCGCCTTGCGAGCAGGTCGTCAACGCTAGTCGAAACGAATGAAACTTTGTTGTTTACCACGTCGAAGCCGAGGGTGTAGTCCACGCCGTTCACGGTGAGTTTGCCGCTATCCGACGAGGTGAGCGAGTAGCTTCCGCGGCGGATGCTGCCGTTTACAAACTCCACCGTAGCTTCGCCCGTGCCGTCGGAAGATTTTCCGTTGAAGTTGACCGATTTTATATCGTTTGAAGAGCTCACCCAAACGCCCTTGAAGCTGTCGTACAGATAGAAAGTGGTCGATTGATAGTAAGCCTCGTTGTGGAGCGAATAGAATATGCCGCCCGCCCTTACTCCGTCGCGGTTCAAGGTGAGCTCGCCGTAGAGCGCGTCGTCAACGTACAGCCTTGCAACGCCGCCCTCGAACACCGCATATTCCGCGCTGAGCGAAGCCGTTTCGCTGCCCGAATAGGTTATGGTTGCTTCGCCGTAGCCGTTTAGACCAACGCCGCCGAGTTCGATTTCGATACGCTCGCTCTGGTTGGTCTGCGCGGGCATATACCAAACGCCCGCAAAGCCGTCGTCCTCGAAGTATTTTACGCCGTTAATGACGAGATAGCCGTCCGCGTCGAAATGCGCGGTGTAATCGGTGCTGTTCACCGAGAAAGTCGCCGTTTCGCCCGTCACCGTATAATCGGTGGTGGTTAACGAAGTGCGGCTCGAACTGTAAGACACCATGCCTTTTCCGTCGAAGCTGAACGCGACGACCGAATTTGCGTCGGTCCTCCAAGTGCCCGCAAAATTATCGGTGAGCGAAACGCTTACGTTATTTATTGTGGTAATGAGCCCGCCCGAAAGGTCGCCGAACCAGATTGCGCCGGTTGAAGCGGTCAGCTCCACTTCGTCGTCCGCCACTTCGAACGTGAACGCAATTGTCTGGTCGGTGAGCTCGGCAACGCCGTGTCCGTTTTTGTAGAACGTGTAGGTTGCGCTGCCCGAAGTGTATTTGCCGTATTTAAACAATTCCGAAGCCTTGACCGCGTTAAAAGCCAAATCGGCAGTCGAGCTGGTCGTGTTGCCCGAGGTATCCGTTTCGGTGAGGGTAACTATGCCCCTTATTGCAAAGCCGTCGTCGGTTTTGGTTCCGACGTAGGTCACGTAATCGCCGCTCACTTCGTCAATCGCGTATGCCAGACTGTCGAACACGGTGTTGTAAATTATGATTTTGTCGCCGTCGTAGGAATAGGTCGAGGTGAAGTGCAAGCCACCGTTCCTCAAAAACGCGGAGCCGTCAGCCGAAAGCGTGATATACGCGTCCTTGGAATAGGTTGCGTCCTGCAAGTAGTAGGTGCCCGCCACCTCGGAATAGTCCGCGTAGCCGACGTAAAGCACGGTTTCGTCCGCCGCGGGAACGTATCCGTAGGGAACCTTTTGGGTTAAGCCCGCGTCGAAATAATATCCGTAGCTGCGCCCGCCGTTTCCTTCGAGATATTCGGGCAGACCCTTGCTCGCGTCCGCCTCGCTGTCCTTATACCATTGATAAATGGGTTGAAGCACGGTTGAAGTTCTTTCGTAGAGCGTGCCGCTGTCCGAAGCGCTCGCCTTTATCCTTACGCCCACCGTGCGGCTGGGCTGCGCGTTTTTAAGCGTGGGAAGCGCGGAAGAGAAATCCCAATATTTATCCGACCAGCCGAGGTTGGTGAAGGTCAGCTGGCTTGCCATTGCCGCGTCCGCCGCGTTGAGCGAAACGTTTGCCGCGCTCTCCACCGAGACCGAGCCCGCGGACTGAACGTTTGCAACGTATTTTCCCGTCTTTTCGTGCTGTCTGCCGAACGCGCTCGAAGCCGAAAGCGTCTGATTTGACGAGAAGCAACCGGCAACCACCGTGTCCTCGTCCGCGTCGCCGACGATACCGCCCGCATACGCGCCCTGATAATCGGCGCCCGCCATTGCGCTGTTAACTTCGTTAATCGCCGCAACCGAAGAGGTTGAATAGCAGTTGATTACCGAGGAGAACCTTGAAAGCGTGCCCACGATGCCGCCGCTGTGCATACCGCCTGAAATGCCGCCCGTGGAATAGCTGTTTATTACGTAGGAAATGGCGTTTTCGTCGGCGCTGTCAAGATAGCCCGCTACGCCGCCCACCGAATGGGGGCTGCCCAAGCCCTGTATTCCGATATTGGTCGAACACGAGGAGACGTATGCGTCGTGAGTGATGACGGCGCCGCTACTTCTGCCGTAAGCGGACTGCATATAGCCGATAAGTCCGCCGAGATAAATCATCATATTGTCGTCGCCGTACGCGCTCACCGAACCGGTCGCCTTACAGTTGGTTATCTGCGTGCCCACGCCGTAGCCCACCAGCGAGCCGGCGAACGAATAGGATTGCGCCCTTGCGGGGTGAACGGTCACCTCGTAATCTTCGAGAGTTAAATCCTTAATAACCACGGGCGAGCTTTCGGTCGCCACAGCCTGTCCGAACAATCCCACGTAGGGAAGATACGCCTGCTGATAGGTCTCCTGGTCGATAACCTCGTCGGTGATATAGAAGTTTTTAATGGTGTGCCCGTTGCCGTCGAACGAGCCGCAGAACACAGCGGACGACAGCGACGCGTCGCCGATGACGTAGAGCTGTTCGCCCTGCATATCTATGTCGTTCATCAGTTTATAGTGCAAGCCGTTGTAGGTGCCCGCGTAGAATTCCGAATTGACGAGCACCGCCATATAGTAAAGGTCGATGGGCTTGGAAATCTGGAAGGGGTCCTCCTCCGTGCCCGTGCCGTAATCGCCGTAATTGCCGCCGGAGGTAACGAAAGAGCCCTCCTGCGCAAGACCCGCAACCGAAACGGTGCTGTTTGCGGATACGTTTTCAATGGTATAGACGCCGTTTGCGTCCGCTTCGAGCACTTCGTAATTGTTGCTGACCGAATATTCGGGCACGTAATAGGGGCTGACGTACAGCTTGAATTTAAAATCGCTGCCCTCGGTCACCTGCACCTGGTCGTCCAGACGGTTGCCGTTTTCGTCGGTATAGTGAATTCTCTGCTCCTCGCTCACGTATCCGTCGGTGCCGAGAACGGAGGTAAATCTGCTCAAATCGAGCGTATAAAGTCTCTTTACGCCGTTAACCGAAATTACCGTCTCTTCGGACATGACGAAGGAATAAACGCCGTCCGCGTCAGGGGTGAGAACTTCGCCGTTCTTCACAATCTCCGGCTCTCCCACGGTGTTTGCGCCGCGCGAGAGGGTGAAGCGCACCTCCACGCCCGACTTGACCGTGCCGCCGCTTTCGAATTCGGCAAGGTTGTCCTGTAAAATATAGTCGATACCCACGCCCTCGAACGAAAGCTTATAGTATTTGGGAGTTTTTTTGCACCCCGCCGCGCCGCCTATGCACGCAAGACCCGCCGCGGTGAGAATAACCAAAGCCGTTTTTTTGAATTTATTCATATTTTATTCTCCGATAAATCGCACTTGAATTTTGTTAAAAAGCCGTAATTTACCTGCCCTTGCCACCCGTTTTTTCGGCAAAAGCAGACTATAACCCAATTTACAATCCTTATCTATATTATCATATTGCCCCGCATAATGCAAAATAATAAAGCCCTTTTACGACAATAATTTTATATAAATTTTTCTTATAATGCATATCAACGGCGTTTACCCCAATATTTTATGCAAAATTTATGTGTATAAACGCATAAAAGACAAACTGCCCCGTAAAAAACAGCCTCCCCCTCGTTTTAAGGGGAAGCTGAATTAACGGCAATTTATAATTTCTCCGGTCAAATCGCGCGCGGTTAAGGGCGCGGCGGCGTTTATATTGGCGCTATCGGTTGTTGAAGCGGCGGCGGACGCGCGGCAGCACACGGCGAGGGCGTAACCTTTAAGCCCGCAATATTCCCGCACGCTCCACTCTCCGCTTTCGTGCGGGTCGTCTATTTCCGCGCCGCCCCCGAAGCGCACCGTGAACGAATTTAACGGGCGGGCGAGCCCTGTGCCCAACGCCTTTAAATAGCTTTCCTTTGCCGTCCAATAGCGGTAAAACAAGCCCTCTTTATCCTCCGCGGCGGAAATGTGCGCCCATTCTTCGGGGGAAAAATATCGCCTTGCAACCCGCAAATCCACCGCCCTCTTTTGCTGCACGTCGACGCCGACCTCCGTATCCGAAAGCGCGAGCACGGTATATTTGCCCGAATGGGAAAGGTTGAAATGCACGCCCTGCGGCACGATTAAGCGCGGTTTGCCGCCCGCCTCCGCTTCCACGCGGATATCGCCCGCATAGCCGCGCGCCCTTAACGCGAGGGGAAGAATTATTCCCGCCGCAAGCGAGGCGTTTTTGTCCTCTCTCCTTATTAAATTTTCCACCTTTGCGCGCCGCGCGCCGTCCGCGCGGGCGAGCCAGAACGCGAAGAGTTTTTCATCGCTTAGCGCCGTGTGGTCAACCAAAAATAATTCAATCATATCCTTTAAATACAGCCGGCGGGGAGTTCCCGTCGGCTGTCGAGTTTTGCCGGTTTGCCTTTAAGTTAAAAGTATGCGTCACAGCGTGGCGCTATCCTTTTCAATCTTGCATGTTTGCCGCAAGGTTTAATTCCACAAATCCATATTATTATATCCCCGCGCGGGGGCAAAGTCAATAAAAATTTATTTTACGCGCCCTTTTGTCCGCCTTTCCCGCGCCATCTCTCACACTTTTTATGCGCGTTGCGCCATTTTGCGCTCTTGCCCGCTCTTACGCCCTTTCGGATTGCAGGCGGTAGAGCTTGGAATAATATCCGCCGCTTTCCATCAAATCGGCGTGCGCGCCCCTCTCCACGATTTCGCCGTGTTGCATAACTATAATCAAATCGGCGTTTTTGACGGTGGAAAGGCGGTGCGCGCAGATTAACATCGTGCCTATGTTGCGCATTTTTTCAAGGCTTTGGGTGATTAACGCCTCGGTTTCGGTGTCGATATTCGCCGTAGCCTCGTCTAAAATGAGAATTTGCGGCTTATGCAGCACCGTGCGCGCGAACGACAGCAGCTGCCTTTGCCCCTGCGAAAGATTTTCGCCCCGTTCGGTCAGTTCGCTGTCAAGCCCGTCGGGCAATCTATTTATAAAGCCGTCGGCGTTTACGTAGCGGCAGCTCTCCTCTATCTCCTCCTGCGTGAATGCGTCGTTGCCGAGGGTCAGGTTGCTTTTAACCGTGCCGCTGAAAAGAAAGACGTCCTGCAACATTTGCCCGATTGCGCGGCGGAGCGACTTGATTTTTATGGAGGTTATATCCCTCCCGTCGATTAAAATGCGCCCCTTTTGTATTTCGTAGTTGCGCACGATAAGCGACAAAATCGTGCTTTTGCCCGCACCCGTCGCGCCGACGAACGCGCAGGTTTTGCCCGCCTCCACCTTGAAGCTGACGTCCTTTAAAATCCAATCCTCCCCCTCGTAGGCGAACCAGACGTGCTCGAACTCTATTTCTCCCTTAAACGAGGAAATTTCCTCCGCGCCCTCTCTGTCGCGCACCTCGGGCTGAATATCGAGCAGAATGAAAATCCTTTCCGCCGCGGTAAACGCCTTTTGCAGGTTGTTGAGCTGGTCGGCGAGATTTTGTATGGGGTTGAAGAATTTTGAAAGATACAGATAGAACGCGACTATCATACCCGCGTTTAGCCCGAAAATTATGCCGAGGTAGAAAGTCACCGCCACCGAAAATACGTACAGAAGGGTGATAAACGGGCGGTAGAACGCGAAAGCCGTTACCACCTTATAGCGCGCCTTGCGCAGATTTTCGTTTTTTAAGATAAATTCAAGCTCCTTGAATTGCTGCCTGTTAAAGACGTGAATGAGCTTCATTCCCGAAAGATTTTCGTTGAGATAGGCGTTTAAATCGGAAATATATTGCCTTTCCTTGCGGAAGAGCGCGCCGATTATTTTGCCGAACACGAACGACACGCCCGCAACCACCGCGATGAACGCGAGCATTACGAGGGAAAGCTGCCAGCTTATGTACAGCATCATTCCGTAAACGCCCGCAACCGTTAAGATATTCTTTATAACCTTTACCAGAACTTCGGTGAAGAGGTCGGAAAGCGAAGCGGTGTAGGAAGCGACGCGGGTGACGAGAGAGCCGACGGGCATTTTATCCAATTGGCTTTGCGAAAGGCTTTGCACGTGGTTGTAAACTTCCATTCTTATGGTTGCCACCACGCTCTGCCCCGCGCGCTGCAACAGCATTGACATAACGTACAAAACGACCTGATTTACTACGCCGATTGAGATATACCCCACCGCAAGCCCGATTATGAAGTTTAAGTTTACCGAATTGGACTTTAAGTTGTCGCACGCGGAGCTTATGAACACGGGCAAAGCCACGTCGAACGCGACGTTTAAAACGAGCAGCAAAAGCGCCGAAATAAAGCGCGGCCACTGCCCCTTTAAATAGCGAAAGGTGCGCCTTATTTTCACCTTTGCGGGCATCGGCTTTTCTCCCGAAAGAAGCGAAAGGTTCTCACTCATACGCCGCCTCCGTTCACCTGTTCTTCCAGCGCCTGCAACCGCACCATCTTTTGATAGGTGGGCGAAGTCTTTAAAAGATTTTCGGGGGAGCCGTACGCCTCCACGCCGCCGTCCGACATAACTATGATTTTATCGAGGCGCGCAACCGTGCTCACGCGGGAAGCGACGATAAGCGTAGTTTTGCCCGCGCGCTCCCGCTCTATTGCCGAGAGAATGCGCTCTTCTGTCTTTATATCCACCGCCGAAACGCTGTCGTCCAAGACGAGTATCGGCGATTTTTTGAGGTACGCCCGCGCGATTGCCACGCGCTGTTTTTGCCCGCCGGAAAGGGTTACGCCGCGCTCTCCGCACACCGTATTATATCCGTCCTTAAAGCCCTCTATATCCCCGTCCAGGCAGGCGAAACGCGCCGCCTCCTCTATTGCCGATTGGGGGCAGTCGTCGGTTGAAAAGCCTATGTTGCCCGACAGCGTGTCGCTGAACAGAAAGTTGTCCTGCGGGGCGTATGCGACCGCCTCGCGCACGCTTTGGGTGTTGCACGCGGTTATATCCCGCCCGTCTATAAACACTTCGCCCTGCGGCAGGTCGTAAATCTTCAAAAGGGAATTGACGAGGGTGGTTTTGCCGCTGCCCACCTTGCCGACCACGCCCACCGTTTGACCGGCGGGAATTTTGAGCGACACGTTTTTTATTGCGGACGGCGCGCAGTCGGGATAATTAAAGGTGAAATTTTTAAACTCTATTTCCCCCTTAACGCCCTGCAAAACTTCGGCGTCGGGCACGTCCTTAACTTCCTTGGCGTCGAGGAAGGACGACACGCGTTTAAGCGACGCCTTTGCGCGCGAACGCATGGATATTATCTGCCCGAGCGCCATCATCGGCCAAATCATGGTTTCGAAATAGCCGATAAAGGTCACGAGGTTGCCCGCAGACATTTCCACCGTGTGGGAGAAAAAGATTACGGGATTGCCCGTGACGTACGCGTAGACGAAGTAGCCGCCCACGCCGAGAATGATTGCCGTGATGAGCGCGATTATAAGCGAAATTATACAGTCGAACGCAACCGACAGGCGCGCGTAGGATAAATTGGCGCGCTTATTCTTCTTTACGCACTTTGCAAATTCGTGCAGGCGGCGCGATTGGTTTAAAAACGCCTTTATTACGCGTATGCCCGTAAAGCTCTCGCGGGAGAAGTCGTACAATCCGTCGAATTGCTTTTGCCTTTGCTCCCACTTTGCCGAGAGAAATTTTTCGACGAGCGCGCCCCAGACGACGATGAGGATAAGCGGGACGATGACTATGAGCGTGAGCGCCCAGTCGAGGGCGACCATTTTTATAATGACCAGCGCGGAAAGAAAGCTTGCGTCGAACAGCATTATGGTGCCCCAGCCGAGATATTCCTCTATCGTTTCGAGGTCGGTGGTGAACCACGCCATAACCGTGCCCACCTTGGTCGTGCCGTAATATGAAAGCGGCAGCCTTTCGCTCTTTGCGAACATCTGCCTGCGCAAGCCCGCCTCGGTGCGCTGCGAGGCGTTGAATATGGAAAGCCGCCAGGTTACCCTGCCCAAAAAGAGGACGAGGGCGACGATTATTACCCCGAGCACTATTTCACGTAGCGCGGAAAAGTCAACCTCCCCGCCGTTGAAGAGGTCGACTATTTTCCCGAGGTATTCGGGAATGAGAAGCTGGAAATAATCCACCGCCACCAGCCCGACTATACCTATAAGGTACAACCATAAATATTTTAAATAGTACCTGTTTAAGTGCTTGCCGAGTAACATAAAATTTTTCTCTCTCGTCGATTTCTTTTTCTTGGGGCGAAAAATAAATCCGACGAATTTGAGGGCGTTGCCCTCTTGCCGCACGATAGGTTTTAGCCCTCGATTATCAGTAATCGTGCGGCTTCACCTACTGAGGCGATAAATCGCAAATTGGGTCGCGCTGCGCAAAAGTGTCGTTTTGCTTGCTACGTTAATTATTTTTTGAAATTTATTATACGAAGTCGCAACCCAAGCAATTCACTCCGCTAAGATACGAGCAAGACAAGGAGCGGAAGCGCAGACCCGCAGGGAGCATACAATGAAGTATGTGACCGAGGAGTGCGTAAGCCCAACGACGAAATGCGACGTATATTAGCGGAGAAGTATAACTCCGTCGGAGTTGGGGTCGTCGCGTATAACCTCCCCCACCTCCCGCACGGTTATCGTGCCCGAGTACGGGTTCTTTATGCTCTCCACGCGGCTCAAAATTTCAGCCTCCGCGTAGGACTTTTCAAACGCCAAATCGCAGTCCACCATTTTGCAGCCGACAAGCTTTAAATTTTTGCAGTAGCAAAACGGTTGGGTGCCGATTATAGTACAGTTTATAAGGGTTAAGCCGTCCGAATACCAGGCGAAATATTCGCCCTTTATAACGCTGTTTTTCACGGTTATGTTTTCGCCGTGCCAAAACGCGTCCTTCGTGTCGAATTTGCAGTTTTCAAACGTCGCGTTTTTGATATATTGGAAGGAATATTTGCCCTTGAAATCCACGTTTTTGAAGTCGATATTTTCGGAGCGCATCATAAAATATTCGCTCACCGCGGTCGTATCGCTCATACGGATATTTTTGACCGACCAGCCGAACTCGGGCGAAATTATATCGCACCCGTCTATTTCCACGTCGGCGCATTCTCTCAGCGCCTTAATTCCGTGCAGCTTGGTGCCGGTAATTTTAACGCCGTCCGAATACCACAGCGCGGCGCGGCACAATTCGGTCATTTCGGTGCCCGAAATTTTGAGCCCGTGCACGTGCCAGAAAGGATAGCGCAGGTTGCAAAAGCAATCCTCAACCTCGATATCGGCGCACTCCTTAACCGCGCTCTCGCCGTCGGCAGGGCCGTCGAATTTTACGTTTTTTATTATCACGCTTTTACTGCCGTAAAGCGCCCTTTCCTCGTCCAAAGTCAAATTTTCGATTATCTTTTTCATCGGTTACTCCTCTTTATTACGAAAGAAATCCCTCCACCGACAGGTATCTGTCGCCGCCGTCGGGGAAAATTACCGCTATATTTTTGCCTTTATTTTCGGGGCGGGAGGCAACCCGCGCCGCCGCCCAAGCCGCCGCGCCCGAGGATATCCCCACCAAAACGCCCTCGGCGAGCGCAATCGCCTGGGCAAAAGAATAGGCGTCCTCTTCGCTCACGGCGATAACCTCGTCGTAAATTTTGCGGTCGAGCGTCTGGGGCATAAAGCCCGCGCCTATGCCCTGCAAGCCGTGCGCGCCCGCGCCCTTGCCCGAGAGCACCGCCGACTTCGACGGCTCCACCGCGACTATTTTAACCGCGGGATTTTTCTCCTTTAAGTACGCGCCCGCGCCGCTTATGGTGCCGCCCGTGCCAACGCCGGCGACCAAAATATCAACATTGCCGTCCAAATCCTCGTAAATTTCGCGCCCCGTGGCAAGGTAGTGCGCGCGCGGATTGGCGGGGTTTGCAAACTGACCCGCTACGAACGAGTTGGGAGTGTTTTCCCTTATTCTCTCCGCCTCCTCAATCGCGCCCTTCATTCCGAGTTTCCCGTCCGTGAGCACGAGCTTTGCGCCGTACGCGCGCAGAATTTTTCTGCGCTCTTTAGACATAGTGTCGGGCATGACTATTATAACCTTATATCCGCGCGCCGCGGCGACCGAGGCAAGCCCTATGCCCGTGTTGCCGGACGTGGGCTCTATCACGGTTACGCCCGCCTTTAAAACGCCGCGCTCCTCCGCGTCGTCCAAAATCGCCTTGGCGACCCTGTCCTTTATTGAGCCCGCGGGGTTGAAAAATTCGAGCTTGGCGTAGATATCGGCGCAATAGCCTGACTTTGCGCGCAGATTGTTCAGTTTTAAAAGGGGCGTCTTGCCTATCAGTTGGTCCGCCGAATTGAAAAATTTTGCCACCGCCGCCTCCGTCGGTCTTATCAAAGTCCCGTTATTTTTTATAAAGTATACCATTTGGACGATTAAGTCAACAATTTTTCGACCTTGCGCGCGCCCAAATACGCGCATAATCTATTATATAACCTTAGTTTAAATTATTGACAGCCGCAAAAAAAGGGCATAAAATATATACCGTTAATATTCACTTATCGAGGGAAAAAGGTATGGGATTTAGCGAAATTACTAAGAGATGGCAAAAACTGAGCAAACGCGTGATGCTTATAGGCATTGCCGTGGGCGTTGCGATTTGTATTGCGATGTTTACCATTTTGGGCGTGTTTATGAACAGGGAAACCACTTCGACCATGAACGAAATGGGCGAAATGGTAATGCAGGGCGTGGGCGAACAGTCAGTTTCGCGATACGACGCGGTCGTAGCGCAGCGCATAACCATGGTAGACGGCTTGCGCAAGACCTGGATTAGCGCCGACGAAGAAGTTATTCAGGAAGCGCCGATGGTCAGGGCGGGCAGAGCGCGCAACTTCACCTTCCTCGGCTATTACGACCCCACCGCAGCAACCGACGACGAAAAGCTGGTCATGATAGATTATCAGAAGAACACCGATGCGCAGCCTTCCGACCTTGAGGACGAAACCGATTTGAGCGACATTAAGGTTGAAATAGTGGACTTGCAGCCCTTTTTTGAAGCGTTGACGGCGGGTCACCCGAAAGTTGCGGCGGCAACGGCGAAAAATAAGACCACGGGAGAGACCATCGAGAGCAATATCATTTTGATAGGCGTGCCCCTGCCCGACGACGAAAAGCCCGCGGGGTGCCACTACACCGCTTTGATTGCGGGCGTTAAAAACACCGAAATAGTGGGCATGCTTAAAAACGAAGACGAAACTATGCCCAACGTGCAGATATACAACACCCACATTATCCGCAAGAACGGCACCGTGGTTATGTGCGCGAGCGAAACGGCAAAGCACGCGGACTTTTCGGAGATAATAAGCGGCTTTGATATGAGCGCGGACGACGCGGACGCGCTTACGTCTACGCTGGAAGAAAAAATGGAAGCGATGGACGACGCGGACGACACCACCACCTACTATTCGTCGGTCGTTGCCACCAACAACTCGCGCAAGCACATATATTGCCAGAAGCTGCAAAATTCCGAATGGTTCCTCGTGACCATTATGGACTATACCTTCCTTGACGGAATAGTGAGCGATCTGAGCGGCAAGTGGACCGCCTTTGCGATTGGCGCGTGCGTGGTTATTCTTGCGATAATGATTGTAATTTTCGGCGTGTATATGTATCTCAACCGCCGCACGCTTGCGCAGCTTGAGGACGCGAGGGAGATTGCCGAACAGGCGAACAAGGCGAAGAGCGAATTCCTCTCCAATATGTCGCACGATATCCGCACCCCCATGAACGCGATAGTGGGAATGACCGCGATTGCGGTTGCGAACATAGACAACAAGCAGCAGGTGCTGGATTGCCTTAAAAAGATAACCCTTTCCAGCCGCCACCTTTTGGGGCTTATAAACGACGTTTTGGATATGTCCAAGATTGAAAGCGGCAAGATGACCATGAATATGGAGCAGGTTGCTTTGGGCGAAGTTATCGAGGGCGTGGCGACCATTGTTCAGCCGCAGATTAAGCTTAAAAAGCAACACTTTGACATTTACGTGCGCGACGTTATCGCCGAAAGCGTGTTCTGCGACAGCGTGCGTATAAATCAGGTGCTGTTGAACCTGTTATCCAACGCGTACAAATTCACCCCCGAGGGCGGAAAAATCGAGCTGACGCTCTATCAGGAGCCCTCTCCCCTTGCCGAGGACCGCGTGCGCACGCACATAATCGTGCAGGACAACGGCATTGGCATGAGCAAGGAATTTAAGGAAAAGATTTTTGAAGCGTTCGTGAGAGAGGACCGCACCCGCGTTAACAAAACCGAGGGCACGGGGCTTGGAATGGCGATTACAAAATTTATCGTAGACGCAATGCACGGCACGATTGACGTTGAAAGCGAGCAGGGCGTGGGCACCAAGTTCCACGTTATGCTCGACCTTGAAATCGCGGGAATGGCGGACGTGGATATGTCGCTTCCCCAGTGGCGCATGCTTGTCGTAGACGACGACCAGATGCTGTGCGACACCACGGTTGCCTCCCTCGCCTCCATCGGCGTGCGGGCGGAATCCACCCTCGACGGCGAAACGGCGATTGCAATGGCGGTTAACGCAAGCAACACGGGCAGGGGCTACGACGTAATTTTGATGGACTGGAAGTTGCCCGGCATTGACGGCATAGAGACCGCAAGGCGCATACGCAAGCAGGTTAAAAACGAAATTCCCATTCTCCTCATTTCGGCGTACGACTGGGAGGAGATTGCCGACGAGGCGAAAGCCGCGGGCATTAACGGATTTATCTCAAAGCCGCTGTTCAAGTCCACCCTCTTCTACGGGCTGCGGCAGTTTGCAGACAAGGGCGCGGAAGCGGCTCAGCCCGAAGAAAAGCAGGACCATTCGGAATTGGAGGGCAAGCACATTCTCATCGCCGAGGACAATGACCTCAACTGGGAAATAGCCAACCTGCTGCTTTCGAGCGCGGGGCTTATCTGCGACCACGCCGAAAACGGACAGGTGTGCGCGGATATGCTGCTTGCTTCGCAGCCGGGCACGTACGACGCGATTTTGATGGATTTGCGCATGCCCGTCATGGACGGCATTGAGGCGACCACCGTGATAAGGTCGCTTAAACATAAGGACAGGGATTTGCCCATAATTGCAATGACTGCCGACACCTTCTCCGAGGACGTTAAAAAGTGCCTCGACTGCGGAATGAACGCGCACATTGCAAAGCCGATTGACATCGACGTGGTTAAATCCACCCTTGCAAAGTTTATCCTCGGCAAGGAATAATATTTTAAAGTAAGTAATACGCGCCGCGCGGCTTTTGCCGCGCGGCGCGTATTTATATTTGCATTTAATCGCTCAATCCCAGCAGATAATCCGCCGAAACTTCAAAAATCTTGCAAAGTAAGCGCAAATCGTTTATATTCGGCTCCGACAGCCCCTGCTCCCAGCTTGCCAAGCCCGTTTCGGACTTGTTAATCAAAGCGGCAAGTTGCTTTTGCGTTAACCCCTTTTCCTTTCTCAACTCTTTTATCCTGTGTCTGATTTCGTACTTCATAGCTGTCTTTTGCTTGCGCCGCGCTAACTATATTCTCTTTTCTATTTCCCTGACAACCGTTTCCATTTTAACGTCAAGCGCGCAACATATGCGATAAAACGTTTCCAAAGTAGGTTTACGCACCCCGCACTCAATCGCGCTTAAATGGGTTCTCTCCAAATCCGCAAGCCCGCTTAATACCTCTTGTGAAACTTGCTTTCTCTTTCTGAATTCGGCAATTACTTCTCCAACAATTTTTCCGTCGAGCGTGGGAACAGACATAACCATACTCCTTTACTTTTTATTTATAATAACTTAAACGTACAACTGTTTTGAATACATATGTTGACAATTGAATACATATGTGTTATTATTTTCTCGGAGTAACAGGAAAATGGACAAAAACAAACACATTTGCGAAAGTTGCAAGCATTACATAAGATATTATGTTAAATATAAAACGCGATTTAGAGAAGTGGGCGGAAATTGTCACTCGAAAAGAAGCTGCAAATCTTCATTTTTAAATATTGAAAATATTGCGGACTGCACGCACTGGGAAGCTGGCGAGGAAGAAACGCTTGACGAAAAGACGGTTAAGGAACTGTTGAAAGATATTTTGAAAAAATTGGAGGGCTTAAACGATATTTTAGCCTTTGAAAAATAGGCTTATTCCAACCGAAACTTAACCTTCCCCTTGGGGGGGGGAAGGTGGCGCCGACCGTTTAGGGCGGCGACGAATGAGGGGTTACTTCATTTTATTCTGCCAACCCCTCGCCACCGCTTCGCGGAGCCTCCCCCTAAGAGAAAGCTCATATTATGGTAAAGAATACCGCGGCGCGCGATTTAATCGCGCGCCGCGGTATAAATTTATATCTTCCTTATTCTTCGTCGGTTGCCGCCGTTTCAACGGTTTCTTCCGCGGCGTCCTCTTCGGTTTTCTTTTTGAAAAGGCGCAAAATGCGGTCGGTCACCTTTTCGTTGAACACCACGAATTTATCCCAAATAAATTCCGTGACGAAATTCAAAATCATCATACCCGCGGTGATAACCATTTCGTAAGCGTCGTTCCAGCCGTCGCCCGCCGCCGTTTGCCACGCATTTGCAATTCCGTCCGCGCCGAACGTGGACAGGGGCGTAAACGCGCAGTAGTACAGCACCACGAGGCACATTGCCACCGGCACGTTGCTTGCCGAAGCGAACGTGAACTTGCGGTTGAGCGTGAAGTTCCACACCACCGAAAGCACCAGTCCGATGAGATACGCAATCCAATAGGGGATTAAATCGGTCCAGGTTGAGAGCACGCCCGTCGAAACGAACTGTATTACCCCCGCCGAAATGGAAAAGCCCGTGAATTTTAGCACCTGCAAAAACTGTTTCATTCTTCCCGAGCGCGCGTTGGGCTCTTTGTTCGCGTTGGGCTCTTTCTCTTGCGCGACCGACGCCCCGCCCTCGGTTGTAGCTCCGCTTGCGCCCTCCGCCTCCTCCGCGGGGAGATTTTCGCCGTTTAAATTTTCTTCCATAAATCACCTTTACGTTTTGTAGCGGCAAATTTGCCGCTACTTGCCTTAATTATTTACTCTTCTTGTCCGTGGACTTTGCCGCGGATTTGCTTTGGGTTTTGCTTTGGGTTTGCGCCGCGGGCTTCGACTGCGCCTTGGTTGCAGGCGCCTTTGCCGCAGTTTGCGCGGGTTTTACCGCAGGCGTTGACGTTTTATTAGCCGCGCTGCCCGCTATGCCCGAAGTTTTGGGCGCGGTCTTAGTCGTTTGCGCGGTCGTTGCCGTTTTGGTTGCGGACTTAGCCGTTTGCGCCGCGGTTGAAGTTTTTGCCGTTGCCGCCGTTTTGGTTGAAGTTTTGGCTTTTGCCGCCGTTTTGGTTGAAGTTTTGGCTTTTGCCGAAGCCGCGGTCTTTTTCTTTGCGGTTGCGCCCGCCGTCGCCTTTTTCTTTCTGAGGACGAGAATTATTGCAACCGCGCCCGCCGCCACTACCGCGACGGCAACAACCACGCAGATTGCGATTATTACGCCCTTGTTGGACTTTTTGGGCGCGCTCTCCGCTCCGCTTAAATCGCCGACGGGAGCAAAGCCGTAGGACGTGTGCAGGGTCACCTTTTTGTCGGCGTAAGTCTGCGCCGCCGCGGAGGTGATGAAGCTTACTTCGAGCAGATTATCCGACTTTAAGTCGTCCTCCTTGACGGTGAGCGTGCCGCCTTCGTAATCCTTGCCTTTGAGCAATTCGCCGTTTAAGTACACGCTTGCCACCTGATAGCCCGCGTCCGCCGTTATATTATATGTAACGCCGCCGTCTTTAACCTGAACGATGCCGCCCTCGCCGTCCGCCGTCTTTATGCTGCCGCCCTTGCCGTTGACAGAAGCGTAGATATACTTTGCGCTGCTTTGGGTCACTGCCGCGCTGGTGTTTTTGACCTGCACGATTGTAAAGGGGCTGAAAGAGGTCACCTTGGCGATTAAGCCGTATTCGGTGATTATTACGGGAATTTCGGTAACGCCCGTAATGTTGCCGCTATCGTCGTGTTCGTAGTGATAAATTTTAAAGGTCGTACCCTTGTCGTCGGGGCTGTAACCCTCGGGGAAGCCGAACGCCACCTGCATATAGCTGCCGTTGGGCACCTGACGCACCACGCCGCAGATTGACAGGTCTATTTCGTACGTGGACGAAGCGACTATATCGTCCTTTTCGAGGTTGGTGTTATTGCCGGTTAAGATGCCTTCGAGCTCCTGCTCTTCCTCTCCCGTCACCTTGCTTGCCACGAGCAAAAGCTGGCTTCTCTGGCTTGCGGCGTAGTAGTTGCCATTTTCGTCCTTGAAGTCGGTTACGGACAAATCGGAAGTATCAAGCATTTTGGGTTCGCCGAACACGCTCATATACAGCCTACCGTCGTTGAACACCTTGCTGCAAATTACGCTTTTGCCCGTAAAGCTGTAGGTCACGGGCGATGGAACCTTTTTGCTGCTCTTGCCCACGAGATTTGTGGGAACGAAGTAGTAGGTGGCAAGGTTGTGCTCGTACATCTTGCTGGGAGTGAACGTGAAGCTTATCACCTTGTCGCCGTCCCAGTTAAAGTCTGTGAGCACCGCCTTTTCGCGCACGGTTGCGTCGCCCTTGGAGGCGGTGAAAGTCATCGACGGTTCGCCGTCGCCCGTCCTTTCGAGCGTTTCGGTGTAGGTTATTCTTATATTATAGGTCTTGTCTACGGGTAAATCTGCCGCGTTTGCGGGGTTGGGATTGCCCCAGGGCGCGGACACGTAGGACTCATATCCCTCGTTTTCGTAAGGCGCGCTGGGCGGAGTTACGAAATGGTTGTCGGTCAAATTTTCCGCCTTATAGGCATAGTAGCAGGGCTTGCCGGCGTTTTCGGGGTCACTGGCGGGATAAGTCGCACCGCCCACGTCGTCGTCCGACGCGTAGTCGATGAGCGCGAACTGAACGTATTGCGTGCCGGGGAAGATATAGACTTGGGTATCGGTTGCGTTGAACGTAGCCAAGCCTGCCATCACTTCGTCGCCCAGCAAAATATTGAACCATTGCGCCCAGGTTATTTCGCCCGCTTCGCCGTCCGTGCCGTACCGCATTGCGAGGTATTTGCCCTCCTGCTGCAATTGCTGCGCGCTCTTATTCTCGTACGAAACGGTGAGCGTGAGCGTTCTGCCGTATCCGGGGTCTTCCGCGTATTTACCGTTTATGGTCATTCCGTTGTCGTCGGCGTCCTCGCCGTAGTCGTAGGGTTTAAGCGCGGGATAGCTCAGCTCGAAGCCCGAGGAGGAAACGACTTTGTCCTCGACGTGGCTGCCCTCCATACTGTTTGCGCCGAGGAACAGCCACTTGTCCGCCGTGCCCGTCGCGTTGTAGGTGGGGTCTACGGCGTACCACATATCGTCGTCCAGCTGCACGTAGTTCCACATGTGCGGCTGCATAGTTTCGCCGTTGTCCGCAGCGTAGCCCTGCACGCATACGCAGGGAATTTGCAGCCTGTCCATAACCGCCTTAAAGCCCTTGGCAAAGCCGCCGCAAATCGCCTTTCCGTTGACGAGCGAGCCGTACGCCGTGCTTATATACGCCGCCTCCGGCAAGTCCACGTTCCTGCCGTTCTGCACCGCCGTGCCGAACGAATAGGTCACGTTTTCGGCAATATAATCGTTTACGTATTCAATCTGCTCCTTGACGCCGCCCGCTTGCTTTGCTTGGGTTACGATTGCGTTCAGTTTGTTTTCGTAGGTCTGAATTGCGGAATTTATCTTGCTTTCGCTGTCGAGGTCGCCCAGATACAGGGTGTCCGAACGGCTGCTGTCGAGATACGCAACGCTCTTGCCGCCCATCTGCCCCGCGCTCAAAGACGTGCCGTAAACGTCGATATAAAAAAGGTCGGGATTGTCCATATAAAAGCTGTCCCTGCCCGCGCCGTAAGCGAAGGGGATTATATTTTCGCCGTTTGAAATAAATCTTGCAACCTCTCCCTCGGTCGCTATGCCGCCCTCCACCAAATCGTAGGGTTGCACCGCGCCCTTTTTAAATTCGCCGTCCTCTTCCAGCTTTGCGAACGCGTCGTAAAATTTTACGGCTCTCTCGTCGCCCTGCAACTTTTCGTAAAAGTATCCCGCGGTCTGGTCGCCGTAAGCGGTTGCCGTACGGCTGTTTATTGCGAGAGCCGCTCCCGCAACGGCGGTTGCCGCCAACGCCGCGGCGGTTAACGCCACGCCCATGCGTTTGGTATTGCTTTTCATAAGACCTCCACAAAAAATCGGATAAATTTTATTTCAGTGATATTATACACGCCGCAAGCCTTTCTTGCAACCATTTTTAAGCCCGTTGGGCGGTTGCCTTTAAAAGCCGCGGCGCGATAATTTTTCGTATTTGATTTTCAGCGGTTATTTTCAATCTTTTTTTGCGCGCGGAAATTCAGCCGTTTTCCCGCGCGTTAATTTTCAGCCGTCGTTTTTCACGCGGAAATATTTAAACTTAGCGTATCCCCCGCTTAGCGCGCGCGAGAGGGCGTATATGCCGATTTTCGCGCCCGTCCACACGCCCGCCGCGGCGTAGAATTTTTGCGTGTATTCGCTTTCGCCCAAATAAAATTTGAAGGACAGGCGGTGGCGCTCCTCGTATCTTGCGACGAGCTTAAAGCGCACGCCGTCGCCGCAGGGAACGCTTGCAAGCGTTTCGTCGTCCTCGCCGCCGATTGCTCCCCCGCGTATCTCCAACAGGTTGCGCCCGCCACTGCGCACCGCGCGGAGGTAGTAATAACTTCTGCCGAACACGGTGAAGCCCGCCTCGTCGCCCTCCTCTTCAAGGCGCAATTCGCACTCCGTCTCCACGGTGAAATTAAGATAGCTCACCTTTTGCATATGCAGTTGGGGCACGTTTGCAAGCGTTTTGCCCCCGTAATATGCGCAATTTAAGCGCAATCCGCCCTTTAATTCCCGCCACTCCTCCTTGGGATTGGCGGGCGTTTGCCAGACGGGCGAAAGCTTGTCGCCGCAAAATTCGTCCGATTGGTCGATATGCGCGCCCGTGATTTTATCAACGGGATATTCCCCCTCCTTTACGGGGTAGCCGGGCAGGTTGTCGTCGCGCAGAGCTCCGCACAGCGGCCAGCCGTTTATCCACTTTGCGGGTTGCAGGTGGATTACCCTGCCGTACGCCGCCATATCCTGAAAGTGCAAAAACGCCCACCGCTCGCCGCCGTCGTCCAAATCGATAAGCGCTCCCTGGTGCGGTCCGTTTACGTCGGTGCCGCCCTGCAACATTATAATTTTGCTTTCGTAGGGGCCGTAAATATTTTTGGAGCGCAGCGCCACCTGCCAGCCGGTGCCCACGCCGCCCGCGGGGCAGAGAACGTAAAAATATTCTCCCCTCTTCATAAATTTCGGGCCCTCTATGTTGGGGGCGACGTCGTGCCCGTCGAATATTATTTTATAGCTTTCGCTAACATTCGTAAGCCCCTCGTCGGTCTCGAACACGGCGAGCACGGAATTGAAGCCTATGCGGCTCTTGGCGAACGCCATTACGACGTAGCACTTTCCGTCCGCCCAAATCGGGCAAGGGTCCTCGTAGCCTTTCCCCAAAAACAGCGGGCGCAGGGGCGACCAGTTGCCGCACGGGTCGTCCGCTTCCGAAACGAAGATGCCCTCGTCGGGAAAGGGAATAAGGCAATAAAATTTGCCGCCGTTAAAGCGTATGGAGGGCGCCCACGCGCCGTCGCCGTGACACACTCCGTCGAACCGCTTAAAGGGAATTTTTGGCAGCACGTGGTTGATTATTTCCCACTCGACCAGATTTTCCGAGCGGAGAACGGGCACGCCGGGCACGTGATTGAAGCTTGACGCTACCATATAAAATTTACTCCCCACGCGTATAACGTCGGGGTCGGAATAATCTGCTAAAATTATCGGATTTATATATTTCATGCGCCGCACCTCTTCTGCGTTATTCTGCAATCAAGTCTTGGTCATCATAGCAAAAACTGCCCTCTTCTCCGCCGAGAATTTTATGCACCTTGACTTCGATATATGTAGAGCGCCTACTTAAATATTTTGCAAATTTTATTAAATATTCGGTAGACGTTTCGCTCTCCATTATCGTCATCAGATTATTCCCGAAAGTTGTCAGCGGAAAAATCTGAAAAGAAATGCTTTGCTCTACCGCCGTTACGTTTTTACATATAATTGCAATTTCGTTATTATGAAACCCGTCTTTGTCCGCAGGAGGGAACTTATACGTGGCGCTTAAAAAGCTCATGTCATTGATAATCCCACAATCACTTAAGCGTAATAGTTGGCTTAAATCAAATTCTTTATTGGTATTGAGTTCTTTTTCGCTTACAAAATATCCCGTGCTTTCATCATCTTTTTTTATGATATATTTGCTTAAATCTTGAAAAAGTAACGCCTCTTCTTTTGACAGATTTTTTAAATTTTCGAGCGTGCGTAAGGAATACGATTTAGGCTTTTTTACCTCCCCTGCCAATACCTTAGCCCATAACAGTTGCATATCTTCGTCGCTGATTGTTTCGACGGAATTTATAAATCTCGACATCCAGTCCTGACCGACCGGTTCATCGGGCACGTCCGGTTCGCCGTCAAGCAATCCGTAAGTTTTAGCAACTACGCATTCTAAATTCTGTTGTTTCAACATTTCTTGGTATAGAGATCGCTCTGCGCTACGCATTGCCAGTCCGTTTAATTCTTTATTATCAATTTGAATTATTCCGCCGTTATACTTTTGCGCAAGTGCGGGATTGCTACCGATTGCCCCCTGTATCGTATTGATAGCAAACGCTTCGGCTTTTGCCATCCTTTTAACGTGTACGGGTTCATAAATTTTACCGCACGCATCCTTTACGCAATCTATCAATTTATTTATAGGCGAAACCAACGCTTTTGCAATCTCTGCACCATTCTTCCCCATGCAAATCTCCTTTAATATTTTTACAAATATTTTCAAGTGTAATTATAACACTTTATACCGCATATGTCAAATTACGCTATTTGCATGAAGTAAATGATTTTTCAACTTCAAAAATTTTGATATTAAAAATAAGTTATGATATTATAAATTCTACGGTAAGTAGATAAAACTATCACCAAACTCTACGGAGCGTGTGTGTAAATCAATAAGTTTTTTTGCAATAATGTTTACAAGGAGGTCTGCTTATGGAACAAGTCAAGATCGGTAAGTTCATTCAAGAAATGAGAAAGCAACAATCGCTAACCCAAAGAGAGCTTGCGGAAAAGTTAAATATTTCCGATAAAACGATTTCTAAATGGGAAACGGGCAACGGATTGCCTGAGGTCGGCTTAATGCTTCCGCTCTGTAAATTGCTTAATATCAGCGTGAATGAACTTTTATCGGGTGAAAGACTTGACGAGAAACAATATTATAAAAAAGCAGAAGAAAACATTATGGACTTATTGAAAGAAAAGGCAGAAGCGAAGAAGAAAATAATTATTGCAGTACTGATTGTCGCGGTTACTTTGATTGCAGGTACAACCATCATCGTTTTATCGGCTTTGCTTGAAATGAAGCTATGGTTGCGTATTGTTCTTTCCGTATTGGCAATTCTTATTATATTGGCAGGAATAGTATTGGGTGGCGTTCTCGAAATGAGTACGGGAGCTTATGAATGTCCGCATTGCGGCGAAAGATTTGTGCCGACGACGTCCGCTTATTTATTAGGTGCGCACACTATTAAAAAAAGGCGTTTAAAATGTCCGTATTGCGGAAAACGCAGTTATTGCACAAAACATTTAACGAAAGAAAAAAGTTAAAAAATATAAATCAAGGCAAACTTTTAACGTTTGCCTTTTTTAATACAAAAAATAACGCAAGCTGATTGGTTCAACTTGCGTTATGGGTGGTGCCCGAGGCCGGACTTGAACCGGCACGGTATTTCTACCGAGGGATTTTAAGGCTAATGATAAGGAAAAATACACAATATGTAGTATGCTATTAAATTTTTACATACTGTATATTGTATAATTTCTTCTTTCCCCCAAATCCCCCAAGGTTTTAATAAACAACTAATTTAATAACCCTGTATTAAAAATGCAAGATAATGCGGTATAAATAAAATATTGCCTATTTGCGCTATGTTGCCATTACGAATTTTTATTGCGCTGTCAACGTGATAATGTTCATAATCATCAAGCACGGTATTTAAAGATTTTGCTTTACTGTTGCTTGCCTTAACTTCTATTAAAGTGCATTTGCCGTTATATCTCGTTACGAAATCAATTTCAAGTCCGCTGTCTTTATGGAAATAATAGAGCTTTCTATTCATTTTCGAGAAAGCGTCCGCAATAATATTTTCATATATAGCACCCTTATAAATTAAGAGATTGCCGTTTAAAATATCCGCTTGCGTTCCTTCTTCAAGCATAGCGACAAATAGTCCGCTATCCTGCATATAAACCTTGAAAATATCTTCGTACTTATTCCCTTCAAGCGGCAATTCTGTAATGGAAAGATTATAGCAACGGCTTATTATACCTGCATCTTCAAGCCACTCTATGGCACGTTTAAAATCGTCGTTCTTGCCCTTTTCCTTTATTTTGGAAAACTGAAATTTTTTGTTCTCTTTTGCAAGCTGACTCGGAATTGAATTAAATACGGCAAGTATGGCGGCAAGCTCTTTTTCGTCAACGTAGAGAGAGTTGTCATCTTTTAAATGCCTGCCGAAATCGTCCTTGTACGATTCAAGAATATTGCGCTGTAATTTCAATACCCTATTCAAATCGCCCGTTTCTACAAAAGCCTGTACGACTTCGGGCATACCGCCTACGCAAATATATTTACGGAATAAATCGGTGAGCCTTGCGTGAATTGCGGGTAACACTTCTTTACGCTCGTTAAAACAAATCCGCAAATCTTCAATAACGCTTTCCGGAATACCGTTCGCCCATAAAAACTCCTCAAAGTCCATAGGCTTCATATAGATAACTTCTTCATAGCCAACGGGAACGGCGTTATCGCTCTTTTGACTGTAACCCTTAATTCCGAGCAAAGAACCCGTGCAGATAATATCGTATCTACCGTCCTCGTAAAAATACTTTAAAGCCGAACGTGCGTTAGGGCAATCCTGCACTTCATCGAAAATCAAAAGCGTTTCGTGCGGAATGGCGTTGACGTTGGGAATATTAGCCGTAATCTGACTTATTATATCGTTTACTATAAACGAGCGGTCGAAAATGGAACGCAGCTCACGGTTTTTACGGAAATCGAGATATATTACGTTTGCATAATTTTCTTCCGCAAACTTCTTTACAATGTACGTCTTGCCTATCTGCCTTAACCCCTTAATCACAAGGGGCTTTTTATTTTCTGCCTTTTTCCATAAAAGCAATTCTTCATAAATTTTTCTTTTAAGCATAAAATGCACCTTTGAAAATTATTATAACCGCTTGTCGCAAAAAAATCAAGGGAATATCCCTGTTATTTTGCAAATTTTTTAATGGAATATAGTTTAAAAGCGGACAAAAAATCTACTGAATAACAATTTAATCTAACTAACCTTTCCCCCGACAGTTCAAGACTTCTTCCCAGCCTTTTGAACGGTTGGGGGAGTTCATTTTTAAAACGCCGATAAGATTTTTTCTTTCGGGGGCTATAGCCTAAACGAAAACCCACTTTCTTACGGGGGTAAAGTGCACTCCCTTACGGTCGCCCCCTCCAGAAAGCAATTTAATGATATGAACATTAAAATAATGGCGTTTCCGTTTGCGGCTGCCCCGTCGAAAGACAAAAAAATAAAAAACTAAAGGAGTTTTAAAAATGTACTATGTGATTTTTTTGTAACGACATATTTACTTAAAGAGAGTGCAAACACCTTTCAAGTAAATTTATTATAGCACTAATAGTTGACAGATATAGTCATATATAAAAAGTTTTTTGAGATTTTGTCTTTAAATATTTCGCATTGAGTATATAGCAATCTTTTGGGAAGTTTTCGAGAGTTTAACAGAGCCGATTTTACTTTGTCAACTCCGTTTCGGTGGCAAGCATTCACGGCGTTGACAAAGCAATTTCCCGATATGTTTGTTTGACAATAAAATCGCCCCTGTTTTTTTGGTTTTGTCGTTCGACAAAAGTTAAAAGGAGTGTGGCGGTTCTATGTTTTACTCGTCTGTTCCCC
>N._stephensi_703_cecum__coassemble_4_pt1 | contig 45661 bp, 38 predicted proteins | sample N__stephensi_703_cecum__metabat2_low_PE_003 | metagenome-assembled genome bin N
GGAGATTAAAAAAAATGAAAGTAAGCCAACTTTACGGTAAACAGATTTTAAGCGACAACAAGAAGAGATGCGGATACATTATGGCTATAAGCTGTGTGGGAGACCGGATTGAGGGCTATATATGCTGCAACGAGCAGGAAAACGAATTTTTCGTTGACAGCGCGGGCGCGAAAGCCTCGGGCGAAAAAATGCTGGTTACGGGCGCGGGAAAACAAAATAAAAACGCGTACCGATTAAGGCTCGGACGCGCAGTGTACAGCGAAACGGGTAAATTTTTGGGTCATATAGAGGATTTGACGGTTAAATCCAACCGCATAGTGTTCGCGCACGTGGGCAAACGCAAATACGAATTCAACCGCCTGTGTATTGGGGACGTCGCGATACTTAAAAGTGACCGCTCCCGCGCGGAGACCGCGGCGAAGGATATGTTTATCGACGCCGTCTGCTGCGGATAATTACGCAAAGCGCAATTACGCAGTCCTCTCCCAAGCAATTCCCTCCGCTTAGAAGCGAGTTAGGCAAGGAGCGTGAGCACCGTCCGCAGGGAGTGTACACGGACGTACACGACCAAGGCGGCGCGGAGCGCGACACAGCATAACGACGCTTATAAGCGGAGAAGCCGCTTATAAGTCGTATTTTGCCATCAATTTTAGTAAGGCATTAAACATATCGTTTAGCGCCTCGCCCTCGTTGGAGGAGAGAACGCCCTTTACCTTTAAAACGGTGAGGGCGGTCTTTATTTTTTCAAGCTCCTGCCTGTCGCCCCTGCCGAGATTTTTTAAGAGAAGCTTATCGGTGATGGAAAGAGCGTGTTCGAGGCGCACGCCACTTGCCGCGGGTTGCTGAACCGGCGCGGACGGATTTACCGCAACGGGACGGGAACGGACGATTGCTCCCGCCGGAGCGACGGGCGCGCCGAAAGCTTGCGGTGCGGGCGCGGATTTGGGCTTAAACAGGCAAAGCACGCCGTAAGCTAAATATCCCGCGCACCAGAAAAGCGCCGCCGCCGCGATTGCCTGAGTTGCCGTATACTTGCTTAAAAACAGGGCGAGGGTGAGCGCGGTGAACACGTTTACCGCATATAAAAACGCACGCTTGCCGTGAGCGCGGACGCTTTCGGAAAAAATACACCCCAAAAGCGCGGCTGCGAACACTGCGGCAAACGCGCATAAGTCGATGACGATTAGCAGCGAAAAATTTACGCCGCCAAGCTGTGACAATAATTGGTCGAAAAAATCGGTTATAACTTTCATACGGTCAAATTATAACCAAAGGCAACCGCGATAAGGTTGTCATTTTGTCGTGTTTTGGCAAAGTTTGGCGCAAACGCGCTATCGGTTTGGCGATAGACGCGATTATTCGTCCATATCTATCTGCTTGCAGGAATTGAGGTTGATTACCGTGGTGGTTACCGCCTCTTCGGAAAGAGCGTAAATTTTGCGCACCACGCACTTGTAAAGCGCAAGCTGGGGGGCGTATTTTTGCTTAATCGCCCTCTCGGTGCGGCGCGAAAATTTATAGTCCACTATATCCGCCGCAACCGCCTTGCCGTTCTCCCTTTTAATCACGAGCAAATCTATCGCGCCCTGCACTATTACGCCGTTGCCGTCGTCCTCTCCCACCGAAAAGCTTTCGCCGCCCTCTTTAAGCGCGAGGAAATCGCGCGAGGGCAAGCGGCAGATAAATTCCCTTTCTCGGTAGAGGTTCTTGCCGGTGAGCGCCGCAAACGCGGGCATAGACAATATTTTTTCAAGCTGCGCCGCGTCCAACAGCGCCGCGTGGCTCTTATCCATCAGCCCGGCGGCGGCAAACTTTTCAATCTGCGCCCTTATTCCGTCTTGGTCGCGCACAGAAAAATCGCACAGCTCCAGATATCTGTGATAGGCTACGCCCGCCTCGATATTGGTTTCCGCGCCGTCCTCCTCGAATTCGTCGAAGAGCTGCTCGGCGTTTTCCTCGCCGCTCTTTAAGGTTAAAAGATGAGAAGCCGAGCTCTTCACGGGCAGCTCCACGCCGAGTTCGAATTTGTATTTATACTCGGCGTTTTCCCTCAATTTTTCAAGCGTATCGCAATCGGCGCGGCTCTCGTCCAGCACGCGCTTAACCTCGCCATCCGCCGCCTTGGGTTGCGGTTGGACGGGCAATATTCGGGGGTTAAACGCCTTTACGTCGAACAAATCGGCGTAGTCGTCGGCAAACATTCCCTTTACGGGGTCGTAGCCGTCCGCGCGGGAAGTGAGCGCGTACAGCGCGTATTTCGCCCTCGTCGCGGCAACGTAAAAGAGGTTTATTTCGTTGCTCAGCTCCTCGCTCTCCACCCTATGCCTGATTAGCCGCCTTAAAACGGTGGCGCGGCAGACGCGCGTATCGTCGTTATAGAAACGCGGTGCGAAGCCGAAGCGGCTGTCGAAAGGCATTTCGCTCTTTTCGTCGCCCTTAAAGCCCGCGGCGATGTCCGCGAGAATGACGACGGGGAATTCCAGCCCCTTTGAAGCGTGCATGGTCATCACCTTTACGCAGTCCGAAGACAGCGCCGACTGCGCGAGGATTTTATAGCCCGAAGCCTTGATTTTTGCAAGGAACGCGCCGAGGTAGAGCTCGCCGTAAGGCGAACACGCCTCCTGCTGCAATCTGCGCAGAGCCGCCGTTTTGCGCTCGGAATTGAAGGTTGCGGCGTAGTCGCCCGAGCGCACGATTATTTCGTCGATGAGCTTAGCCGCGCCCAAGCTGCATGCAAGCTCCTTAAACTCTCCTATGCGGGCGAAAAATTCATCGAGCTTCCGCTTTAATCCGTCGTCCTTTTCCGCGCGGTATTTTTTCACGCACTCCCTGAACGGCGCGTTTTTGTCCGCGCCGCCGTGCAGGCGGATTACGGCGAGCTCGGCTTCCGTAAAGTTGCCCGCAGGCGAAAGCATGGCCGCGGCGAGCGGCACGTCCTGCTCGCCGTTGTCGATAAACGACAGCAAATTTAAAAGGCGGATAATTTCCGGACGGTCGCAAATATTCGCCTCCGCCGCGCCCGCAACGGGGTATTTTGAGGTGAGCGCGCGCACTATGCCCTGCGCGTTTTTGTTGGCGCGCTTGCGCGTCAGCACGCAGATATCGCCCGCTTCCACCCTCTTAAAGCGCCCCTCGTCGGCGTCGTAATATTCGCCTTTAAGCGCCTCCTCCACGAGGTGCAAAACGGCGAGCCCCTCCGCGGTAAAGCCGGCGCAATCGCGCTTTGCGTTTACAACCGAATAAACGCCCTCCGCCGCCGTCTTTTCGTCTTCCGCGCCGTCGAATAAGCAAATTCCGGCAACGCCGTCGCAGCCCTTGGGGTAGTTCGCGCCGCCGCGCATCGCGTGCCCCTTTAAGTAATCGAATTCGCACTGCGGCTGGTTCATCACCTGCGCGAACACGCGGTTTATAAACGAAATCACGGCGGGGCAGCTGCGGAAGTTGTCGGGCAAAACGACGTGCTCCCCGCCCTGCTCCGCGCTTTCGCTCTTGTCGGCAAAAAAGCGCGAGCTGCTGCCGCGGAAGCCGTATATAGCCTGCTTTAAATCGCCCACGCAGAAAATATCGCCGCCCGCAACGGCGGTAATTATCTCGTCCTGAATGGGATTGACGTCCTGATATTCGTCGACGAACACGTATTTATATTTGGCGCGTATGCGCTCGCGCACGTCGGCGTCGCATTCCCCGCCCTTTAAAAGCGACAGCGTAAAATGCTCCAAATCGCCGTAATCGAGCTTGCCCTCTTCGCGTTTAACCCCGTCATATACCTCGTCGAAGCCCATAAGCACGGCGGAAAACGCCTTGGCGAGGACTCCGCTTCTCAAAAAGTTTTCTCTCTCCTCCTCGCGCGTGAGCAGGTCCTTAAAAAGCGACTTATATCTCTTCTTCACGCCGTCCACAAACTCTGAAAAAGCCGCGTCGTCCTCCGCCGTTTCGGCGCACGCCTTGGGCTTTATGCTGGTTGCAAGGCGCGCGGGCGGATTGAAAATGTCCCTTTTATTCACCACGTCCATCAGGTTATAGCGCATTTGGTCGAGCACCTTATAGTACCCGTCAATGTGCGCCGCGGGGTGAAATCCGCAAGAAAATTCGTCCAGCGCCCTGACGAGCGCTTCGCACTTTTCTCCCGCGTATTCGCCAAGCTCCGCGCACACCGTATCGAAGCCCGTCTCGGTATAAACTTCCCCGCACGCACGCTCCAAAATATTTAAATAGTCGGGGTGAATGCGCACCTCGTCGTAGGCGGAAAACAGCAATTCTTTGAGATATTTGTCGCTGCGTTTTTTGCGCAGTTTTTCAAGCAAAATCAAGAGATTTTCGTCGCGCTCTTCATATAGCCTGTCAAATAAGTCGTCCATCGCGCGCGCCCTGAGCGCGTTGGTTTCCGCGCCGTCGGACAGCACCTCGAACGACGCGTCCACTTTAAGAGCGTAAAAATAGGTGCGTATCAGGCGGGCGCAGAACGAATGAATGGTGCTTATGTCCGCCGTATTTATTTTATTTAGCTGCGCGCGCACGTGCTCCCGCCGGCAGTCGTCGCCGCCGTCCAGCCTTGAAATAAGCTCTTTGCGCAGTTTTTCTTTCATTTGCGCCGCCGCCTTTTTGGTGAAGGTTACGGCAAGCACCTCGTCTAAGCTTGCGCCGTTTTCCAAAATATCGGCAAGCCGCTTTATCATAACCGTCGTTTTGCCCGCGCCCGCCGAAGCCGACACGAGCACCTTTCCCCGCGCCTTTACCGCGCGCTGTTGCTCGGAAGTTAAGCTCATTGTACTTTACCTCCTTTCGCCTTTTCCTCTCTCGCAATTTCCGCAATGCGCGAGCAGCTTGCGGTTATCTGCTCCCTTTCGCCGAGGCGCTCCCTGTCGTAGCCGCAGCAGCCCGCAAATTTGCAGTAGGCGCACGTATCCTTAACGGGCGACGGCGCGATTTCGCCGCTTAAAAGCTCTTTCGCCCCGCCCTTTGCAAGCAGGGTGGAATAGTCTATAAAGTCGGCAAAGTCCTCCCTCGTCATCGCCTTGTCGAGTTTTCTGCCGTTTAAATACGCGCCCACGTACGCGCTCTTCTGCTTCTCCTCCACGGTGGTATCCGAATTTTTCACCACCTCTTCGCTGCCGTCCATAAATCCCTTTAAGGGAAAGCCTATCTCCCGCGAGGGGGAATAGTCGAGGTTGGCGGGGAAATAATACGCGCCCGCCGCGCGCTTGCCCTGCGAAGCCGCGCCGAGATAGAGCGGCAACTGAATTTTTAAGCCCATATAGTAGGCGGAAGGGCTGTCGTCTACGCTTCCCGTCTTGTAATCTATAATCCGCACGAGGTCGCCGCAGGTATCCACCCTGTCTATGCGCCCGCCGACCGCAACGCCGCCGAGGTCCACTTTACAGCGCGCCTCCACCTCGGACACGGTAAAGTTTGAATTTTTGAGCTGGGCGTACATTCCGCGTGAAATTTCGCACGCTTCCGAAATCAACCGTTCGGCGGCGTAAGCCGCGCCCGAGTTGTCGTCGGCCACCGCGTACGTGGGCTTTTGCAGCAATTTTTGCGCGCACTCCCGCGCCAATTCCGCGCACTCCTCTTCGCCGCGCACGTCGTTCAGCTTGCCCGCAACCTCTTGAAGCACCGCGTGAATGAAGTTGCCCGCGTCCAACGGGCGGAAAGCTTCTTCCCTGCGCTCGTTGAGTTTCAGCCCCTGCTGCATAAACGCCTTGTACGGGCAGGAAAAGTAGGTTTCCAGCGCGGTGGGCGATACGCTGTCGCCGTACAGCGCGCCGACGACCGTTTTATCCCCGCCGTCATCATTTTTTCCGCCGTTAAAGGCGACGCCGCGTTCGCGCAAAAATTTATACGCCGCGGCAACCGACTTTTCGGGGCAGTCGTCGTTGCCGCCCAAAAAGTAGGTAACCTGCCTTAAAGCAGGCGCGGGACGAGAGCAAAGATAAACGAAATTATCGCCGTTTAAAAGCGACGCCTTTGCCGCAACCTGCTGCACGGGGCACCCCTCCACGTTGAAAAGGTGCTTTACGTATTCCACCGCCTCGCTTGCGCCGCACTCCTCGCCGCCCCGCCTAAGCGGACAAACGAGGAACAGCTTTTGCGAAAACGCGCAGAAGTTGAGCGCGGTGATTTCCTTTACGCGCCTGTTCACCTGCGAAATTTTGGGCGACACCGCCACCTTTAATTTTTCGAGAGAGGTCAGCTCGCCGTCGGTCAAAATCGCGGTATCCTGCGAAGCGGCGGGAACGCCGTCCGTAAGCCCGCCGATAAACACCGCCCTGCTGCCCGCGTTGGCGCACGAGGAGAGGTCGCTTATAAACACCGCGTCCTGTTTGGGCTGTATCAGCGAAATTTCGGCTGCGACCAGGCCGCTCTTCAATATCTTTACAAATTCGCGCGTGGGCACCCTTTCGCCCGCGGTGAGCTTTGCCGCCTCGTCTATGACGGCGGTGACCCCCTCGTAAGCGCGCGCCGACATCCTGGCAACCGAGGCAAATCCCTTGCTTTCCGCCTGCGCCGCCAATTGTTCGAGCCGCTCCTTGACGCCGAATAGCTGCAATAAATTTTTTACCGCCGCGCAAAGCGCCGCGCTGTCCGCCTCCCTCGCGGGCAAAAGTTTAAGCCCCTGCAAAAACGCCGCCTGCGCCTTTTTCACGCTCTCGGCGGGTATGTTTTCCTGCTCGCACACCTTTTCGTTGACCGCCCGCTTAACGCCGCCGCGATACGCCGCCGCGCGCAAAACGTAGTTTACAAACGCGTCCTTTTCGCCGTCGGTAACCGCAAACGCGCCGCCTTTAAACATCGGCGAGGACGCAACCGAGATTACGCTTTCGGGGCGGCAGCCGTCGGTCGCGCAGGCAAGATAGTCGAGAATGAACGGGCACGCCGAATGGGAAATTAAGGGGTATCGCCTGTCCACGTAGTAAGGTATTTGGTACTCCTCGAACACCCTTTCAAGCACGGGCTGCACGCCGCTTATATCGGGGGTCATCACCGAAATTTCGCGGTATCTCATTCCGTCCTCTTTCACGCATTTTAATATATTTGCGGCGATAAAACGGCACTCTTCCTCCTCGTCCGAGGCGGTTGCAACCGTCAATTGCCCCCGTAATATGCCCAAACTAACGCTTTTGTGGAATATTTCCGGCTCGAAAAGATATTTCCGCATATGCTCCGCCGCCGCGCTCAGGCGCGAGGGCACCCAAATAAAAATTCCGCCGTCCGCTTTTCCCTCCTCCGCGGCAATCGCCGCAAAGGTCGCCATCGCTTCGTTTACGTATTTTTTTTCGCTTCCGCCGATGAACACCCCGTCCACGTTATCCGCGGTCTGCATGCACGCGCGCACGCAGTCGCCAACCGACGAGGTGAACGCCTGAAAGCCGAGGAACACGACGTCGGCGCCCCTGATTTTTTGCGAGGCGCGTATCGCGTCGGGCAGGCGCCTTAAATACGCGTTTCTGTCCACCGCGCCGCGCTCGGAAAGATATCCGGAATACGCGCGGTAAAGTAGCTCCAAATCGTGCAGCTTGCGCTTTAACAGCTTATTGTCTGCTTCCACCTCCGACAAGTCGTCGGGGGAAATTTTGGAGGAATATAAAAGGGCTATCGTGTCGTACACCTCCTGCGCCGCGTTCGCCGCCGAAAGCCGTTTGAAGAGCTGCAAATTTTCACGGTTGTCGTCGATGAGCTTTCTTATCGCCATTGCCGAGCCCTGACTTGTCAAGACGTTAGTGCACGCGCCCTTTTCCGCCGTTAAAAAGCGGGAAAGGGTGTAAATGGACACGGCAAAGGTGCCGCCCGCCGCCTCGCACACCGCGCGCTCGGCAACAAGCGACAGCCTGTCCTCGCAAAACACCACCAATGGCTTGCCCTCGCCGCCGCTATTTTCGGCGTGGGCTTTTACTATTTCTTTAAATTTTTCAAGCGCCGCCGAAAGCACGGGGCACACGTACGCTTTGCTCATAATCCTTTCCCTGTATCTTCGCTTTTCATTATATCACGCTTTGCGCAAATTTCTATTTATTTAACGCGCAAAAGTTTTTACTTTCGCAAAAATATATGTTATAATCTGCGTGTATGAAAATTTTACCCAAATGTATGGTTGCGCTCCTCGTTGCGGGAAGTTTAATCACCCTCAGCGGCTGCGGCAGCTCAAAGACGAGCGCCAAGGTTGCCACCACCGCCAACTGGAACGTGAGAACTTCCACCATCGTGGAGGACAATTACTTCGAATATTGGACGACGCACAAGGAAGTGGCGGACTATTCCGTATCCTTTACCGAGGGCAGCAACACGCGCTATTCGGTAAGTTACGATTTAGACGGTGCAAAGTATTCCACCGAATTTTATATGGAGAGCGCGTACGACTTTGGCGGCGCGGCTATTCCCGAAGCGTTGCGCGACGCGGAAGCCCAGTCCGAGCCCGTGTACGTTTATAAAACTTACTTTGAAATAAGCGGAGAATACAGCGTGCCGAGCGGCGGAAAGCACGCGTTTTCCGACGTGCTCGTAACCGAAAGCAAGTTCCGTGCGGCGAAAGAAAATCTTCAACCGGTGTACTCCTTGCAGATTGTAAAGAACACCGCGCCCAACCAGATAGGCTCGGCGAATATGAGCATTGACAACGCCTACGTTGAAACCGACGTGAAGTACGAAACTTTTTATTCCCGCGACGGCGAAAGCGCGATAATTTACGAGACCGAAAAGCCCGAAACGAATACGCAGGCAAAGACGACCGAGCTTTCGCTTAAAAACAAGCAAGGGTATTCGGTTTTCGACAACAGTCAGATGAGGGCGGCAATGCGCGCGTTCACGCTGACGGGCGGTTCGAGCAGGGTGTTTAACGTTGTAACCCCGCAAAACGGCGCCGTGCAGACCTGCACCGCCACCGTTTCGGAGCCGGTTGAGCTTAAAAAAGAGGACGAGAAATACGCGAGCATACTTGCCGCGTTGGAGGGGGCGCAGCCCGACGATTATATCTTCTTCAACGGCAAGGGCGGCGAGACCGAAAAGGTGATACGCTACAACGCGGTGTCGCTTTCCATAAACGCTTCCATGGCGGGCGCTTCGCCCACGTGCATGTACGCTACGGTTGAAAACGCCGACGTGAACGCGACGAGGTGCGTTATGCTGAGAATGAACAATCCCCTCTCTTTCGGTATGGGCGAGCTCACGTACGATTTAAGCAACCTTTCGGTCGAGGAAATTTAAAATTGCGAATAAAATTAAAGCAAATAAAAGCCGCGGCGCGAAATATTCGCGCCGCGGCTATCCTTTTATCATTTATTCTTTTTAAATTTTATCTGCGTATTTCATAATTTTGGTTCATAAGCTTGATTATGCTCTCTTCGTCGTCGGTTATGTTGAAGTCGCCGTGCATAGTGTGCTTTATTACCGACGAAGCCACCGCAAAGTTGACGATGTCGTCCGCCTTCATCTGGCGCATAATGGCGTAAATCATACCGCTTGCAAAGGCGTCGCCGCCGCCCACTCTGTCGAGAATGTTAAAGCGGAAAGTCTTGCTTTCGTACGTTTCGCCGTCGTACCACATAAACGCTTTCAAGCTGTTTTCACTGCCCGAGTGGACGTATCTCACGTGCCTGCCAATCGCCTTGAAGTGATATTTATCCGACAGCGCGCGGAAAATTCTGTCCTGCTCCTTATAGGTGGGGTTCATCGAAAGCCCGTCTTTTAAGTCCTTTCCGTCCGGTCCGGGCAGATTTATGGGCTCTATGCCGAACAAAACGTCCACGTAAGGGAGATATTCGGTTATGCAGTCCCTCGCCTCCTGCCACTCCCACAGCGCGGAACGGTAGTTGCAGTCGAACGAAACGGTTATGCCCAGCTCCTTTGCCGCTTTAAGCGCAAGCGTTATCAGCGTGCGGCAGTTTTGGGAGAGCGCGGGGGTTATGCCGCTCAAATGCAGCCAGGTGAACCCTTTCAGCTTCTCCTTAAAGTCTATGGTCGTGTAGTCGTAAAGCGAAAAGACCGAATCCTTTCTGTCGTAGGTCACCTTGCTTGCGCGCACGCCGAAGCCCTCTTCCAGAAAGTAAATGCCCATTCTGCCCTCGCCGTAAATGCAGGGCGAGCAGTGCACGTCGTTGCTGCGAAGATAGCGGATTGCCGCCTTGCCGATAGAGCTGTCCGGCACGACGGTGAAATACGAGCTGTCTACGCCGAGATTTGCAAGCGACGCCGCAACGTTGGCTTCCGCGCCGCCGTAGGTCACCTTAAATTCGTCGGTCATTCTGATTTTTTCGTTGTTGGGGGGCGAAAGTCTCAACAAAAGTTCGCCCATGGTTATAAATTTCTGCTTGGATACGTTCATTTAACTCCCCCTCTCTTTGCCGAATATTTTATAGCGCTATTCACGCATTTTGCCGCGCCCGCAACGGGACGCGCATTCGGCTGACTACATTATATCACCCTTTTTGCGTTTTGCCAATACCCATTTGAAATTTTTTACTTTTTGGCAAGGGCGTAGCTTGCGTCTATCATCGCAAAAATTTCTTCCTCGCCCACGCTGCCGTCCAAGCGCACGGTGAGCCAGTGCTTTTTGTTCATATGATAGCCGCGGAAATAATTCACGCCGTCCGCAAGACGGTCGATTTCTTCGGGAGCGGCGCGCACGTCGATTATCTCCTCCCGTCCACCCTCTTTGCCCACCTTATCGGCGGGGGCGGTCAATATCGCCGCGTACCACTTGCCGTTGTCCTTTCTGCGCCAGATTGCGCAGTCGGGCAAATCCGCCCATAAAAATTCGAGCTCGTCGCCGTAGGCCTCGCGCACGTAATTTATAACCGCCTGCGTGACGTCGCCCTTAAACGCCCGCCTTTCAAAGCAGCTCTCGGCAATCTTTTCCAGCACCTGCACGTATTCGGCGCGCACTTCCCCCACGAAGCTGCCCGCAGCGCCCTCTACGAACAGCAGAAAATAGGGCTCGCCCGTCGCCAAATCCACCGCCTCGGAGCGCACGTCGTCGCCCTTAATTTTAACGATAAGCGCGAATTGACCCCCGTATATGGCGCAATTAAAGGTATATTCGCCCCCGTTTTCGATAAATCCGAAGTCTTTCAGCTTTGAGGGAATAACCTTGCGGTATCTGAAAATTTCACTCTCTATTTTGTTCACTTTCCACCTCCGTAACATAGCAAAGACCGCCCGAAAATTGCGGGCGGCCGCGGCTGTAAATTTTATTCGGAAACGAATTTAATCACTTCGTCGAACATCTTTTCCTTTGAAACGGTGGTCTTGAAGCGCACGGGCTTATCGCGCAGGGTTGCAAGGCTCTTGGGCACCGCCATAGCCGTCGCCGCGTGCAGGCGCTTAATTCCCTTAAAGCTGTCGCGCACGTCGTTGCCCGTAACCGCATATAAGACGTCCTGCGGAAATTTATAGGGGCTTGCGGTGGACACGACCACCATTTTGGTGGTATCTTTCTTATTTTTGCGCGCCCAATCGTTGGCGACCTTCATTGCGCAACCGGTGTGGGTATCCATAGTGTAGCCCGTGTCGCAGAACAAATCGTACACCGTTTCCACCACCTCGTCCTCGTCGGCAAAGCCTCCGTCGAAAATTTCGGCAATCTTCGCCCTTTCCTCTTCGGTTATTTCGTAAACGCCCTCTTCCTTCAATTTTTTCATTCGCGCGGCGGTCAGCTTACTGTCCCTGCCCGACGCTTCGAACAGCAGCCTTTCGAGGTTAGAGGACACTAAAATATCCATCGACGGCGACATAGTCTTATAAAATTCCCTGTGCACGTCATACTTGCCCTTTGCCAGAAAGTCGGTCAGCACGTTGTTCATATTGGAAGCGCAGTGCAATCTCCTGACGGGCAAGCCCATCTTCTTTGCGTAGTACGCGGCTAAAATATTGCCGAAGTTGCCCGTGGGCACGCAGAAATCTATTTCCTGCCCCATTTCAATCTGGTCGGACGAAACGAGGTCGAGATACGCCGAGAAGTAGTACGCAATCTGCGGCGCCAATCTTCCGAAGTTTATGGAGTTGGCGGAGGACAGCAGGGTGTTCTTCTCCTTTAAAAGAGCGGCGCACTCGGCGCTGTTGAAGATGTTTTTAACCGCCGTCTGGCAGTCGTCGAAGTTGCCCTTAACGGCAACCACGTTCACGTTTCCGCCCTCCTGCGTGCACATTTGCAGCTTCTGCATCGACGACACGCCGTCGTCGGGATAGAACACCATAATTTTTACGCCTTTCGCGTCCTTAAAGCCCTCTAACGCGGCTTTGCCCGTATCGCCGGACGTTGCCACCAGCACCAAAATCTGCTCGTTAACGCCGCATATATCGCACCCTTTCCTCAAAAGATAGGGAAGCAGCGTGAGCGCCATATCCTTAAACGCGCACGTGGGGCCGTGGAACAATTCGAGAATATACACTCCGTCCTGAATTTTTACGAGGGGCGCGGGGTCGTCGCCGTCGAACTTGGAATACGCCTCTTCGCACGCGGCAAGAAGTTCCTTTTCGTCGTAATCGTCGAGATATTTAAAAAGGACTTTCGCGGCGCGCTCGGGATAGCTCATATAGAGCATAGCGTTCATTTCCTCTTCGGTTATCGCGGGGAATTTTTCGGGCACGAAAAGACCGCCGTTATCCGACAGCCCTTTGACGATTGCCTGCGCACCCGTCACCTTTTCGTTTCCTCTCGTACTGATAAATTTCATAAAGAACTCCTAAAATGTTTTTATCCCGGCGTAATCTAACCCGTCTAATCCCTCCGCGCAGCGACGAAACGCGCTGCATATAAGCGGAGAAAAAAGCGGCGGCGCTTAACCAAAGCGCCGCCGCAGGATAATTGCTTACCGTTAACAATACTTTGCAATAAAGTCGGGCAAATCCTTTTGCTCGCAACTGCAAGTTATGGTTATCACCAATCCACTCTGGTTAGAAATCTTGTCGAGCATATAGAAGGTTGCGGCAAGGTCTTTAAGCTCCTTTCCCGCAATTCTCGCAATGCCGTCAAGATAAACGTATTCTATATCGTAATTACCCGCGATTATACCTTTAACAAATCCGCAAAGGGCGTCCTCTCCCGCAACGTTATACTCGGTAACGTTAATAAATCTCACGTCGCGCACGACGTCGTGTAAATAGCGGTCGGTATCCGTGACGAACACGCTCAATCCCTTTGCCGAAGCGGCGTTTGCGTTGGCAAGCTGAATAATCTGTTTGGTCTTGCCCGCGCCCTTAGGTCCGCAAATAATTTTTATCATTTATAAATCCTCCTTTTTAAAGTTAAGCTATAAAACTTTCCCTTTACAATATTCTATCATAAAAAGGGGGATTTTCAATACTTTTTTTAAAATTTCCGTCAAAAATTTAGCTTTATTTCAGTTTCTTAACGAAATCGGCAATTCTTCTAAGTCCCTCCAGCATATCCACCATCGAAAGCGCGTAGGATAGCCTGATTGCGTCGTCGTCGCCGAAGCATATTCCGGGGGTTGCCGCCACCTTTTCGTGGGTCAAAAGCATATCGCACAAATCGAGGCTGCCGTGTATTTTCACGCCGTCGTAGGTCTTGCCGTAGAGGTTGTAGCAGAGGAGCATAACGTAAAACGCGCCGTCGGGCTTAACGTAGTCCAGCCCCAAATCCTTCATTCCGTCTAAAACTTCAAGCATCTTCGCGCGGCGCTTGCCGAACGCCTCCACCATTTCGCACATCGGCTTCTGGTCGCCGTCGAGGGCGGCGATTGCCGCGTACTGCGTCATTGTGTTTACGTTCGAGGTCGAATGGCTCTGGAAAGAGGCAATCGCCTTTGCAATAGGCAGGGGCGCGGCGAGGTAGCCCAGGCGCCAGCCCGTCATCGCGTACGACTTGGAAACGCCGTTTATAACTATCGTGTTCTCTTTCATTTCGGGCGAAACGTTTGCAATTGAAAAGTGCGTTTCGCCACCGTAAATGAGTTTTTCGTAAATTTCGTCGGCAAGCACGATTAAATTATGTTTTAAGCACACCTCCGCGATATCGCGGATTTCGCTTTCGGTATACACCGCACCCGTGGGGTTGCAGGGACTGTTGAATATAAGCATTTTGGTGTGCGGCGTAATCATCGCCTCAATCTGCGCCGCCGTCACCTTATAGCCGTGGCGCGGGGTTGCGTAAATGTACACAGGCACGCCGCCGCAGCTTTTGATAACCTCGGGATAGGTCAGCCAGTAGGGCTTGGGTATAAGCACCTCGTCGCCCTCCTCGATGGTTGCGAAGATTGCGTTGAATATGGAGTGCTTTGCGCCGTTGGAAACGATAATCTGCGCGGGGTCGTAATCCAGCCCGTTTTCGTTTTTGAGTTTTTTGCATATGCTCTTTTTGAGCGCGGGAAGTCCCGCCGCCGCAACGTACTTGGTCTTGCCGCCGTCGAGCGCGTCCTTTGCCGCCTTTACGATGTGCGCGGGGGTGTCGAAGTCGGGTTCGCCCACGCCGAACGAGATGACCTTTTCTCCCGCCGCTTTAAGCTCGTTCGCCTTTGCGGAAATGGCAAGGGTCATCGAGGGAGAAATTTCGGAAATTCTCTTTGAAAGTTTAATCATATGCAAACACTCTCCTATTTTATTACGCTTTTATTATACACGCGTTCGCGCCGATTTGCAAGCGCACGCCGAAATTTTTAATTTTTGCACGGATATGATAATATTTTTCCGTATTTTAAAAATAATTGCACCGCGCGCCGCTTTCACCCTCCGCGGAAGCCGCGCTTTTTCCGCCCCCCCTGTCCCGCCGCAAGCCCGCAAAGGGCTTGCGGCGGGGCGAACAACCAACAACCACACGAAAAAGTAAAAGGACGCAACCTTACGGCTACGCCCTTTCACTATTATGTTGGAGTGTTGTGTATGCTTATTTATTTTCGTCCTTTTTTCCCGCGCCCTTGCAGTGGCAGGCGTGGGGGCACCCGTCGCACCCGCAGCCGCATCCGCCGCCCTTGTGCGTCACCTTTTTATATATCAGCACGCCCACTACCGCGAAAAACGCCACCGCTACGGCTACCGTTATTGCAATATCGAAAGGACCCATAAAAATTTACCTCTTGAAAATTATTGCTGCTCTTCGCTTTCCTTCTTCTTTCTCTTGAAGATTTTGAGGATATCGAATTTGCCGAGATTGCGCAGAACCACCAGCGTTACCACCGCCGCGATTACCGCAAGCCAGATGAACAGCGTCCACCACCAGCTGCCGATTGTGTAGAACATACAGGAAACGAGATAGCTCGTAACAATCCAGAAGAGGAGCGTCCATCTGAACTTACCCTTGGGCAGTTCGCCCTTTGCCGTTGCGCACGCCGCAAAGCAGGGGATAGTGGTCATATTGAATATGATAAAGGCGATTATCGCGGGAATGGTTATGCCAGTTCCCTCTATCATCGCCGCCGCGCTGAGCACCTCGCCGCCGGCAGCTTCCCAGTCGATATACTGACCGGCAACGACCGCCGCAAGCGCGCCGAAGGTTGCGATGACGTTTTCCTTGGCAACCAAGCCCGTGATTGCCGCAACCGCGAACACCCAGCCGAAGGTTATGCCGAGCTGCGAGCCGAAGCCGAGCGGCGTGAACAGAGGCTGAACGAACATGCCGAGGCTGCCGAGTATGGACTGGTTGGTCCTTACGTTGACAAGTCCCTCTATCTCCGCGAGCGACGACCACCTTACGGGGTCCGCTTCGTACAGCTCCTGCGCGTCCTGAAGGAGGAACTCCCAGTTCCAGCTGAACGACTGCAACAGCCAGATTATTACGGTTGAAGCGAAGATAATTGTAAACGCTTTTTTAACGAAGTGTTTGGTCTTATCCCACAGGTGAAGCATAAGGTTTCTGAACCCCGGCAAGTGATATGCGGGAAGTTCCATAATGAACGGGGGCGTTTCGCCTTTGAGCGTGGTGTTCCTCATTAAAAGAACCGCGCAGATTGCGATTACTATACCCGCGAGATACATGCCGAGCGTAATCAAATCAACGTTGCCTACGCCGAATATTTCGAGTATACCGCCCGCCATTGCCGTTAAAATGGGCAGCTTTGCGCCGCACGAGAAGAAGGGAATAACCCTTATGGTCGCCGTGCGCTCCTTGTCGTCTGCAAGGGTGCGCGTGTTAATCATTGCGGGCAACGAGCAGCCGAAGCCCATAATCATGGGCATAAACGCCCTGCCGGAAAGCCCGAAACGACGGAAAATTCTGTCGAGAACGAACGCCACGCGCGCCATATATCCCGTGTCCTCCAAGATGGAGAAGCCGAGGAAGAGGAACAAAATCTGGGGCAGGAAGCCGAGCACCGCGAATATACCGCCGAGCACCGCGTCCACGATTAAGCTGTCAACCCAAGCCGCGCCGCCGCAAACGCCAATCAGCGCGCCGACGCCCTCGGATATGTAGTCGAGAATAAAGTTCAAAAAATTTGTGAGTATCACGCCCGGCGAGAATATCGCGCCGTCGTAAATACACGCCAAAAGCTTTGTGCCGAAGTTTTCTTCCCAGCCTAAGCCGCCCTCTTCCACGCTGTCGAAGAGCGTGGGCATCCAGCCCTGCGCCTCGGTAAATCCGTTCAAAAAGAGAAGATTTTCCGAGAAAGTCAGGTGGAAGATACAGAAGAGAATTACAACGAAGATGGGAATTGCCCATACCCTGTGGGTGAGCACTTTGTCGATTTTATCCGACTTGGTGAGCACTTCCTTTTGTTTTTTGTCCTTTGCCGAAGAGAAGTTGGAGGAAATGTATTTATACCTTTCGTCCGCGATTTCCGCTTCGAGGTCGCAGCCCACCGCGATTTCGGCAAGCACTTCCTTTGCGCCCTTGTGCGCAAGCTCGATTTCGTCGTTTTCCAGCATCTTCACCGCGTGGAACAGGGGGCTTGCCACCTCTTCCTGCGCGAAGAACTGCCTTGCGCGCTCAATCTTGCCCGTAAGCTCGCCGCCGAGAACGGTGGTGCCCTTTCTTTCGGACTGCATAGCCACCGCTTTGTCCATCAATTCCTTTATGCCCGATTTTTTAAGCGCGGAAATTGCCACCACGGGCACTCCCACCGCCTTTTCGAGCGCGGCAACGTCAATCTTATCGCCCGCCTTTTCCACTTCGTCCATCATATTGAGGGCGATAATCACGGGGACGTCCATTTCGAGTATCTGCGTGGTGAGATAGAGGTTACGCTCCAAGTTGGTCGCGTCCACTATATTTATTATGCCGTCGGGGTGCTCGTCGAGAATATAATTTCTCGAAATCACCTCTTCGGGGGTGTAGGGCGAAAGCGAATAGATACCGGGGAGGTCGATTATCGCAACCTTTTCGTTGGCGCCCTTATAAACGCCCTCGCGCTTGTCAACGGTTACGCCGGGCCAGTTGCCCACGTGCGCCGTAGAGCCGGTCAGCGCGTTAAAAAGCGTGGTTTTGCCGCAGTTGGGGTTGCCCGCCAATGCAAAAGTTTTCATTTTACTTCCACCTCCACGCAAGCCGCTTCAACCTTTCTCAGCGTAAGCTCGTATCCGCGCACGGTCACTTCGATGGGGTCGCCCAGAGGCGCCTTTTTCCTCATGGTCACCTCTGCCTGCGGAGTAATGCCCATATCGAAAAGCCTGCGACGAATTCGCCCTTCGCCGTTCACTTTCGCAATAGTACCGCTTTCACCGACGGTAAAATCACTTAACAGTTTGGTCATATATATCTCCTTTAAAAATTCAGTCGTAGAATTGCGCTTGTAATTAAGCAACTAATATTTTTCTTGCAAGGGCGCCGTCCAAACACAGCCTCCCCTCCTTAACGATAACGATAACGCCGCTCGGCGTGCCCGCCACTAAGGTTATCTTGCAACCCTCCGCAATGCCGATTTCACGCAAATGCCTGCGGGTTTTATCGTCTGCCGAAATTTTTTTCACTTCCATTTCCCGATTGCCGGGCGCCATTACCAAAGGCATATACACACTCCTTCACTTTCTCCGGATATAGGCGATAAAAATGCGCCGCTTATAATCGGAGAAGTATAAATCTTAACCTAAGTTAAGCAAGTGACATTATATATTTAAAATATTCTATTGTCAACAAAAAATTAACCTAAGTTAAGAATTTTTTAAAAATTTTTGTGTACGTCGCTCACCCGCCGTAATTAAGCCCCGCATCGCGCGCACAAACACACGTCCCAAAAGCAAACGCGCGCACACAAGCAAACACCCCCCGCGCAACCTTGCGTTGCGCGGGGGTGTTTAAATCAGCTTAAAATCAATATTTGGTTATTTCCACCGAACGCACGATAATCGGCTTTTCGGGGAGATAATAGGTCACGTTGTTGGTGTTCGCCTCGACGTATTCGTCGTAGTTGTCCACGTACAGGCTGACCGAGGTCGTGCCCGCGGAAGTGGTTGCCGAGCGCAAATCTTCCAAAGTTTCGGTGTTTTTAAGCACCGCGAAGATACAGTTGCTGGAATCCGAAGTCTCGCTGGTTCCGAAATAAACGGAGAACAAACTCGTCGCGCTGTTGTATCTGTACTCGCCCATAACGCCCGCGGCGGAGCCCTTTTTGTCGAGATACACCCTGTCCTTTGCGTCATCTTTCTGCGTATAGGTCATTCTCAGGCAGCCGTAGGACGATTTAAGCGCGCCGTTTTCAATCTTGTGCTGGTTGTTGGAAAATTCGCCGATGAGCGTGCGGAGCGCGTCGGAATAGTTGCCGTCGATATAATCCTTGTAGACCGAGGGCGTAATCTTTCCCGCGGCGGGGTCGGCAAGGTCGAAATATTGCTTTTCCTTGGAAGCCGCCTCCATATAGTCCAGCAATCCCTCTTTGCCCTCTTCGTAAGCCGCGGTGTAGGAAAGCGTATCGTCCTCCCTGTAATTATAGCCGCCGCCGTACCAATAGGACGACTGGTTGTTGTGGATTATGGTATCGTTATAGAACCCCTCGTCGGCAAGCTCTATGAAGTGCTGCACGGTTTGGGGATACATATTGCGGTACATTTTATAGTTGAGAACGTACTCAACCTCGTTATATTCGATTGTTATCTTCGCTTCGGGGTGGTCGGTGTTGCAGCCCGCCATAAGGGGCACGGCAACCGCAACTCCCGCGATAGCAACCGCACATATCGTTTTTCCGAATTTTTTAAACGCCATCTTTATTACCTATAATGATAGATTTATACCTATACCCTATTATTTTACTTGTTACACCCCGCGTAGTCAAGCGTTTTTGCGCCCAAACGCATAAAAAGACCGCGGAGCGTACCCCGCGGTCGTCAATTTGATTTTTATGCGATTACTCGGCAACAACGGTTGCGCCTGCCGCTTTGAGGTCTGCGATAATCTTGTCAGCCTCTTCCTTAGCAACGTTCTCTTTGAGCACGCCGCCCTTTTCAACCGCCTGCTTAGCCTCAACAAGTCCAAGACCGGTGAATGCGCGAACGACCTTGATAACGTCGATTTTCTTTGCGCCTGCGTCTTTAAGAACGATGTTGAATTCGGTCTTTTCCTCAGCCGCCGCCGCGGGAGCCGCGCCGCCTGCTACGGGAGCTGCCGCTACCGCTACGGGAGCCGCTGCGGATACGCCGAACTCCTCTTCAAGTGCCTTTACAAGCTCGTTAAGCTCCAAAACGGTCATAGACTTAACTTCTTCAATAAACTTTTTAACGTCTGCCATAATTTTTTTAACTCCTTAGAATTTTTAATTTAATGATTTTTTTGCGTTCCTTTCGGGTTGAACGCGCACCCTTTGCGCCTGTTTTAAGCGGGCTGAGCGCACGCCCGTTTCAGGCGGTTACACCTGTTTGCTCTTCGCAACGCCGTCGAGCACGCGAACGATACCCGAAAGCAAGTTGGAAAGCACGCCCGCGAAGTTGGCAAGGGGCGCCTGCATGGACCCGAGCATCTTTGCGATGAGCTCCTCTTTCGAGGGCATCGAAGCGAGAGCTTTAACGCCCGCCTTGTCTACGTACGCATTGTCAACGAACGCGCTCTTCAAAACGATTTTGTCCGTGTAGTCCTTGCTTGCGGCAACCATCACCTTTGCGGCTGCGGTTTCGTCCTTTGCAAACGCGATTGCCGTGGGGCCGTTGAGGTCGTTATCGAACTGGTTGTAACCGAGTTCGTTAAAAGCCTTTCTAAGCAAAGTGTTTTTGTAAACTTTGTATTCGCAGCCCGCCTGCTTGCATTTCTTTCTGAGTTCGGAAACTTCGGCAACGGTGAGTTTGTTGTAATCTACGAATACGACCGACTTAGATGCTTTGATTTTTTCGGTAATCTCTTCAACTACTACTTTTTTTGCGTCCTGATTAGCTGACAAATTCTTTTACCTCCTTTTAAGAGTTTAAAAATAAAAGCCTTATACCGCACGGTACAAGGCAAAATAATTACGAAAAATAATTAAAAAGCGTTCTACCTCGGCAAGAAATTAAGCGTTAAACGCACTTGCTGTCTGCGGTAAATTCAATTTTTACTGTGTTAGTATAACCTATCCCCGGCGCGCTGTCAAGCGTTTTTTGCGCGCCGCGATAAAGTTTTTTCACGCCGCGGCGCAAAGTTGCGCCGCGGCGTGAGCAATTCAATTTAAACTTAGCCCTTGTTGTAAACGACCTTTACGCCGGGGCCCATGGTGGAAGTGAGGGTAACCGACTTGATGTACTGACCCTTTGCCGCCGCGGGCTTAGCCTTTACGATGGCTTCCATAAGCGCGTTGAAGTTTTCGACGATTTTTTCGGTGCCGAACGACTTCTTGCCGATGGGGCAGTGAATGATTGCCGTCTTGTCCAGACGGTACTCAACCTTACCTGCTTTAACTTCCTTGACCGCCTTGGTTACGTCCATAGTAACCGTGCCGCTCTTGGGGTTGGGCATCAAGCCCTTGGGGCCGAGAACGCGACCTATTCTACCAACCACGCCCATCATATCGGGGGTGGTGATGACTACGTCGAAATCGAACCAATTGTCCTTCTGAATTCTCTGCACCATTTCCTCTGCGCCGACGTAATCCGCGCCCGCTGCCTGCGCCTGGTCCGCCTTGTCGCCCTTTGCGATGACGAGCACCTTTTTATCCTTGCCGGTGCCGTTGGGAAGGACGAGCACGCCCCTTACCTGCTGGTCAGCCTGTCTGGGGTCAACGCCCAGGCGTACGTGAAGCTCGATAGTTTCATCGAACTTTGCCTTTGCGGTTGAAATGGCGAGGTTGACAGCTTCGGTTGCTTCGTATGCCTTAGTGCGGTCGTATGATTTAACGCTTTCCGCGTACTTCTTGCCTACTTTCATTTTATAATTTCCTCCGTGTGGTTCATCCGAGGGGTCGACTTTATTTTTTTAATATCCCTCTCCCACAATGAAAGGCTTGCGTAAAGCCCCTCTTATTACTCCTCTACGGTGATACCCATAGAGCGGGCGGTGCCCTTTACCATGCTCTTAGCCGCTTCCAAATCGTCGCAGTTAAGGTCGGGCATCTTGGTCTTTGCAATCTCTTCGAGCTGCGCTTTCGTGAGCTTGCCTACCTTGTCCCTGTTGGGGCGCGCGCTTGCCGTTTCGATGCCGAGCGCCTTTTTGATGAGTACGGGCGTGGGCGGCGTCTTTAAAATGAACGTGAAGCTTCTATCCTGATAGATAGTAACCACGCAGGGAATGATGAGCCCTGCCTGTGCGCTCGTCTTTGCGTTAAACTCCTTGGTGAAGCCGGGAATGTTGATACCGTGGGGACCCAGCGTAGAACCTACGGGGGGCGCGGGGGTAGCCTTTCCGGCGGGGAGCTGCAACTTAACTACCGCAGTAACTTTTTTAGCCATAATTAAATGTTCCTCCTATCGTGGTAATAGCGAATAAGCCATAGAAAAATTTAACTTATTCTCCCACGCATATAATCGAGAATAAAGAATGAGGAACTACTTGTCAGTAACGCCGTCATTGCGAGGCTATAAAATAGCCGTGGCAATCCCGACGGGCAATAAACAGACTTCGTAATTTCGGATTGTCACGTCGCGCTACGCGCTCCTCACAATGACAATCACCCTTTCATTCTTAATTCTGAATTAACTTAAACTTCTATTTTCTTCATCTGAATGTATTCCACTTCCACGTCGGTGGAGCGGCCGAACATCTGAATGTTGACCTTTGCCTTCTGCGCAAGGTCGTTGAGTTCGGTGATAACGCCGTCGAAGCCCTCCAAGGGACCCGCGTCGATATTTATGGTGTCGCCAACCTTGAAGTCCGCGTCCATAACCACTTCTTCAAGGCGCATTTTTCTTATTTCGTCCTCTTTCATAGGGATAGGTCTGCCCTGCGGCCCTACGAAGCCGGTTACGCCCCTCGTGTTGGTCACCCAATACCAAAGCTGGTTGGAATAAATCATTTTGATAAAGACGTAGCAAGGGAGAAGCTTGCGCTCCACCACCTTGCGCTTTCCGTTCTTTTCCTCTATGGTCTGCTCCATGGGGATTTTAACGTCGAAAATCTGGTCTTTAAGGTTGTTGTTTTCTATCAGACGGAAAAGCGAATCCTTGACCATCATTTCGTAACCCGAATAGGTATGCAGAATATACCAGCAAGGCTTTTCTTCCATCAGCTATTGCCTCCCGCGCTTGTGATAAGCTCCAACAGCGCCTGCAACCCTTGGTTAATTCCCGTAACGACGACGGTAAAGATAAGCACCACGACCAAAACGACGCAGGTTGCCTTTACCACCTTGGGGAAGGTAGGCCAAGTCACTCTCTTCAACTCGGAAAATACTTCTTTTATCTTTCTTCCGAGCGACTTTTTTTCCTTGTTATTTTCCTTTGCCTTAACCTTTGCCATTATTTAGATTCCTTGTGGTCGGTATGCTTCTTGCAGAAAGGGCAATATTTGGATATAGTAAGCCTGTCAGGGTCGTTACGCTTATTTTTAAAGCTGTCGTAATTTCTGTGCTTACATTCGGTACATTCAAACGTAATCTTAGCCCTCGTTGATGCCTTCATATTTGTATCTCCGTGTACAAAAAAATTACACCCCTTTCGGATGCGTAAAGTGAGTTTAACACACCGAACGGGGCATTGTCAAGTCTTTTTAAAGTCATATAATTATTTTTTAACGCATTTTTAACGCAAAAAACGCACTATTCCTTAATATAACTCCCTCGCGGAAGAAACGAGACTTTCAAAAAATAAATTAGCGTAGCAAGCAAAATCGCACTTTTGCGCAGCGCGACCCAATTTGCAGCTTTGCTGTCTCGATAGGTGAATTTTTGCAATTCCTAATTATATGAGTGCTACATTATAATTGCAAAAAGAGGGCAACGCCCTCATTTCGTAGCGTTTTTCGTGTGTCGCCAACACGAAAAACCGAGAGTTTTTTAGTTAACGTTTCCGGGGGCGAACGCAAACACGTCCCTATCCTCGGGGAAAATGGGCCCCGAAATTACGGGCAGATTTAAGGGCGATACGTACGCCTGCGCGGTGAGGTTGGTTACCACCGCACGCAAATAAGGATACAGCATTTGGGTTGCCTCGATTACGAACGACCTCTCCTCCTGCGCGGTGTAGTCCTCCTTTTCCAGCTCGTAAACGCCGACGAGGTTGACGTTGATGTCGAAAGGCTTGGGCTCCGCTTCGGTGGATTCCACCTTTACCGCCAAGGAGATGAATATAAGCTTTTTATTTTCGTTGGGCTTGCGCACCTGACGCGAAAACTGGGGCTTAATATCCAGACGCTGGTTGGGCGCAATCTGCACCCTGTTGATTTTATAGCTGAGCTCTTCCGTGGTTATTCCTCTGAATTCATATTTCATAATTTGTGTTCTCCCAAAATTTATTGACCGTTTAATTTTACCATTTAAACTAATTTTTGTCAATATTTAGCGACTAATTTGCATTTTTTATTGAAAAACAAAAGTAACGTGATATAATTATTGGCGTACGGAAGATTAAATTTGATTGTAAACTTACTAAAAAAAGGAGTTTTTTAATGGCGCGGAAACTTTATTTCGACAGTCAGTACGGCATTGAAACGTACGCCATGTGCGAGGACGGGAAGCTTACCGACTACTGCGCGGAGCCCGCGGCGACGGGCGCGGTGATTGGCAATATTTACAAGGGCAGGGTTACCGACGTTTTAAACGGCATGCAAGCCGCGTTTATCGACTGCGGCTTGGAGCGGCACTGCTACGTTTCGGTTGCCGACCTCGTATCCGACAGGAGTAAATTCGACGGCGCGGAAATCGACATTCCCGCCACCTTAAATCTGCACGTGGGCGACGAGATTATGGTGCAGGTAACCAAGGCGGCGCAGGGCAAAAAGGGCGCAAAGGTGACCACGCACATCTCCTTCGTCGGAAAATATATCGTCTATCTGCCCACCACCCCTTTCGTGGGCGTTTCGGCTAAAATTTCCGACCACGAGCTGAGAAAAAATTTACTTTACAGCGCGAAAAAACAGGTTGAAGAGGGCGAGGGATTGGTGGTGCGCACCGCCGCCCCGTACGCCGTGCTGCGCGAGAAAATAAACGAGATAAATTATCTGCGCAACATCTACAAAAACATATTGGCGCGCTTTGAAAACGCGCCCGTGGGAGAGCTACTTTTCAGCGATTACCCCCTGTATATGCGCGTTTTACGCGACGTTATGCTTAAAAGCGGCGACGAAATACACGTGGGAACAGAGCAACTTTACAACCAAATTAAGGAGCTTTCAATCTCCAACACCCACCCCGACGCGGTGAAGCTGATTGCGCACGACCCGCACGTGGATCTGTTCTTTTCGGAGGGCATTTACGAGGAGTTCAGCCGCGCATTGCAGCCCAAAGTGGAGCTTGCGAACGGGGCGTATCTGGTGATTGACCGCACCGAGGCTTTGACCGTTATTGACGTGAACACGGGCAAATTTACGGGCGAGGACAGCTTGGAGCACACCGTGTATTGCACCAACGTTTTAGCCACGCGCGAGATTGCGCGGCAGGTGAAGTTGCGCAATTTGGGCGGTCTGTTCGTGGTCGATTTTATAGATATGGCGGAGGAAAATCACAAGCTTGCAATCGTGGAGGAATTGGAAAAGGCGCTTAAAGCGGACAAAGCCAAGTGCCGCGTTTTGCCTATGTCGCGCTTCGGGCTGGTGGAGTTCACGCGCAAGCGCACGGGCGTCGCCGCCTCCGAACTGATGTTAAAGACCTGCCCGAACTGCGACGGGGCGGGCGTTATGCGTTCGCACGAGAGCATATTGTCCGAGTTCCGCGCGCGCCTTTTGGAAATTCTGTCAGACGGCGCGGCAAACGTTTGCGTCGACTTGAATTTCGACGTAGCCAACCGTCTGACCTCCTATTCGGCGTTAAAGGACAACGTTGCCGCCCTCTATCCCGAAGCGCGCGTTTATATCGTCGGGCACCGCACCTACCGCGAGGACGCAATGCACTTCCGCAAGGTTGCGTCGATGGGCTTCGCATTGCCCGAGGGCACGGTGCTGCTGTACTGAGATTTGAAAAAGCATAAAGCGCAGTTTGTAAAAAACTGCGCTTTTATTTTTGCCGTCAATCTTTAAATTCTTCGCTTATTATTTCAGCTTTGCGCCGTCCGCAAAGGCGTTGCCGACCGCCGCGCCGAGCGCGATATATTTGTCGTTCACGGGGTCGAAGGTTATGGGGCGGAACTTCGACGGGTCAATCTTCCCGCTTTCGCCCAGCACGCTTTCGTCCGCGCAAACGTTGACTATTTTGCCGATAACCTGCCCGAATTCGGTGGTCTTTACGTATTCGCACTCCAACGCCATGGGCAACTGGTCGATGACGGGCGCGTCAACGAACGCGCTCTTGGTTGCGGTAAAGCCCGCCTTTTTGAGCTTGTCGGGCTCCCTGTTGCCCGACACCAACCCCACGTAGTCCGCCTCAGTCACGTGCACCGCGTCGGCTACGCTGACCGTGAAAGCCTTCCTTTTCAAAATATTTTGGGTGGTCTTATGGTCGTCCGAAAGGCAAATGCCTATAAGCCCCGTGTCGGCAATGCCGCCCCACGCCGCGTTCATTGCGTTGGGCGCGCCCTTTTCGTCGTAGGTTGCGATAATCAAAACGGGCATTGGATACAGCCACGTTTGCGCTCCGAAATTCTTCTTCATAACAATATCTCCTTAAATTTATTTTACCGCTTTCGCGTAATCTTCGTCCGATACGGGCTCGCACCATTCGGTCTTGCCGCCCTCCGCGGGCACCTCTATCGCAAGGTGTGAGAACCAGCCGTCCTTTCCCGCGCCGTGCCAATGCTTTACGCCGGCGGGAATATTTATAACGGCGCCCTCGCGCATTTTAACCGCGGGCTTGCCCCACTCCTGATAATATCCCTCGCCGCCCACGCACACGAGGATTTGTCCGCCGCCCTTTTCCGCCTTATGTATATGCCAGTTGTTGCGGCACGACGGCTCGAAAGTAACGTTTGCGATGAACACCTGCTCCTTGCTTACGGGCGCGAGGTAGCTTTGCCCTACGAAATATTTTGCGTACGCGTCGTTGGGCGCGCCAACGGGGAAAAATATCGTGTTTTGATATTTTTCAAGCCCGGTCTTTGCGGGCGTTTGCCCGTTCCACACTTCCTTTGCGAGGTTAAAGGTCGCCCACGCCTTGGGCCAGCCCGCGTAAAACGCCGTATGCGTGATTGCGGCGACCATTTCCTCCCTGCTTACGCCGTTATTTTTCGCGTTTTGCAGGTGGTGCTTTAAAGAGCTGTCTGTTACGCCCTGCGCCATAAGCGCAACCACGGTTATAATGCACCGCGTCTTTACGTCTAAATCTGCGTTGTTCCAATTTTCGCCGAAGAGCACGTCGTCGTTGTAGTGCGCGAATTCGGGCGCAAATTCACCCAGCGCGTCTCTCCCCGCCGTCTGTACGATTTTCTTTGACATATATCAATCTCCTTTCGCATTTATTTCGGTTACGCAAATTATAGCACAATTAAAAGCAAAGTTCAACGGTTAATTGAAAGAAATAAATGCGCGCCCGCGCGGCTTTAAAAAAGCCGCGCGGGCGCCCCGCAACGTTATTTAATCTTATTCTGCAACTTTTTTCAGTTTAAGTGTGCCTGTAACTTTCAATGATACTCCATCTTCTACTGCTTCCTCACTATTAGTAAACGTTAAAGTGCTTCCGGAAAGCTTTGCTTCAGTAAACGACTGCAAATTAGCATAGTAATTGAGTTTTAATTTACCGTCTTCAACAGTCCACGTGCCTTTTCTGTCATCATCATACTCACCAATATAACTACCGCCATTCGAAAATTCAAAGTCGCCATTTTCTTTTAATTTAAGGTAGAAGGAATATTTGGTAGCTATTTCACCGCCACTCGTAACTTTCCCCACCTCAATAATCTCCTCGTCCTTTTCGCCGTCAATGATTTGTGTCAGTTTATAGGACACAAACTCGTATTCACCGACGTAGTCCTCTTTGGTGGCGGCACTACACGCAGCAATACAGACGGTGCAAGCAATTACGCTTGCGAGTACCAAAAGAAAAGCAAAAATTTTCTTTTTCATAATTATCTCCTTTGTACTAATATTTTTGTATACATACATTATAATCATAATATTTTTGTGTGTCAATAATTTTCACAAAAATAATAGTAAATTTTAATTTAATAGGGAAAATATTGGTATGAACAGAATAAGAGCATTAAGAGAAGACAGGGATTTAAGGCAAATAGACGTGGCAAAAGCTGTTAATATAGACCAACAGACGCTGTCTAACTACGAGACGGGAAAGACCAACCCCGACAGCTTTGCCATTATTAAATTGGCGGAATTTTTCGGCGTGACCTGCGACTATCTTTTGGGCGTGACCGAGCGCAACCTTTTGAACACCGACGACGTTTTGAAAGAGGTTGACGACATTAAATCGCGTTTGGACGATTTGAAAAAATATTTGAAGAAAAATTGAAATTTTGAATAATAATGTGCGCCCGCGCGGCTTTAAAAAGCCGCGCGGGCGCCCTCTCACATAAATCCCAAATTTATATAAATACCCCAAAACCCGATTATAATTTCTCCTATCGTTATTTCAGCTTTCTATTTCCACTCTACCGTTGATGCAATCGAGCTTAACGATCATGCCGTCCTTTAATACCGAAGTGGCGATTTTGGTTCCGACAAGACACGGAATGGCGTATTCGCGGGCTATTATTGCGGCGTGACAAGTAATTCCGCCCTCGTCGGTTATAATGCCGCAAGCCTTGTCCAAAGCCGCGGATATTTCGGGCACGGTCATCGTGGTAACCAAAATATATCCCTCGTCGAATTGTTCCGCCTGCGACAGATTGTTTACTATTTTCACCTTTGCCCGCACCTCGCCCATGCAGGCAATTTTGCCGCTTAAAACTGCGTCTTTGCCGCAATCTTTGGGCAATAATTTTTTAAGCAGCGCGTAGCTTTGCCCCGTATAATATACGGAACTTTCGCCGTTTGCAATAACCACGGTTTCGCCGCTTTTGCGTTTGGCGATTTCGCGTCCCGTAATTCTGAACCCGCCTTCCGCCGCGCACACCTCCTCCGGCGACATTAACGGCAAAATATCCTCGGGAATATCCAATCGTTTGCAGATATTGCCGAGAATTCTTTTGCGGATATAGTAAAAATATCTGTCGCTATTTTCGGCGGTGTACGTCCTTAAAAATATAAATTCACTTATTAATTCGAATAATTTCTTTTCTTTTTCGTTTAGGCTTTCTATTACGGCTTGCCGCTCGCAATCGGCTTTTCTGTGCACGGCTTTAATTTCTTTCAGTTTTTTAGCCGCAAGCTCCGCCGTCAACCCTTCCGCGCGCATAAGATAGCGTTCCTCCGTCAACGCTTCGGCTACTTTGCCGAGAGGTCCGCACGTCCATTCGTATTCGTCGATATAAGCCGCGGCATTGCCGCTTATCACCGAACGCAAAAAATTGCCTCTTTCAGCGGAATAATACGTTTTTTTATTTACCGTGGAAGCCGCGTTGACGATTACCTCCGCCCTATCCTCTCCCGCAAGCCCTACGAGGCGGTTATAAAGATAGTCGTCGGGGCGAAGCATAAGCGGAACGTAGCTTTTAATATATTCTTTTATTTCCCGCCTGTAAAGTTTAAACAATTCGCTTATTCCGAGTTCGTCGCAATTGCGGTTTTTAAGCGCGTTCGCGCGGCGCCGCGTATTACGCACGGAATTCTTTATCTTCTTTATAAAGTCGTCGAAAAAACGCTCCTTATCCAAGCTTGCCCACGCCTCGTCGGCAAGCGCGTCGCTTTGAGGCGAATAGAATTCTCTGCCGCACACCAACAACCCCTCGGATATAGGAACCGAGAAGCCGAAGGTTTGCGCCTGCACCGCCGGAGACGAAGCTATGCGCTGAACGCCGTGCGCAAAGAGGCAAAAATCCCTGTATACGTATAAATTCCACTCCCTTTGCGGTATCTGCGGCAACGCGTCGCCCAGGGCGGTCAAAGGGCGCATTTGTAAAAACCACAGGTAGTTATCGGCAAACGTCCACTCTATATCGAGAGGCATTCCCTCAGCCTTTTCGAGCGCGGCGGCGGCAATTGCAAGCGAATTATAAAACCCCTCTTTCGGGGGGGACGTCTTTTTAAAGGTCCGCTCTTTGGGTATAACCGCACCGCCCACCAGCCGCTCTCCCGCGCCGCTCACGCACTCTATGGTCCGCTCGTCGGGGTTATAGGGCGAAGTCGTAAACATAACGCCCGAAAAATCGCCAGAAAGCTGTTTTTGCACGACGACTGCAATATTCCGTCCGCTTTTTTCGGCGTGCTGCGCATATTTTTTTACGTGCGAATTTCGGCACGAAAAAGCCACCTCCCTCACCGCCTCCAAAAGGTCTTGGCGTTTTACGTTGAGTTTGGTGGAATATTGACCCGCAAAACTGTCGTTTTTGCCGTCCTCGTTTACGCTACTCGAACGGACGGCAAATTCTTGACAGTTTAAATTTGCCGCAAAACAGTCAAGCTCTGCGGCAAAGTCTTTTTCATATAAATCCGTTCCTGCCGTAACAACGAAAAAGTCGGGAACGGTAAACCCGTAGGCTATAAGTTTTGCAAGCCCGACGCCTTTGCCGCCCACTTCGGCGACGTCGGTCATCGCGCGTTTATCGTAAACTATCATGTTTAGAGTTCATAGTAATTGGTTTCAAGCGAACAGCCGCCGCACTTTGTGCAGCCTTCCTGCATTTTAGGCGAAAGACCTTTGTTCCTTAAAATTTCGCCTACGCGACGGCTTATCCAGATAAGTTCGTCGGCGGAACAGTTTTGCCTGTCGTGAAATTCGCAGTCATCCATAGCCTTAAAGGGAATTATTGTGGGGATTACGCCTACGTCCGTAAGCACTTCGCATTCGTTCACGACGTCCTCCTTTGGCTGTATTCCCGCAATTAGCACGCACGAAATTTTACCCTTACCGAACACCCGCACGCCTTGTTTATAGCAGTCGTAATAGTGGCTTTTGGCTATCGAAGATTTCCCTCGGCAAATTTCCTTTCTCAGCTCCTCGTCGGCAACTTCAAGGTTCATTATAAGCGACGACGCACCCGTGTTTTTCAATTCGGCTATCAAATCCAAGTCCGAAGGCGGCGCCATTTCAACCGATATCGGCACGGAAGTAAACTCCCTTATTCCCCTTATAATCTCGATTAAATACCTCGCCATATTGTCGGGGTTAAGATAGGTTCCGCCGCCGAGATTTATGGAGTATTTGTCGCCGGTTATCGCATAGAGCGCGCGCAACCCCTCCACGACCTCCTCGGCAGGTACGACCCGTTGCTCTTCCGTAGGCTTAATGCTGCAAAATTTGCATTTTGCCCCCGGGCGGTCGTAACAACACACGAGCGACGGCCAAAGCGATATTACGTGGTTTGAGTGGGGGCGCGCGAGCATATCGATTATCGTGCCGGTTTTAGGCAAGTCGTCAAAAAGCCGAATAGGCACGCTCACGCCGTCTTCATCCTCGATAAAAAAACCGCCGTCCTTATGCCTTAAATGATAGGGCGACGCCCCGCTGAAAAGCTCGGCGACGCTTACGCACACGTTGCTGCCCAATATATTTGCGTTAACGGCGTGCACAAAGCCCTTATCGTAAAAATACGGGCGTGATTTTAAAAGCTCGGCGCCGACTTCTTTATCGACGTTAACTCCGTAGCAAAGCAACCCTGCTTTTATTTCAGTAAGTTTTTTACAATCCATTTTTACCTCTTTTCTATCGCGTTATCAACCCACTTCCCGAGTTGACCCCTCCTTGTTTCGGTGTCCATTATCTGTTGTTCGTGTTTGCTACCTCTGATCAAAGTCATATATTCAACGTTTTCAAACCTTTCCCTAAGATAATCTGCAAAATTTTCGCTCTTATAGAAAGAACAACTGAAAAGGTCGCAGAACAGAGTTTTTTCGTTTACCGAATAATGAAAGGCAATATGACTTTGCGCAATCAACACGATGCCGGAAATGTAGGGATAGTTTTTGTCGGCGCGCGCCTTTACGATGTAAGGGCGGCATATCGGCAACATATTGGTCTTTGCGGGAAGCTCGTCCAGCATATCGAAAATACTTTCGAAAGTAACCGCGTCCGCCTTGTCCACTCTCGCTATTATGTGCGGACCGAAATCATGCTTCGTGTCGCCGCCCGTCCATATCTTATCGTCGTCGATATTGGGGTCGTAAAATCTTCTTTCGGTACGAACGATTTTCTCTGCGGCGTACATAAAGTGGGTTTTTAAAATGCCCGTCAACTTATCCGCGTCGAAATACCCGTCGTAAAGGAGGTCTACGAAGAGGCAACCCCTGCGCGGAAACGTGTGTATGGTTATATGCCCGCCGTGCAGTATGACGAACGCGCTTATGCCGTCGTCCTCGCCGTCCTTAGCGTAATAATACGGCAACAAAAAGGGCGGCATAACCGACGGCAAATCCAACGCCGTGACTATTTCGTTTAAAACCGAATTTATCTCTTTTATGTCGTCAAGACGGGTTTCATTTCCATGATACCCGTCAATCATAATATGGTTCATAAACTATTTGCCTTTTTCTTGATTTCCTTTACCACGAATTTAGGCACCATAAAGGGATTTATCCACCAATTATCGGTAGAGCCGTACTTTAAAGGTATGCAAAAATGCGGCATGGGCGGATAGTGCTCCTCCGTTAAAAGATTGACGACGAAGCCCTTATCGATACTGTCCGACGAAGCGTTTTTAACGGGCACAGGAACGCGGTAAGTGCACTTTTTAAGGTTGTCTCTATCGGTGTTTTCCCTGTGATAATTGACCATATAGGGATACACGGGGTCGCAGTCCTTATCCACAAGCGCGTTTTCGTCCGCAAACAATCCCCTTTTATAGTAATCGTCGTTATAAATCAGGAAGAAGAATACGTCCTTGAAATAATCCAGCCACTCCACGAAATGCGGGTCTTCGTAATACTTGTCGGAATAGTTTTCAAGCATATGGAAAATAGTGGTTTTGGTTTTGCCGCCGTCGCAATAAATCGCGGCGTAATATTCCAGCTTGCTTACGTCGCAGATATAATTTCTGGTTATAAGGAACTTCAATCTTTCGGCGTATTCGCTCTTGCTGAAGCTGCTGTCCGTTTCGGTATTATATTGTCTGCACAGGTCGCAAAAGCTTTCATACGCCTCTGTAAGGCTGTAATCTTTGATTTCGGCGTACCGTTTAGCTCCCGCATCGATAAAGCTATCGGTACAGCGCTTTCTGCGTATTTTGATTTTATCGTCCGCGTCCAAATCTTTATCCGATAAATCCGATTTTTCGCCGCCGAAAATCTTTTGCTCTTTTAATATTTCCTCTTTGGTTTTTGCGTAGGCGTCGACGCCGCAATAGAAAACGTTCATAAAAATGAACATATCCTTAAATACTTCCCTCAGCCCCTTTTTGCTGTTGTCGCGCTCTTCCTTTTTAATGTTGTCGGGATGAATTTTATATTCTTTCAGCGTCTTTATGTAGTCGCTTATATTGTCGAATTTGCTTGACAAGCTCTCTTCGAAGGTGTCGGTATTAACGTCGCCGTAAAAGCCCATCGCCTTAACGACGTTGCTTACCCTCAGCTCCAAACGGCACCTTTCGTACTGTTTGTTGTTACGAGGGTACTGCTTTTTCAATTCGGCAAGTTCGTTTTGATAATTCTTTTCATAATCGTCGCGCTCTTTGCGCCCTATACAGCGCCAACCGATATTGTCCATTATGTTGCTGTATATTTTCACGTCGCCTAAAATCTGCTCTAAAAATTCGCTGGGTCCCATCTCCACCAACATCAAGGTGATGATATAGTCGAGATAAACCTCGTTGGTGTCGTCATACTTTACGCCGTTCAGCCCCGTCGAATTCTTTTTGTAATTTTTTATAAACTTTTCAATGAGCTCCTGCGGCAGCTCGGTGTCTTGGATTGCATCGCTTATTACGAGCGCAAATTGCCTTATATTTTTATAGTTGAACGACATAAACTTTTTGACGACGCTCGCGTCGCGCTTGGGCGTTTCTTTTTGCTTTTCGCCGTTCTTTTGGTCGTCCTTTAAATTATCCTTTGCGGGAATTACTACACTTTCGTTACTGCCGTCGAACGAGCGGTATATCCGGTGCTCGTTGCCGTTAAAATCGGACGCCCCCACAAGCATATGAGGGAAGACGACTTCGTCGGGAACAACCGGCCCCATACCGAAGAAATCGTTTTCCCCGGACGCGTCCGCTTCTCCTCTTTTAAGCGCCATAAGCTGCGTGCCGGTTACGATTATCTTTCCGTAATCCGCGAACAGCTTATTGGGATACAGCTTTATTCTCCTCTTGTCTATCCTGTAAACGAACAGAAAATCTTCGCGGTCGTTCAATTTGTACGCGTCGGAAATATCGGAGGCGGTCGCGTCGTAATCGGGCAATTCTATAACAAGGTCCTCGAAGAACGGAAACATTCTTAAAAGCTTGATACACAAAAGATTACAGTTGTATTTATTGTACTTTCCCTCGTTATTCGTGCCCAAAAACGTGGCGTTTTTTATAAAATCCAACGTTTGCTGCAAGGTAACGCCGATAGTTTCGCCCTCTTTTCGTCCGGCAAAAATTCCGAATTCGTCTTTAATTATACTGCATTTGGGATTTTTTAAATTTACCCACAGCTCGGTAAGGGCAAAAATCTGCAAATCGAGGGTTATTTCCTCACGGTTTAACCCGCTTTGAAACAATTTGCTGTAGCGCGAATTTATAAGCAGGTTATAATCGTCCTCGGCGTACGTCCAATCTTTATTGTCGCAAAGCTGCTTCCAACGGCTCATGGCAATAATAAAAGCCATATTTACTATACTTTTTATTGCCTTTATTATATTGTATCCGTCAAGCAATCCGGCAAGGTCTCGGGGCTCAACGTCACCCGACAATGATAATTCATAGCCGAAAAGCATTGAAAGCAGCGGCTTATTGTCGGTTATTTCAAGGATAAGCTTTGCCAACTCGATGTCTTTGCCTACGTTCACCTCGTCGCCGTCTTGGTTTTTGATAATTTCTTTAATTTGGCTCATTCCGGTTAATCCTCTGCAATCAGTTTGGCAAGTTGCTTATATTTCTCAATCAATTTCCTTTCGGCTTCCGTCCAGGGATTTTCAATCGACGCAAGAAGGCTCTCCTCCCACTTAAAGCGTTCGATTTCCGGCAAGCCCATATCGTCGTCAAGCATAGCGGTATTCAGCTTGTAATGAAGAACCGCCTCGGTCTTTTCGCCGGCGGGGCCGATGATACCGCTTTTTATCTTCCTCTTCGCATCGAGCTTTAAAGTATTTAACCCGATTTCCGCCTCCGCCTTGTTTTTTTCGCCGTCGGAAACTTTAACCGAAGCGACGGCGGTAGGTACGAGAATAACTTCCCTCTCTCTGCCGTCGTCCGCCTTCTCAATCTCTTTGGGAATTTTATCCAGAAGATAATCGCTCGTGCCTATACGGAACTGGAAAGTAGGGCGCATGCACATTACGAATTTGTTTGCTTTTCTTATGACCTCGCGCGTGGTAAGCTGAATACCGGCAGCGCAATCGAAAACAACCGCCTTGGGCGCATTTTCCTTCATGTTGTTTAACTTTCTTAAAATAGTGTCCAGCGGCGTATCTTCGCTGACCTTGGTTATCGTATTAGCGTTGGATTCCGCGCCGCAAAACAATACGCAACCGGGGTCGTCGTCAAAGCCCAATACGTTGCCGACTTTCATAAACGCCTTGTCGAAAAACCACGCGTTATCCTTTACTGTGCCTCTAAAACCCTTTTGCACGTTAAAATAAACGTATCCGGCGTCTCTGTTACGATTTTGCACGAATAAGTCCTGCGCCGCAAAATTAGCCTCGGTAGAAAACTTTTGGCACTTGTTGCCGTTGATAAATAAATTTGTAAGACCCATACTGTCCAAATCGACGTCGAACACCAATATGGGATTTTGCGACGTGGCGCCCAACTGTTTTACAAGATAAGGCAATACGTTAAAACAGGTCGTAGTGCGGCACGCGCCGCCTTTATATGAGTTAAACGATATTATTTTCATTTGTTTTCCTCCCCGTCGGACGATTTATCCGGCGCTTCCTCTCTCCTCTTATTTATCATTCGGTTGTAATTTTCGCTTATCAAAGATTCGTTATATTCATAATCTTTCACTTCTATGGTATCATTGTAAATTACGTTCGTATCGAGTATGCCGTTAAAGGAGCCCTCGAACAGCGGCGTCAATAAGTTTGCCCTGTCTTTAAGAGTTTTTATTTTAACCCTCGCCTTGGCTACCTCCGCGCCGTCGTCGCTGTTTATGCCTTTCTGCAAATTCTCTCCGAGTTCTTTCGCGCCCGCAAAATTACAATGGAACAAATGAGATTTTAACCTATAAGCAATTTCGTCGACCTCGTCGTCGTATCTGAAATTGAGCTTTTTTAAAATCATATAGGACAGCGTTTCGGTTAAATACTTTTCGGTTTCCTCGCGTATCCATTCTTTTAACTGTTCGCCTATATGAATGTCAGCCTCTTGATTTTTCTTTTCTTCCTCCAACTTGCTAATTCTCTTATTCTTTAAATCAAGTTCGGCTCTGTGATTGGCTTCGATTTTCAGTTTATCGGCTTCGTTGTCCTTTTCCGCCTGCTCCCTGCTGGCGTTAAAAACGTTTTGAATAGTGCCGATGTTGTTTTGCGTCATTTCCATGACGAGATTTATAAACGGATTTGCGTTGTCGTCTTTATTGCTGAACGTGCCCGTTTTGGAGCTGATGCCCTGCGTAGTAAGCAAATCCACGTCGCCCTTAATTCGGCTTATGGCTCTGAAACCGAGCTCGTATTTTTCAAAGTAATCGAAATAATCGTACATTATGGCTTCGCAGTGGCGCGCGGTAGAGTTCATGTTAATTCTATCCTCGTTCCACAACCATTTGACCACGGTGTCCGTCTTCTTCTTGTCGCGTACGCGCTTGCTGTATTTGGAAGCCTTAATCGCCTCGTACAGCTCTTCCATATCCTTTTGCGGGTATTTAATGAGCGCATTAACGATAAGGATTTTAGCCGATAACAACAAGGGGCGCAAGCTGTTGACCGCGATGTTCGCCTTGTTAAGCTTTGAAAGCGTCGAGGGCTCGGCTTCTATATCGGCGCTGTTAAACATCTGATAGTCCGTATCGACGATACCCAACTTCTGGCTGTCGTTAAACTTACGGTACATAACCTGCACTTGGTCGATGGCGTCCCTGGTAGCGTTGAGATATTCCCTGTACACCGAAATTTCAAGCAATTCCTCGGGGTGCTTTTCTTCAAGGTACTTTTGGAATACGCGAGCGACGTTATAATATCTGCGCCAAGAACGGTTATAGTTTACCGACTTCTTTACTCCGTTATCCTGTTTGCCTTCGGCAAAATACAAGCTTCTTATTTCGTTGTTAAAATCTTTCCCGTCGGCGTCGCCCTTGTTGAACCACTCCAACGTTGAAGCATAATACGAAAGCTTGTCCTCTTCCTTTATTTCCACCTTAACGAGTTTGGTGGGGTCGTCTTCGGAAGGCACCGTTACGCACGTGCCGTCGGTGTTTAATCCCTCGTATTTTTTGTAATACTTGGTCATCAGAGCAACGTCGTCCATAAACTTGCGGATAACGACTTCCTTGTCGTTGTAACCGTACATGGTTATCATTGCAACGTAAAGCGGATTGAACAGCGCCGACGAACGATTGCTGTTGGCAATTTGCTCGTATGAAGTTTCGGAATATTCCTGCCCTTCGGCATAAAAAATACCGCTGCCGTAAACCTCCCTCGTCTTTTCGTAAGTGACGAACGCAACGTTGAACATTGCGTCAAGAATTTTTTCGCTGATCGTATTTTCTTTAAAGTTACCGTAGCCCGAATAATGCTCGATATTTTTCTTGAAGTTATCGTCGATTGCTTTCAAAAAATCCTCGTCGCGCTTTCCGTCCTTGGTAAACGCGTCGAGATATCGGCTGATTGCGTCAACCACCGCATAGGTGTCGTTCAAAGTAACGCTCTTGGACTTTATCGTAAAGCCCCAGCCGCTGTATCTGTTGTCGCCCTGCAAAACGTAACCGTAGAGCATTGCCAAAATTTCGGTAAAGGTTTCTACGATTTTGTCGAACAAGGAAATCTTTATTTTATTGCCGTCGTCGTCAAGCGCATATTTGTCGTAGAATTCAAACGGTACGTCGTTGAGCTCTTTCTTGGTAAACAATCCGTCGTTGCGAACCATTGCGCGGCGAAGATAGGTCAACGTCGTCATTACGGTCGTAAGCGCAAGGGTAACGGGTATAGTATTGCCGTCGGCGTCGACAATTTCGCGGCAGTCGTCACCGGAAAGCATGGTTTCGCTGCTTATTTCATAGCGGTTATCGTCGCCGATATACGTAAGTATGGTTGCAATTCCTTCTTTTATATCCTGCTTGTCGCTTGCAATTTCTTGGCTGCTAAAATTTCCGAGGCTGCCGAAGTTGTAAATTGCAAGCAGCGACTTTATGCAGTTGCAGTAATCGAGAAAGTAAAATTCACCGTTCTTCTTTTTAAAGTTGTTAAAGTCTTTTTTATACTGAGCAAGCTGATTTATTAAATCGTTGCGGATATCCGAAGAAATTTTGCGCTTTGCCGCTTCCCACTCGGTCTGTTCCTTGACGTCGATGCTCTTGATAAACGCTCCGCTAAGTTTCCCGATGTTTTTATACGCCTCGCGCCTTTCGTCTTCGCCCTTTTCGTTTATCTTCCTGATATACTCGTTTATACTTTCGATATTTTCGTTGAGTAATTCCAAATCCGACTTGTTGTTTTCCATTTTACCCCTCCACCTTTATGTTAATATCTCCGATATCCTTAAAAATATCTTGCCGCTCAAAATTTTCCGGCGGCTTTCCTTCAAAAATAACTTCTTCAAGCCTAAGACAAGTTTGGAAAGCGTTTTTGCCGATTGTTTTTACCGTTGCGGGAATACGGACTTGCGTTATGCCCATACAGCCCGCAAATGCGGATTTGCCTATATGCTCCAACCCGTGAGGTAAGTTAAGTTTTTTAAAGGTTCCAAGTTCAAACGCGTTATCCGCAATCGTCTTGCTCCCCTCCGCAAGGTTAAGCTCTTCATCGTCAACGTCGCCGCCCAGCACCACGCCGTTTATAGCGTAGCCGTTGTCCTTACAAAATTTTAGCGGCGTGCCCGCAAATGCGGTTGACGCGCACTCGGTTACCCCGGACATACCGTCAACCGAAACGAGATTTTCGCATTTCAAAAAGGCGTATTCGCCTATCTTTGCAACACTGCTCGGTATGGTTAGATTTTCAACCGCACAGTTTTTAAACGCGTATTCTCCGATTTCATTGATAAAATCGGGCACTTCGACAAATTTGTCGTTGCCTTTATATTGTAAAAGCTTCGCACCCGTTGCGTCGTGCACGAAATCGTCCGGATTATTCTTCAGCTCGGTCAATCCAAACGTGCCCAGCAACCGATACACCTCTTCAAACGCTTCCTCTTTTGTTTTGTAATTGGTTAAATAAACGGTTTGCTTACTGTTGCCGTTAAGTCTTAGCACTGCGGCAGGGTCGATATCCTTCGTATGCCTTATCGCGTCGTCTATGGCAAACGGAACGATTGGAAGCCTTATAGCGTCGTCGTCAGCCACTCGAATTTCTCCCAACACGCGGTCGGGGCGCACCTTTAACGAATTCTCGCTCGCCACGAGCAAAAATACCGACGCGTCGCGAAGTTTACTTCCTATCTGAGTATCGTAATCGTTTCCCACAAGATTTTTATCGTACCAACAGCAAACCTTTTTATCGCATAAAAATTTATACAGCTCGTTGGTTATGGTCTTGTCCGGTTCAAGGTTACTGTGACTGATAAAAACGTATTTCTGTTTCTCGGTGCTATTATTCATAAGCGCTTCCTTTGGAGTATTTCAAGCCAACAAAACACTCCATACCATTTTAAGTATACCATAATCGACAAAATATAGCAATAGTTTACAATAAATTTAATGCTCTTGAAAAACATAAAAAGAACACGGCTGCAACCGTGCTCTTTTTGAAATCCGTCTAACCCTTTTAAATTTAAAACTACTCCGAAAACAAGGGAGTGGAAAGATATCTGTCGCCCGTGTCGGGAAGAATTACCACTATCGTCTTGCCGTGATTTTCGGGACGGTTGGCAAGCTGAGTTGCCGCCCATAATGCCGCGCCGGAAGAAATGCCTACGAGAATACCCTCCGTCTTACCCAACGCTCTGCCCGTCGCAAACGCGTCGTCGTTTTCAACCGTTATAATTTCGTCGTAAATCCCAGTGTTTAAAACGTCGGGAACGAAGCCTGCGCCTATGCCTTGAATTTTATGCGCGCCCGCAACGCCTTTGGAAAGGACGGGCGAGCTTGCAGGTTCCACCGCAACCACCTTTATAGCGGGATTTTTGCTCTTTAAATATTCGCCTACGCCCGTAATCGTGCCGCCCGTACCGACGCCCGCAACGAAAATATCGACGTTACCGTCCGTATTATTCCAGATTTCGGGTCCCGTGGTTGCCCTATGTACGGCAGGATTTGCTGGATTGACGAACTGACCGGGGATAAAAGAGCCCGGAATAGTTTCGGCAAGCTCCTGCGCCTTTGCAATCGCGCCCTTCATACCCTTTGCGCCCTCGGTCAACACTATTTCCGCGCCGTACGCCTTTATAAGATTTCTGCGCTCGACACTCATAGTTTCGGGCATTGTGATAATCAGTTTATAGCCCTTTGCCGCCGCGACCGCCGCAAGACCTATTCCCGTGTTGCCGCTCGTGGGCTCTATAATCGTAGCGCCCTTTTTGAGTTTGCCGCTCGCCTCGGCATCCTCCATCATCGCCTTGGCAATTCTGTCCTTTACAGAGCCTGCCGGATTGAAATATTCAAGCTTTGCGAGGACGGTTGCTTTCAGCCCGTTAGCCTTTTCGTAATTGCTTATCTCCACCAACGGCGTATTGCCCACGAGTTCGAGAATTGTTTTGTAGCGTGCCATAATTTTAAATCTCCTTTTTTATATAAAATAAAGCCCGTCCGGTCTTTGCCCGTCTTTTAAACGACAGCTCGCCCGTGGTAAATTTGTAAACGACGGCAACGGGCAGCGCGCAGACAAAGGTTGCCGCACAGCCCAACGCCTCATAGGGCAAATCGCTTAAAATGTAAGCGGCGGGATTGACCTTCCATAAAATTATCGTCGCAACGATTGACACCCAGAAATATAACAGTTCGCCCAGCGCCGCCATCGCCGCATAGGTCACGGCGCTTAAATTTTTATGTTTAAAATTCAGCGCTTTATAAACTATAAACGGCATCATATAGCCTATCCACACTTCCAAAAGCCACCAGTGCGCGCGGAAAATATCGGCGGGGAACCAGGCTACGCAGCTGAGTTCGAATATCACCGAATACAGCGTTATAAGCGCTAAGTTTTTCGCAAAGCTCATGCTTGCGGCGCAGATTACGAGAATGGGAAACACGACGTTGGCAAACGGGATTTCCAAAATAAATTGGTCTATGCACATTGCCGCCAGCAGCGAAAGCATTGCCGCCCAGCCCTTAATCCCTTTGGTTTTAGCCAACCTTTCCGCTTTGGTCAAGGATAAGTCGTTCATATTTTCTCCTTTTCAATACAGCCAGCCCCTGTAAACGAGGGTTAAAATCTTCAAATCGTCGTCCGTTCCCGCCACGCCGTCGTCGCCCAAAATGGGCTGATAGTTGGCGCAGTTGGCATACACGCCGTCCGCCGCAACGTAGACCGTTTCGAGGTTGTAATACGCCCCGTCCTCTAACGTGCAGTCATGGAACATATAAAAGGTGTGCTGCGAAAGGCGGAAGGTTATTTCGTCATCCCTGCCCTCGAAAAATTTTACTACTGCCTCGTAAACGGTGTTGCCGTACATAGGGATTTGCCATTCGTAGATTAGCTCGCCGTCGATTGTGGAATGCTCGAACGTATCGCCGTCCGAAATCTCGGTTGAGCTGCCCGTCTGTCTTAACTGCAAGATGAACGAATACGGCTCCCCGTCCCCGTTATAGTGATATTTCGGGTCTTTCGCCTGCCCGTCGTTACCCCAAACGCCGCAGCCCGCAAGCGCCGCGACGGGCAACGCGCACGCCGAAAATATTAAAAGCGCCTTTTTCATTTTTCGCACCTTAAAGCTTGACGACCTTGTCAACCGAATTGTACGCGCCGAGCGGCGTGGGAGCCTCTATTCCGTTTATATGCGCGAGATAGCAGATTGCAACCGCCATATCAATATTGCCCTTTATAAGATAATTCCCCTCGTCGTCCTTGTCCAAGTTTTCAAGCCAGAGCGAGATGATATTGTACACGGTCGGCTCGCCCTCGACGGGCTGCGCAACCTCGTAATTTTCCATATCTATGCCGTGCATATAGCCCGTCAGAAGCCCCCACTGCGGCGTCACGTTCGCGCCGGTCGTTAGCGTGTGGTTGTAATATTTGCCGTATAAATCCAAGGTAATCAGCTCGGACAGCGGTTGGTTCCAGCCGTCGGTAAAGGGGAAATAACCCTGCCTGTATTTTTCAAATTCAACGTCGTACCACTCGCGGTCGCGGTATAAAGAAGCGGCTATCGGCGCGCCGGTGGGGCCCACCCAGTTGGGCGTTCCGCCCTCTTTTATAAAGTCGCCGTTTTCGTCCTTTTCGTATCTGGACGCAACCGAATTATCGACGTAGGAAATTTCCGCGTCGAGCCCGAGGTTGGCTTTGATAATCGCAAGGTACGCCGTTACGCTCATTCCGAACGACACCTGCGTGATGGGCATAAAGCTTTTAAAGCGGTTCATAAAGTCGTAGCCGTTTGCAAGATTTAAAAACTCCGTTTCAAGCTGAGTTTGGGTTGCCTGCACCGCTTTAAGCTGCTGATAGTATTCGGAATAGGAGCCAAACTCGCCGTTATTGTATTTCTCTCTCAACTCGTCAACTTCGGGTTTTATGCGCGCCTCTTCGGCTTTAACCGCCTGATATTTAGGCTCTAACTTTGCATAATCCTCCAAGAATTTTGAATGACCCGCGTCCGAACCCGTAGCCTCGGCAACGCACTCCAAAAGGCGCGCCGTCTTTTCCTGCCCCAGTCTTTCGTAGCCCGATATACTGAACCTGTTCCACTGGTTGTAGCCCGTGTAATAAAGATTTGCCTGCGTGACTTCGTCGCCCAAAATATCGTACTTTTCGTTGTTGTGCGAAAGCCAGTTATCTACTTTTTCAAGATAACCGCTTATTGCGTCGTTGTAAACGTCGTAGCTGTTATCCACCAGCCCTTTACCGTTTAAATACTCCTTATACGCGTTGAGCGCGATTGCGTAGGTGTATAAATAATCGGTTATGCCGTACCAGCCCTGCGCGCTTGCCGCAGAATTATACCACTTGCCGTCGCTTATTTTTCCGTCTACGATAAGCTCGTCTATCATATTGAGATATTTTTTGAAGGTTGCGGCGTTGCTGTTGGTGTAAAATTCGCCGTCAACGTACCTTAAATAGGCAAGCGGAAGCCACGCCGCCGCGGTCTTTGCGCCGGATACAGCCTTTTCAAACGCATCGGAAGAGAGATAAATTTTTAACGCGTTTGAAAGATTTTCGCCGAGCGTGCCGTATCTGTACCGCGCCGTTATTACCGCGTCCGAAGTTACCGTATAGGGGCTTTCAATCTTCACGCCGTCCAAAAAATAGCCGACGAACTCGAAGCCCTCCTTTCGGGTTGCTTCGAGGACGAGGCTGTACCCCTCCTCGTATTTTGCCGTGGTGCTGTTTTCGCCGTCTACGACGGTGACCGAATATTCGGCGTTTTTGCTTTCCTCTTCGCCGCTATCGTTGCAGCCGGCCGCGCCGAACGCTAAGCTTCCCGCCATTATCACCGCGACGAGCGCGGAAATTACTCTCTTGTTTTTCATAAATTATTCTTCCCTCCGTCAAAGCGCTTCCAGCGCCTTGACAAGCTCCAACGCGTCTTTCGTGTAATAATCCGCACCGATTTGCTTTGCAATTTCACTGTTCAACACCGCGCCGCCGACGAATACGGGCGATAAACACCCCGCCTTTTTGAGCGCGGCAATGGTCTCTTCCATACTCTTTACGGTGGTGGTCATAAGCGCGGAAAGCCCGATTGCAAGCGGAGTATGCCGCTTTGAAGCCTCCACAACCTCTTCAATCGGCACGTCCTTGCCCAAATCTATAACCTCATATCCGTACGACTGCAAGACGACCTTTACTATATTTTTACCGATGTCGTGCACGTCGCCCTTTACGGTGACAAGCACGACCTTGCCCTTTTTTGCGCCGCCCTTGGGGAGCCTTTGCGTGATAACCGCAAACGCGCACTTTGCCGCCTCCGCGGAGGAAACGAGTTGGGGCAAAAAGAGCTTGCCGCGGTTATATTCGTCGCCGACCTCTTCCAAAGCTTTTATCAAAATATCGTTGACGACCGTCATCGCTTGCTTTTCTTCAAGCTCCTTTTCGCACAGCTCCGCCGCGTGCGTTTTCACGCCCTTTTTGATGCAGTCGAAAAGATTTTGCGCGGCGATATGCTCGGCCGAAGCCGCCTTTAAGGGCTGCGCCGTGCCCGCAAAATCCTTATACGTTTGGATATACTTTTCGCAATTTTCGTCCTCGCCCGAAAGCAGAGCGAACGCCTTTACCGCGCCCACCATTTCGCCGTCGAGGGGGTTCATAATGGGCATATTCAGCCCGCTTTGCATTGCCGCGACCAAAAACGTTTTGTTGATGAGCCCCCTGTTGGGAAGCCCGAACGAAACGTTGGAAACGCCGAGCGCGGTCTTTACACCCAGAGTTTTTACGAGCGACAGCGCTTTAAGCGTCTCTTTTACGAGCGGTTGCTCCGCCGAAGCCGTCAAAACGAGCGTGTCAATCATAATTTTATGGCGGGGAATGCCGTAGCTTTCCGCCCGCGCAACTATTTTTTTTGCGATTTCGAAGCGTTCTTCCGCGGTTTTGGGAACGCCGCGGCTGTCCATTGTAAGCCCCAAAACGACCGCGCCGTACTTTTTTGCAACGGGGAAAATCCCGTCCATAACGCTATCTTCGCCGTTTACGCTGTTTATAAGCGGGACGCCGTTATAATAGCGCACGCCGCGCTCTATCGCCTCTTTCGACGAGCTGTCTATCTGCAAAGGCAGGTCGGCGTATTCCTGCACTTTAATCACGGCTTTTTGCATAACTTCCGCCTCGTCGAGTTGCGGCAAGCCAACGTTCAAGTCGAGGATATCCGCGCCCGCTTCCTGCTGCGCGACCGCCTCGCCCACAAGATAGTCCAAGTCGCCCGAAATCAGCGCCTCCTTCAATTTTCTCTTGCCCGTGGGGTTAAGCCGTTCGCCGCAGATTTTAACGCCGTCTATCGTCGCCGATTGGGTTGCGGAATTTATAACGGTGCGCCTTTCCACGGCGGGGCGGTTGACCTTGCGCCCGCTGAACTTTGATATGACCTTTATAAATTCGGGGGTGGTGCCGCAACAGCCGCCGACGACGCTAACGCCCATATCGACAAATTTTTCAATATAGCTTTCAAACTCCTCCACGCCGAGGGTATATTCGGTTTTGCCGTTTATAAGCTGCGGCAGGCCGCGGTTGGGCTGAACCATTACGGGCACGCCGCTTGCCGCAAGCATTCGCTTTACTATCTTTTCGGTGTCCTTTAAGCTGAGCGAACAGTTTACGCCCAACGCGTCTACTCCCAGCCCCTCCAACGTGTTGACCACGATTTCGGGCGTGGAGCCCGTAAGCGTTCTGCCCGTCGCGTCGAAAGTCATGGTTGCAAACAGCGGCTTGTCCGTATTTTCCTTAACGGCGAGAATACACGCCTTTATCTCGTATAAATCCGAAAAGGTTTCGACGATATAGCCGTCCACTAAATGCTTAGTAATATTGACGACCTCGGCAAACGCCCCGTACGCCTCGTCGAAGGTAAGCGTGCCCAATGGCTGCAACATCGCGCCGGTGGGACCTATATCGAAAAACACCTTTTTGCCTGCCGCGCGCGCGTTTTCAATCGCCGCCAAGGCAAGCTCTTTAAGCGCAAACTTGCCCTTGTACTTTACGCGGTTTAAGCCGAAAGTGTTGGTCATTATGCAATCGGCGGAGGAATAAGCGCGGTGTATCGCCTGAATTTCGGCGGGGTGGGTTATATTCAGCTCTTCGGGCACGCCCGCAAGTCCGCGCTTTTCAATTTCGCTGCCCATCGCGCCGTCAAAAATAATTACCCTTTCTCCAAGCCGTAACACGTT
>N._stephensi_703_cecum__coassemble_11_pt1 | contig 37043 bp, 27 predicted proteins | sample N__stephensi_703_cecum__metabat2_low_PE_003 | metagenome-assembled genome bin N
CAATCGCCGATATAGGCAGCAAGGGCGTTTTAATGTATCTGGGCGAAAGCACCAATATAGAGCGCGCGGGCTTTACTATGAGCGAGGCGGTGGTGGGCGAAACGCTGGACAGGCTGTACGCCGAAAATTCCACCCGCCGCATAATAATCGCCACGTTCGCCTCCAACGTGCACCGTCTGCAACAGATTATCGACCTTGCGGTTAAGTACAAGCGCAAGGTTGCGCTCAACGGCAGAAGTATGCTGAACGTAGTCGAAGCGGCGGAAAAAATAGGCGAAATGTCGGTTGAGGACGGCGTGTTGGTCGATATTGCAAAGACCAAAAATTTACGCGACGACGAGGTGGTTATCGTCTGCACGGGCAGCCAGGGAGAGCCGATGAGCGCGCTCACCCGAATGTCCAACGGCGAAAATCCCGCCATAACCGTGGGTGAAAACGACACGATAATCATCTCCGCTTCGCCAATCCCCGGCAACGAGCGCGGAATTTACGGCGTAATAAACAAGTTATATCACCTCGGCGCAAACGTCGTGTACGAAAGTCTGGAAAAAATTCACGTGTCCGGCCACGCGTGTCAGGAAGAGCATAAAATTATGCACACACTCTTAAAGCCCAAATTCTTCGTGCCCGTGCACGGCGAATACAGGCACCTCAAAAAACACTCGCAGCTTGCGCAGAGCCTCGGAATGGACGAGCGCAACATATTCATCGCCGACATCGGCAACCGCATAGAGGTGACGGGCAAATACGTAAAGCGCCTTGCGGACGTGCCCGCTGGCTCGCGCCTTATCGACGGCGAGGGCATTGAGGACGAAAAGGCGTCGGTGGTTATGCAGGACAGGCGCCAGCTTGCCGCCGAGGGACTGTTCATCGTTTCGGTCGCGGTGTCGGGCGGCGAGGTAATCGGCGAGCCCGCAATAAATTCCCGCGGCTTCGTGTTCGATTTTCACCACGACTACAACCGTGAAATGCGGGAGGTCATCAACCGCGCCATTGCCGGCTACGACCTGTCCGTCGGCACGGTGGACGAATTAAAGCGCACCATAAAGCGCGCTCTTCGCAACTATTTGCAGAAGAAGACTAAGCAGTCGCCGATGGTTGTGCCCGTCGTGGTTGAACTCTAAAAACTTACTTCTCCGTTTATAAGCGTCGCAATACTGCGTCGCGAAATGCTCGCCCTCGGTCACGTACTTCATTGTACGCTCCCATCGGGACTGCGCTTCCGCTCCTTGCCTTGCTCGCTTCTAAACGGAGGGCTTATAATTTGACATATGGAAAAAAACTTCACCTATGCGCACCGCGATACGGGCGTGCCCGAAAGGGAGAGCCGGACGGCTGAACTGAATATTCTGCGCGTTTCGGACGAGGTTGCGCGCTTGCGCAAGTACGCACACGAGCGGGAGGTGCCCACCGCCTCCGACGAAACGCTTAACTTCCTTTTAACCCTCGCGCTTGCCAAAAACGCGAAAAATATTCTGGAAGTGGGCGTTGCGGAGGGGATAACCTCGCTTGCGCTTTTAGACACGTGCGCGGACGCTCACTTGACGGGTATCGAACGCGACGAAAATCTCTATTATTCGGCAAAGGACAATCTTAACGCATATGCCGGCAGAAGCACTTTGCTTTTGGGCGACGCGGCGGACGTATGCTTAACCCTTTGGGACGAGAGCTGCGACTTTATTTTTCTCGACTGCGCCAAGGTGCAGTACGTAAAGCTTTTGCCGCAGCTTAAACGCGTTTTAAAAAAGGGCGGCGTTCTGGTCGCGGACGACGTTTTGATGTACGGCTGGGTTAACGGCGAGGTTGAAACGCCCAAAAAGCGAAAAATGCTCGTGGAGCATATCCGCGAATACATAGCCGCCGTCACAAACGATTACGGCTTGCAGACGGCGATAGTGGACGTTGGCAACGGGCTTGCCGTAAGCGTGAAGAAGTGAATTTGGGGATTGTACCCATACCGTGACCTTCCCCTTAGGGGGAAGGTGTCACCGACCGATTAGGGTGGTGACGAATGAGGGGTTAGCCCGTTTTTATCATACCAACCCCTCACCACCGCTACATTGTCATTTCGCGGAGCCTCCCCCTAAGGGGAAGCTCATATTGCGGTAAGTATATTCATATTAAGGATAACAGATGAAAGTTGAATTACTTGCGCCGGCGGGCGGCTTTTCAAAACTTAAAACGGCGTTTTATTTCGGCGCGGACGCGGCGTATATCGGCGGCAAAGCCTTTTCTCTCCGCTCGTTTGCCGATAATTTCGACGCGGAAGAACTGAAAAACGCGGTAAATTTTGCCCATTCCCTCGGCAAAAAGGTGTATATAACCGCCAATATTTTTGCGCGCAACGCCGATTTTTCGGCTTTGGACGATTATTTTAAATATCTCTATTCAATTGGCGCGGACGCTGCGATTATTTCGGATAGCGGCGTGTTTTACGCGGCAAAAAAGGCGGCGCCCAACCTTGCGGTACATATCTCTACGCAGGCAAATTTAACCAACAAATACGCGGTTAAATTCTGGCGCGAGCAGGGCGCGGCGCGCGCGATTTTGGCGCGCGAGCTGTCGTTAAACGAAATCAGGGAAATTCACGAATTCGTGCCCGAAATCGAGCTCGAAGCCTTCGTGCACGGCGCAATGTGCATTTCCTATTCGGGCAGGTGTCTTTTGTCGGACTATCTTTCGGGCAGACCCTCCAACCGCGGCGAGTGCGTGCAGGCGTGCCGCTGGAACTACACGGTCAAAAAGCACGACGCGGGCGCCGAAAGCGGCGAACTCGGCGTGGAGGAGGACGGGCGCGGCACCTACATTTTCAACAGTAAGGATTTGAATATGTCCGCGCACCTTGATAAGATGGCGGAAGCGGGCGTTTGCTCGTTTAAAATAGAGGGGCGAATGAAGAGCGAATACTATCTCGCCACGGTCATAAACGCCTATCGCAGGTGCATAGACGGCGGCTTTGACGAGGTCGTCGCGCGCGAGCTGTGCACCGCCGCCCACCGCGACTACACCACCGCCTATATGCTGGGTGAAAACCATCAAACGGTCAACTATGCGGACAGTCAGGCTAAGGGCGACTGCGACTATATCGCAAACGTCGTGCAGGGCGGAAGCGGCTTTATCAAGGCGGAAATGCGCGGAAGATTTAAGGTGGGCGACCTATTGGAAGTGCTGTCGCCGACCGAAAATTTCGGCAAGGCGTTCACGGTCGAAAGCGCGATAACAAGCGCGGGCGAGCAGGTGACCGACTGCAAGCTCGTGCAGGAAATTTACACCGTAAACTGCCCGTATAATTTATCCGCGGGCGATATTCTGCGAAGAAGAAAATAATATGGATTACGAAGTTAAAAAAATTTACGGGAAAATTAAAAACAAAAGCGCGGTCGTGCGCGTGCCCGGGTCGAAGAGCATAACGGCGCGGGCTCTGCTCATCGCCGCCCTCGCGCAGGGCGAAAGCGTTCTTTACGGCGCGCAGCTTTCGGACGACTGCGCCACCTTTATAAGCGCGGTAAAAGCCCTCGGCATAGGCGTCGTTGCGGACGGAACCACCGTAAAGGTCAAGGGGTGCGGCGGCAAATTGCCCGTAAAGAGCGCAAGCGTGTACGTGGGCAGCGCGGGCACGGCGGCGCGTTTTATAACCGCAATGTGCGCGCTGAGCGAGGGGGAGTTTACAATAACCTCTTCCGGGCAGATGCAAAGGCGCCCCCAAGCCGGACTGATTGCCGCGCTTGAAAATCTGGGCGCGCGCTTCGAGTTCGGCGGCGAAAAAAACTGCTTTCCTTTCACCGTGCGCGGCGTGCGGCTAAGCCAAGGAGAGGCGACGGTTGACGTAACCAAGAGCAGCCAGTTTCTCTCCGCGCTGCTTCTTGCGGGCGTGCTTGCGGAAAAGTCGCTTAAAATAACCGCCGTCGGCAGTCACGGAATGGATTACGTGAATATGACCCTCGATATGATGTGGTCTTTCGGCGTAAACGTGGAAGAGGAGGGCGGCGCGTATACCGTGAGCGGCGCATATTCCGCAAAGAAATACGACGTGGAGCCCGACGTGTCCGCGGCGTGCTACTTTTACGCAATGAATAAAATTTTGGGCGCGGATATAAGGGTTGCGGGGGTGTTTCCGCACACCGTGCAGGGGGATATAAAATTTATCAACCTCATCAAAAATTTCGACGGCGGGAGAGTGGATATGGGCGAATTTTCCGACCAGGCGCTCACCCTTGCCGCAGTTGCGCCCTACCTTAAAAATCCCACCGAAATATGCGGTGTGGCGCATATACGCGGGCAGGAGTGCGACAGAATTAAGGCGATTGTGCGTAACCTTACCGCTATGGGCGTGAAGTGCGAGGAGAGGGAGGACGGCGTAAAGATTTATCCCTGCGTTTCCCCTTGCGCGCCGCACGGCGGAAATATCGAAACTTTCGGCGACCACCGCGTGGCGATGGCGTTCGCTCTCTGCGGACTGATGACCGACGGCGTGACTATTAAAGACGCCGAGGTGTGCTCCAAGACCTTTAAGGAATATTTTCAAACGCTCGACGGCTTGATTGAAACGCTTTGCGGCAATTAAAAGATAGAGAGTAAATAAATTAAGAGATAAAGAATATAAAATTTGCGCCCGCGCGGCTTTTAAAGCCGCGCGGGCGCTACTTAATTGTCATTGCGAATTACGAAGTCTGCGAAAGCAATACCGCCTTACATTGCGGGGCCGGTGGTGGAAGCGGTGTAAACCCTTGCCGCAAGCTCCTGATTGAGCGCGTAAAGTCCCTTTGCGTCGTGACCGAACAGCTCGTACTTTCTAATCATATCCTCCGCGTTCTTTTCCTCTTCGCCCTGCTCCTTTATGAACCAGTCCAAAAACTGCATAGTCTTAAAGTCGTGGATTTTAAACGCTTCGGCATAGATATTGTTTATGAGCGAGGTGACGTACTTTTCGTGCTCGTAGCCGAACGCGAGGGGGTCGTCGTGCTTTTTCATAACCTTGTCGGGCTGCGCAATCGCGCCGAAGGTCACGCGCACGCCGTTGTCCACAAGATAGCGGCGCATCATCATCGCGTGGTCGCGCTCTTCCTGCGCCTGTATCTGATACCAATGCGCAAAGCCGTCAAGTCCCTCCGCCTCGTAATAGTTTGCAAAATCGAGGTAGAGATACGCCGAATAAAGTTCCTTGTTCACCTGCTCGTTTATAAGAGCGGCAATTCTGTTGTCAATCATTTTTAAATGCCTCCAAATTGATGTTCGGTTATATTATAAACTATATTCTCAAAAATTCAACGCTTGGCGCGCAAATTTCTTCATTTATTTGATATTAACGCGGCGAATATGGTATACTTAATTTAAATGGAGCGCATCGTAATACATTCCGATCTGAATAATTTTTACGCGTCGGTCGAACGCATTTTAAATCCCGACCTTGCCGGCAAGCCGATTGCCGTGTGCGGAAGCGAGGAGGAGAGGAAGGGCATCGTTCTCGCCAAGAGCGAGGAGGCGAAGAAATTTAAAATTAAGACGGGCGACACGGTGTGGCAGGCGCGCCGCAAGTGCCCCGACCTCGTGACCATACGCCCGCACTTTAAAGAATATATGGCGTACTCTCGCAAGGTAAAGGCGATTTACGCGCGCTACACCGATTTAATCGAGAGCTACGGCATTGACGAGTGCTGGCTGGATTTGACCAAATCCACCAAGGTGCTGCCCGCGTATGCAGGCGATATGTACGTCGAAGAGGGCGGCGAAAAACACTTTTCCGACGGCTATCTGCGCTTTATCGGCGACGTGGTGCGTAACGCGGTTAAGGGCGAGCTCGGGCTCACCGTTTCGGTGGGCGTGTCGTTCAATAAAATTTACGCCAAGCTCGGCTCGGATTTAAAGAAGCCCGACGGCACCTCGGTCATATCCGCGCTCAACTACAAAAACGTCATTTTCGGGCTGCCGGTAAGCGACCTTTTAATGGTGGGCGGCGCAACCTCGGCAAAGCTTTGCGCAATGGGCTATAACACGATTGGCAGGCTTGCCGCCGCGGACGATAAAAGGGTGATTTCCGCGTTGGGTAAGTTCGGGCAGACCCTGTTAACCTACGCCCGCGGGGAGGACGACGCGCCCGTGCGCGCCCTCGGCGAGGACAGGGAGTTGAAATCCATAGGAAATTCAATGACCTGCCCCAAGGATTTGACCGATTACAACGACGTAAAGCGCACGCTCTACGTTTTGAGCGAAAGCGTTGCGGCACGGCTTAGGGAGGCGGAACTGGGACTTGCCGACACCGTGCATCTTTGGGTGCGCGACAGCAAGCTTGCAAGCTATCAGGTGCAGCGAAAGGTGCGGCACACCCGCCTCTGCGAGGAGATTGCAAAGCACGCGTTTTCGCTGTTCGAGGAAAAATTCAAGCCGCCGTTTTCGGTGCGCGCGCTGGGCGTAACCGTTTCGGGCTTCGACAAGGGTCTGTCGCAGATGACCTTCGACCAGACCTGCGGCGATTACGAAAAGCGCGAAAGGGCGGAAATGTGCGTTGACGCGATAAGGAAGAAGCACGGCTACGCTTCGGTTCAGCGCGGAATAGTCGCCGAGGACCCCGCCGAAATGCACGACGACGTCAAGGGCAGCCACTTAATCAAGCCCGCCCGCTTCGACGACAACGGGGAAGATTGATTAGTGCCTTAATATAGCTTCCCCTTAGGGGGAGGCTCCGCGAAGCGTAAGCGTAGCGGTGGTGAGGGGTTGGTTGGGAAAACGGAGTAACCCCTCATTCGTCACCGCCCTAATCGGTCGGCGCCACCTTCCCCCTAAGGGGAAATGTGGAACGTTATAATCTACGCTTATGCCCGAGATAATAACTTGTGAGAGCGTATCCGTTGACAATTTATCATAAATTATTTATAATTTAAGCTGTTAATAAATTACAGGAGTAAAAAGATGAATTTACCCGAAAAATTCGGCGAAAACGTGTTTAACGACCAAGTGCAGAAGGAAACTTTACCCAGCGAAGTATACAAAGCGCTACGCGCCACTATCGACGCGGGCAAGCGGTTGGACGTTTCCATTGCGGGCACGGTTGCTTCGGCAATGAAAAAATGGGCGGTATCCAAAGGCGCCACCCACTTTACCCATTGGTTCCAGCCTCTTACCGGGCTGACCGCAGAAAAACACGACAGCTTTATAGAGCCCGAGGGCGACAAGGTGATTATGCGCCTTACGGGCAAGAGCCTTACCGTGGGCGAGGCGGACGCTTCAAGCTTCCCCTCGGGCGGCTCGCGCGTGACCTATATGGCGCGCGGCTATACCGCGTGGGACCCCACGTCGCCCGCGTTCGTAAAGGAGGGCACGCTTTACATACCCACCGTTTTCGTCTCCTACACGGGCGAAACGCTGGATAAAAAGTCGCCTCTTCTCCGCTCGATGAACGCAATCGACAAACAGGCGAAGAGAATACTCTCTCTCTTCGGCATAAACTGCAAAAAGGTTGCCACCACGGTGGGACCCGAGCAGGAATATTTCCTCGTGGACGAGGAGGAATATATGCGCCGCAAGGATTTGCGCCTCTGCGGCAGAACGCTCTTCGGCGCGCCCGTATCCCGCGGGCAGGAGCTTGAAGACCACTACTTCGGCACGTTAAAGCCCCGCATAGTGGACTTTATGCACGAGCTTGACGAGCAATTGTGGAGCTACGGCGTGCTCTCCAAGACCAAGCATAACGAAGTCGCGCCCGCCCAGCACGAAATGGCGCCCGTATTCTGTACGGCAAACGTGGCGGTGGACACCAATATGCTCACTATGGAAATTATGAAAAAGGTTGCGCAAAAGCATCACCTTGCCTGCCTTTTGCACGAAAAGCCTTTCGCGGGTATTAACGGCAGCGGCAAGCACAACAACTGGTCGATGTCCACCGACGACGGCTTCAACCTTTTAAATCCCGGCGCCACGCCCGAAAGCAACACCCTGTTTAAATTGGTGCTTGCGGCGGTCATAAAGGCGGTTGACGACTATCAGGGAATTTTGCGCGCGTCGGTTGCCTCCGCCGGCAACGACCACCGTCTTGGCGCGAACGAGGCGCCCCCCGCAATTATCTCCGTGTATTTGGGCGACCAGCTCGGCGCGCTCGTTGACAGCATAGTAAAGGGCGTGGACTACGTGCCTGTCAAGGCGGAAAAGGGCTCTATCGGCGTGCCCGAAAGCCCCATCTTCCCCAAGGACGCGACCGACAGAAACAGAACGTCGCCCTTCGCGTTTACGGGAAATAAATTCGAATTCAGAATGGTGGGTTCGCAGGCGAACGTTTCCGACGCGAACATAGTGCTCAACACGATAGTCGCCGACGCGTTCGCGTCCTTTGCGGACGAGCTCGAAAAGGCGAAGGACGTTGAAGCTGCGGCGAATAAGATTATCGCGCGCGAATTGAAAGCGCACTACCGCATAATTTTCAACCTCGACGGCTACGGCCCCGATTGGGAGCACGAGGCGGCAAAGCGCGGACTTTTGAATTTGAAAAACACCGCCGACGCCGTGCCCGTGTGCTTCGAGGAGAAGAATATAGACGTGTTCGTCCGTCAGGGCGTTTACACCCGCGGCGAAGCGATTGCCCGCGCCGACATACAGCTTGAAAATTACGTAAAGATTATAAATATAGAGGCGCTCACCATGCTCGAAATGGTGAAGAGGGATATAATTCCCGCGGTCAGCGATTACGTCGCCAACCTCTGCACCAACGTGGCGGCAAAGCAGTCGGTGTGCGAAGAGCTCCCCTGCACGGGCGAAAAGGAGATAATAACCGAGCTCGCTTCGCTCAATGATAAGACCTGCGCGCTTGCAAACAAGCTCGAAAGCGAATTGAAGAAGATAAATCTCTCTCTCGTGAGCGAGGCGTCGCAGGCGATGGCGCACGTAATTATCCCCATAATGGACGATATAAGGGAGTGCGTGGACAAGATGGAAGCGCTTACGGCGGCGGATTATTGGCCGTATCCCACGTATTATGATTTGCTGTATAGCGTGAACAACTAAATTCACGAAAATCTTTTGCAAGCAAAATATTTTCCGTGAGGTTGCTGCGGTCGTAAAAACGCTTAGCGGGCGAAGTGAATTCGCCCTTGCGTTTTTTCGGCGTAATTATTTTAAACTTTGTTTTTGAATGAACGTGCCTTGAAATTTTTAAACGCGAAAGCCATTTCGCTAAAATTTCTGCGGCGGAAATAGTCGGTGCTCCCGCGCCTTGAACTACTTGCTTCTAAGCAGAGGGAGGAACTAATAAGGTAAAATTGTGTGCGCCGCGCGGCAAATGCCGCGCGGCGCTTAATTTTTTGCCGTTAGCTCATACTTAAATTATGAAACTCAAAAACGGCTTTAAACTCTTCTGGACGCGCGCGCTCGACTACAAGGGGCACACCTCGCGCAGTGAATTTTGGTGGGGCGTGCTGGGCAACGCCCTGATAATGGCGGCGCTGCTTGCGCTTTTAATAATTTCCCTCACCTGCTTCACGCCGCAAATAAATACTTTCAGCATAATTATGATAGTCCTCTTTTCGCTCTTTTGCGTGGTGGAGCTGTTGCCGTCAATCACCCTGATAATCCGTCGCATGCACGATATCGGCAGAAGCGGATATTTCATCTTCGTGCTGTTTATTCCCGTTGCCGGCTACGTTTGGTATATCTATCTCGTCACCCGCCGCGGCGTGGAAAATAAGTACGAAAAATAATTTTTAAAAAAATACACGAAAACTCTTGACAAGTAAACTTGGCAGTGTTATCATATGTTTGACAATAAAACTTGGCAAAAGAGGTGTATTATGGAACAAAGTGAAAACAAACGCGAAGAGCTTGCGGCAACCCAAACGGAGGCGGCAGTAAGCGCGCAACCCGAAGCGGAGGAAAAACAGGAGCTCTCACGCGAGGAAATTCTGGCAATCAGCCGCAAGGAAAACAAAAGAGGCGACGAGCGCGAGGCGCGAAGCATGCAGGCCGCAATGCAGCTTGCGTATTCGGTCGGCTTAATGGTCGTCGGCGTAGTGCAGCTCGTCGACGTCTGCCTCGACCAACAAATCCCGTTCGAGCTGTATATGATTTATATGGCAATGACCGCGACGATGGCGCTTTACTGCGGCATAAAAATGACGAGACTTAAAGCGTTTTTTCTTACGGTGGGCGTAATAATCGGCGTATGCTTTATAGGCACTACCGTTGCCTGGATATTGCGGCTTTGCGGGGTTGCGCTGTAAATGAAAAAGGAAAGCGCGCCCAAGCTGGTATTTAAAAACAGAATAAAGGAAGAGAGACAAAAACTTGGGCTTTCGCAGGGGGAGCTTGCCGAAATAGTCGGCGTTTCGCGCAATACCATTTCGAGCATAGAAACGGGTCAGTTCCACCCGACGGCAAAGCTCGCGCTCGTGCTCACGATAGCCTTAAACAAAAAGTTCGAAGAGTTGTTCTATTTCGAAAACGAATAAAATAAATTTTAATGCGGCGCTATAAGAAGCACCGCATTTTTAACTTGACTACTAAGCGTATTTATTTTATAATAAAAAGGTAGTTTGGGAATTCGTAATTACAAATTAAAATTTCAAAAAATAATAAACGTAGCAAGCAAAACGACGCTTTTGCGCAGCGCGACCCAATTTGCGATTTATCGCCTCGGTAGGTGAATTGCCCCGTTTTCTGATAATTGAGGGCATCTAAATAACGGGGCAAGAGGGCAACGCCCTAAAAATCGCAGAAAAGATTTTGCGCCCCAAGCAAAAGATTTTTGCGAGAGAGGAATTATGCTTACAAGTATTTGCGGAATAAACTGGGGCGACGAGGGCAAGGGAAGAATGGTTGACCTTTTGTCGCGCGAATATGACGTGGTGTGCCGCTATCAGGGCGGAAACAACGCGGGGCACACGGTAATCAACGATAAGGGCAAGTTTATTTTAAATCTTCTGCCCTCCGGAATTCTGCGCGAGGACGTGGTGAACGTGCTGGGCTGCGGAATGGTCATCGACATAAAGCACCTCTGCGGCGAAATGGATAAACTCCGCGCCGCGGGCATTAAAATTACCCCCGACAACCTTAAAATAAGCGACAAGGCGATAATAACCATGCCCTACAACGTGTTGCAGGACGTGATGGAGGAGGACAGACTTGCCAAGACGACGGGCAAGCCCTACGGCTCCACCCGCCGCGGCATTGCGCCCGTTTACGCCGACAAATATATGAAAAAGGCGTTCCGTATGGGCGAGCTTTTAAATCTCGGGCTGATGTATAAGCGCCTGCCCGACATCGTGGCGTGGAAAAATATGACCATTAAGGCGTACGGCTTCGACCCCGTAAAGGTGGACGAGATGATTGCCTACTTCGAAACTTACGGCAAGCCCCTGCGCGATTATATAATTGATACGGGAATATACCTCAACCAAGCGCATAAAGAGGGCAAAAAGATTATGTTCGAAGCCCAGCTCGGCGCGCTGCGCGACATCGATTACGGCATAGTGCCCTACACCTCGTCGTCGTCGACTATTGCGGCGTACGCGCCCATCGGCGCGGGCGTGCCCAACTTAAAGCTCGACAACTCTATCGGCATTATGAAAGCTTATTCCAGCTGCGTCGGCGCGGGCCCTTTCACCTGCGAATATTTCGGCAAAAAGGCGGATAGACTTAGAGAGCTCGGCGGGGAATACGGCGCGGCTACCGGCAGACCGAGAAGGGTGGGACCCTTCGACGTGGTTGCCTCGCGCTACGGCATAATGTGTCAGGGCGCGGACGAAATCGCGCTTACAAAGCTCGATATTCTCGACGATTACGAGGAAATAGAAATCTGCACCCATTACGAATTGAACGGAAAGATTATCGACGACTTCCCTTTCACCGACGTTCTGGACGAATGCAAGCCCGTGTTCGAAAAGGTCAAGGGCTGGCACTGCGATACTTCCAAGTGCCGCAAAGCCGAGGATTTGCCCAAGGAGGCTTTGGATTATATCCGCCTTTTGGAAAAACAGTGCGGGTGTAAGATTAAGTATGTGTCGGTGGGCGCGGAGCGCGACGCTTGTATAACTCTTGATTGATAAACTTCGCAATACTGCGTCGCGCTCCGCGCCGCCTTGGTCGTGTACGTCCGTGTACACTCCCTGCGGTCGGTGCTCACGCTCCTTGTCTTGCTCGTTTCTCAATCAAGGATAATTAAACAATAAATTGAGCCCCGCGGCGAACGCCGCGGGGCTTTTCTTGCGCGTAAGTTTACTTGCGCGCGCTTTTTTCACGCTTTTTTATTCGTATTTTTCGCTCTGTATCGCCTTTTCCACAAGCGATACGAATTCCTTTTTATATTCGTCGTCGCCGATATACGCGGTAAGGCTTTCCAATCTTTCATACACGGCGGAAAGCGTAGCCTGCGCCTTAAATTCCGACTTTCTCAAAATCAGTCCGAATTCCGCAACGCAAGCGGCAAAGCGCGCGTCGTCGCCGTCCTCGGAGGAGGTGGTAACCGTGCTCGTCACGCTCTTGTTCTCTTCACCGCCGCCGCGCACGTCTTTATATCTCACTTCGGCGGTCGCAACGTCGCCGTCCGCGCCCTCTTTCAGCGTCACTTCGTAAACGGCGGTGGTGCACAGCCCGCTGCCAATCTCGCCCGCGTCGGTGTTCACGTCGTTAAATTCGTCCTCGGTTATGTGCTTGGTGTCGTAGCCCACGAGCCTGTATTTAACCACCTTGTCGGTAAAGGTTACGCCCGCTTTCGCGTCCTTTGCAACCGTCAAAAGGGTGCCGCCCAAATCGTGCGTAAACACCTTCTTCGCCTCCGTCTTGTTGTCTAAATAGGCGTAGTTGCCGTTGCCGCAGGAGGCAAGCGTTTCCAGCATATCGTCGCGGGTGTTACCCATTCCGACGCCTATAACCGAAAGATACGTGCCGCTTTCAGCCTTATCCTGAATAAATTCTTTCATGGCTTCGGTGCTGCTCTTGCCGACGTTGAAGTCGCCGTCCGAAATTATAATAACGCGGTTGTTGCCGCCCGTAATAAAGTGCTTTTGCGCCGTCTGGTAGGCAAGCTCCAAGCCGCCCGCGCCGTTGGTGCTGCCGCTCGCCCTGAGAGAGTTCATCTTTTCGGTGAGCACGCTCTTGTTGCTCTCGGTGCACTCTATGCCGTCGGCAACCACGCTCATGCCGCTTGCGTATTTGACGATGGACACCACGTCGCCCTCTCCCAAATTTTCCAAAAGGGTGTTAAAGCCGTACTTGGCAAGCCCTATGCGGTCGTCGCCGCTCATCGAGCCCGAAACGTCGATTAAGAACACGTAGTTTCCGTTCTGCGCGTCAAGCCGCTCGGTCTTGGTCTTAACGCCCACGGTTACCAGCGAATTGCTCTCGTTCCAGGGGCAGGGGGAAAGGTAGGTGATAACCGACACCGCCTCGTCGGTCGGCTCCGCGTAGGAATAGTCGAAGTAGTTTATAAGCTCTTCAACCCGCACCGATTGCGGCTGTATCGAGTAGCCGTTCACAATCTGGCGGCGCACGTAGGAATATCCCGCCGTGTTTCTGTCAAGCGAAAAGTAAGAGGAAGAGGCGGCCGCCACGTTGACGAAGGGCGTTTCGGTGACGGGAACGTAGTTATATCCCCAATCGTCAACCGCGCCGCCCGCGCCGTCCATAATCGCGTCGTCCGCGGTCGTGCCGCCGCCCGTGGCTCCGCTTTCGGTGGTGAAGATGAAGTTGTTGCCGGAGGAATATCCGGGGTCGCCCGAAAGGCTTCCGTCGTTGCCCTTTTTCGCTCCGCAGGCGGTCAGCCCGAAGCACCCCGCCGAAAGCAAAGCCGCAAGAATAAGTACTCTCTTTTTCATATCGGTCTCCTTTGCGCGCATATTTAACGCGTCCCGTTTTTGTTTTTCACTACTAAAACGAACGGCAAACGGCGTTTGTCCCGCAAAACTTCAAATTATTTTAAAATTATTTTCAAATAGCCCATATAGGCTTCCGCGTCCGAGCTCTGCACCGAAATATAATACTTCACGCCGTCCTTTAAAATATACGCCTTGCTCACGTATTCGCCGTTTTCGTAGCTTTGCGCGTACAGATAGTCGTGCGCGCCGTAGGATAGACGAGCGCCCGCATAGTATTCTTCGAACAGCTCGCAAGCCGAATTTTCCTCAGCGTATTCGGCGTAAATCACCGCGTCGTGGCGCGAAAGATTGAAGCTTCCGGAAAGCTCCGCCTTGACGAACGCGATATTTTCGCCGTCCGAATAGGCGGCGAACGCGTCGAGCGAGCAGTTTGAGGCAAGGTCGAACCTCTCCAAAAATTCAATTCCCTTGGGGCGGTCGGGCGCGTAAATGCTCGCCTCGCTCACCGAAAGATTTTGCGCGGAGTAGAATAAGGGCGTTGCGGAGTTTGAGTTGGAGGCGCTGCCGTTTGCGCCGGGGGCTTCCGTCTGGGTGGAGCCGATGCCGTCGCCCTTGTCAATAACGCCGCCGCCAGCAATGGGCAAAAAGTACAGCCCGATTGCCGAAGCGCACGCGGTGGCAAAGCCCGCAACCGCAATCATCGCGCGCTTAAAGACGGGCGTCTTGGCTCCGTTTTTCTCTCTTATGCAATTTTTTGCCCTTTCGGTCACGCTTTCGCCGGGGGGAACGCTTCCGTCAATATACCCTTCCAACTCGCGTTCAAGCAGTTCGTCCTTTTTCATCTCTTCACTATTTAAACGATTTCAACCGCTAATTCGTATCGCCCTTCAATAAATTTTTCAATTTTTCTTCCGCCCTTTCAATCAGCCGCTGGGCGGATGAACGCGAAATTTTCACCGCGCCGCCTATCTCCCTTACGCTCATATCGAGGTAGTACCGCATATAAATCACCCGCCGCTCGTCGGGGTTGAGCGAGGACAGCGCCTGTTCCAGGATTATCGCGCTTTCCCGCCTTTCGGGGGAGTAGCCGTCGTCGGTCAGCGTCAAAATTTCCTCCGCGCTCACCTCCGCCCGTCGCCTGCGCTTGCGCAAGTAATCCAGCGCGGTGTTGCGCACTATGCGCAAAATCCACGCCATCGGCTGCCCGTCCCGTTTATATTTCTTTGCAAAGCGGGCAATTTTTATAAAACTGTCCGACACCACGTCCTCGGCGGCCGCCCTGTCGCCCACCACGGTCAGCGCGGCAACGTACATACGCTTTGCGGCGATTGCGTAAATGCCGTCCAGCGCGTCCGCAACGCCCGCGGCAACGTCGCAGATATACGTATTCAGTTGTTGCCTGTCGCCGTCGGTCAATTCTCCGCCCGCCTTTTTTATAGTTATTTTTATTGTGAAACACAATTTTTCGTTTGTCAACGATTTTTTTAATTTTGCTTTGTGCGCGTATTTCCTTGCGGAGAGGGGCGCAAACGTGATAGAATATGCGTATGTTAAGAAAATTTTATAAGATGCACGGCATAGGAAACGATTATATCTATTTCGACTGTATAAAGGAGCCGCTCGACAAAGCGGAGGAGCTTGCCGTCCGCCTTTCGGACAGGCACTTTTCAATCGGGGGCGACGGCGTCATTTTGCTGTGCCCGTCAAAGGTTGCCGACCTGCGCATGGCGATGTACAACGCCGACGGCTCGCAGGGGAAAATGTGCGGCAACGGCATAAGGTGCGTGGGCAAGCTCGCGCACGACTTGGGCTACGTTAAGGGCGACATATGCCGCGTCGAAACGCTTTCGGGCATAAAAACGCTGCGCTTTTCATTCGATAAAAACGGCAAGGTGGCGTCGGCAAAGGTGGATATGGGCGCGGCGGAATTGCGCGCGGAAAAGATACCCGCGCTCGTCGGGGGAGAAAGGGTGGTGAACTACCCCTTGCAGGTCGGCGGCGAAGAATATAAAATAACCCTTGTTTCAATGGGAAATCCCCACTGCGTGACGTTCGTGGACGACCCTTATAAAATAGACCTCGAAAGGGTGGGCGCGCAGTTTGAAAACAACGCCCTCTTCCCCGAAAGGATAAACACCGAATTCGTGCGGGTGGACGGAAGAAACGAGCTGACTATGCGCGTGTGGGAGCGAGGAAGCGGCGAAACCTGGGCTTGCGGCACGGGCGCGTGCGCGGTTGCCGTGGCGGCGGCGTTAAACGGCTTTGCCGACAAAGACGCGCCGATAACCGTTCATCTGCGCGGCGGCGATTTGACGATAACTTACACCGACAAAACGGTGCTTATGGAGGGCACGGCAACGCTTGCCTTCACCGGCGAAGTGGAGATTTGAAAATTACGCATTGAAAAAATCTTTCGCGGCGCCGGCGAAAGATTTTTGCGAGAAATGAGCGGCATAATCTTGCAATTACGCCGCTTTTATGTTACAATGATTTATATTGTACGAATACGAAAAAATATGCGGCGTGCGCCGCGCGGGAGAGGAAAAATTTTATGACAAAATACATTTTCGTTACGGGCGGCGTCGTTTCGGGGCTTGGCAAGGGCATAACCGCGGCTTCTTTGGGCAGGCTTTTAAAGTGCAGGGGATATAAGGTGGCTTCGCAGAAGCTCGACCCCTATATAAATATCGACCCCGGCACGATGAGCCCCTTTCAGCACGGTGAAGTTTTCGTTACCGACGACGGCGCGGAGACCGACCTCGATTTGGGTCACTACGAAAGATTTATCGACGAAAATTTAAACAAATACTCCAACCTTACCACGGGCAAGGTGTATTGGAACGTTTTGAATAAGGAGCGCAACGGCGAATACCTCGGGCAGACCGTGCAGATTATCCCCCACATCACCAACGAAATCAAGTCGTTTATCTACAACGTGGGCAAGACGACGGGCGCGGACGTGGTTATCACCGAAATAGGCGGCACGATAGGCGACATAGAGAGCCAGCCCTTTATCGAGGCAATACGTCAGGTTGCGCGCGAAGTGGGCAGGGACAACTGCTGCTTTATCCACGTGACCTTGGTGCCCTATATTTCTGGCTCGGAGGAATTTAAGTCTAAGCCCACGCAGCACTCCGTAAAGGAATTGCAGGGAATGGGCATAAATCCCGACATAATAATTCCCCGCGTGGACGCGACAATGCCAAAGGAAGTGCGCGACAAGATTGCGATGTTCTGCAACGTTCCCCCCGAATGTTGCATAGAAAATATGACTATGCCCGTCCTCTACCAGTGCCCCATAATGCTTGAAAAGAGCAACTTTTCCGAAATAGTATGCAAAATCTTAAAGCTTGACCCACGCGTCATAGATTTGACCGAGTGGAACAAGATGTTGCAGCGTATCGACAGCCGCGATAAGGTGGTAAAAATCGCGCTGTGCGGCAAATACGTGCAGCTGCACGACGCGTATCTCTCGGTTGCCGAGGCGTTGGCGCACGCGGGCTATGAGAACCGCGCGAAGGTTGAAATCAAGTGGGTGGACACCGAAACGCTTACCCGCGAACAGGCGGACGAAGTGCTTAAAGACGTGGACGGCATAATCGTGCCCGGCGGCTTCGGCACGCGCGGCGTCGAAGGCATGCTCATATGCGCCGAATATTCGAGAAAGCACAATTTGCCCTACTTCGGCATATGTCTGGGAATGCAGACGGCGGTCATTGAATACGCGCGCAACGTGCTCGGATATAAGGACGCGCATTCGTCCGAATTCAATCCAGACAGTAAGCACCCCGTTATCGATTTGATGCCCGACCAATACGGCGTGAAGATGGGCGGCACGATGCGCCTGGGCGCGTATCCTTGCAAGGTGCTTGGCGACATTATGAAGAGGAGCTACGGCGGGGAGGAAGTGAGCGAACGCCACCGCCACAGATACGAATTCAACAACGACTACCGCGAAGAGATTGAGAACGCGGGAATGAAAATTGCGGGCACCTCGCCCGACGGCACGCTCGTGGAGGCGGTGGAAATCCCCTCGCTCGACTTCTTTATCGGCGTGCAGTTCCACCCCGAATTCAAGTCGCGTCCGCAGTCGGCGCACCCTATTTTCAGGGAGTTTATCAAAGCGGCGGTAAAATACAGCCAGAAATAAGGTAAAAAATGAATTTTAATTCCAATTTTAAGAACATAGCCGAAAATTACCTGTTTGCGGAGGTCGCGGACAGGGCGGCGGAATATACGAAAGCCCACCCCGAAAAGAGGGTGTTAAAGCTCGGTATCGGCGACGTAACCCTGCCGCTTGCGCCCGCGGTCATCTCCGCGCTTCATTCGGCGGTTGACGAAATGGCGCAAAGGCAAACTTTCAAGGGCTACGGCCCGTACGAGGGCTACGGCTTTTTGAGGGAGAGCATTAAGGGCTATTACGCCGCTATGGGCGTAAATCTCGGCGCGGACGAAATTTTCGTTTCGGACGGGGCGAAGAGCGACCTTGGAAATATTCTCGATATTTTCGCCAGGGACAACACGGTTTTGGTGCCCGACCCCGTGTATCCCGTGTACGTGGACACGAACGTTATGGCTGGGCGCAAAATTATTTACGCAAACGCGACCAAGGATAACGGCTTTTTGCCCATGCCCGATTATAGCGTGGACGCGGACGTTATATACATCTGTTCGCCCAACAACCCCACGGGCGCGGCGTATTCAGTTAAGCAGCTTGAAGAGTGGGTGAATTACGCGCACGAAAAGCACGCGGTAATTTTGTACGACGCGGCTTACGAAAGTTTTATAACCGAAGAGGGGCTTGCGCGCTCGGTCTATCAGGCGGCGGGCGCGGAGGACTGCGCAATCGAGTTCTGCTCGTTTTCAAAGACGGCGGGCTTCACCGGCACCCGCTGCGGCTATACGGTAATCCCCCACGCGTTAAAGGCGGACGGATATTCGGCAAACAAGCTTTGGTTCCGCCGTCAGGCAACCAAATTCAACGGCGTGCCCTACGTCATTCAAAGGGGCGCCGCCGCCGTGTTCACCCAAGAGGGGCAGAGGCAGATTAAGGAAAATTTGGCGGTGTATCAGCGCAACGCGGCGCAAATTGCGGACTGTATGGACGGGCTGGGCGTGTGGTATACGGGCGGCAAAAATTCGCCCTATATCTGGCTTAAATGCCCCCGCAATATGGGCAGTTGGGAGTTTTTCGACTTCCTTTTGGGTAGCGCGCAGGTGGTCGGCACCCCGGGCGCGGGCTTCGGCGCAAACGGCGAGGGGTTCTTCCGCCTGACCGCGTTCGGCAGCGAGGAGACCACCAGAGAAGCGGTTGAAAGGATTGGGAAAGTTCTGTTATAGACTTTAATATACAAATGCCGGAGGGAATATGAGCAACGGTTTTAAAAAGGGAAGCAAAGGCGGTATCGCCAGGAGGAAATTGGCGACGCGCGTTGCGGGAATAGTCGCCATAGTTATCTTTTTAATTACGGTATTTCTCGTAGCGATAAACACATACGTCAATCTTACCGAAACTGCGCATTACATATTCTATATTATGTTTGCGCTGCTCGGCGTTTCGGTTGCGGTTTGGCTTGTTTTATTCGTCGTTGGCGTCGTCCTTTCAAAGGGCGGAACCGTCGAAGAAAAGGCGGACGCCGCTGCAAAGGGGCAAATTTGGTGCTCCCAGCAGCAGGTGGACGAGATAGGGAAGGTATTCGACAAGGAAATTACCAATTGCCCCGTATGCGGCACGCAACTGGAAAACAGCCGCGACTATATCTTTACCGCCAACGTCTTGGTAAGAAAGGATATCGAGGGCGTGTACGTTTCAAGAAACTATAGTCCGCAAGTTGAGCAGGCTTACGAGGTTGTAAGCGAATATAAAACTTTCCCCAACGCAAGGCGGTGCGCTTGCCCGAAGTGCAAGTGGGAAGCGTTCGAGGGGCGTTACGAAACTTTTTCGTCGCCGTCGGTAGATATCGGTTACTGCAAGCAATTCCATATGGGCAAGCTTTACGGAAAAAGAAAGGCGCCTGCGAATACCGGCGCAGGCATTTTCAAAAAGAAACAATAATTTTTACGCGTTAAATTAACGAGGTCTAATCTTATGGAAAAAGAGAGAGGTTTAGGCGTTTTATGCCACATATCGTCGTTGCCGAACGAATACGGTATCGGCTCGCTCGGTAAGGAAGCGTACGACTTTGTGGACCTTTTAAAAAAGGCAAAGGTAAAATATTGGCAGATTTTGCCGCTGCAACAGACCGGTTACGGCGATTCGCCCTACCAATCGGTGTGCTGCACCTCGGGCAACCCGTATTTTATCGACATAGTCGCGCTCAAAAAACAGGGGCTTTTGGACGACGAGGAGTTGGAGAGCGCGCGTCTGCCGCAAGGCGACGTGGACTACGCCGAGTTGTACGATAAGCGTTACGCCCTTTTAAGGCGCGCGTACGCCCGCTTCAATATCCGCGACGAAAAGTTCGTGGAGTTTATCGAGAGCGGAGAATTTGAAGATTACGCGCTGTTTATGTCCTTAAAGGCGCGCTACGGCGGCACTTTCAACCACTTCCCCGACGCGTATAAATACAAGGAACACCTGGCGGTGTACGAATTCAGAAACGCCGTGTACCGCTCGGAATACTGCTTCTGGCTGTTTTTGCAATATCAATTCAAAAAACAGTGGCAGGAGCTTAAAGCGTACGCCAACGACAACGGCATAAAGATTATAGGCGACATACCGCTGTACGTCGCGTACGATTCCGCCGATATTTGGGCGAGGAGCGAGCTCTTTCAGCTTGACGAGGACTTAAAGCCCGTAAAGGTGGCGGGCGTTCCCCCCGACTATTTTTCCAAGCACGGTCAGCTTTGGGGCAATCCCCTGTACAATTGGGACGCAATGCGCGCCGAAAATTACGATTGGTGGCTCAACCGCATAGCCAAGGCCAAGGAGATGTACGACGTTATCCGCATAGACCATTTCCGCGGGTTCGACAGATATTACGCAATTCCGCAGGGCGCGCACAACGCGGTCGTGGGAGAATGGGAGAAAGGCCCCGGCGTGGAATTTTTCGATAAAATCGAAAAGAGATTGGGCAAGGTTGATATAATCGCCGAAGATTTAGGCGTTTTGGACGACGGCGTTTTGAATTTGCGCAACGGCTGCGGCTTCCCCGGAATGAACGTCTTGATGTTTGCTTTCGACGGCAGCGAGGACAACGCGTATCTTCCCGAAAATATAGCCGAAAATTCGGTGACTTACACGGGCACGCACGACAACGACACGGCTCTCGGCTTCCTCGAGGGAATGACGGACGAGCAGTTCGCCGACTTTAAAAGACAGCTGAGAAAGGCTGTGAAGGAGCAAGACGCGTATTATCCCATTGTCGACAGGGCGGACGCGGCGCGCGCGCTGTGCATAAGCGCGGCACACGCCAAGTCGTATCTAACCGTGCTTCCCATACAGGACGTGCTGTGCCTGGACAACGCTTCGCGCATGAACGTTCCCTCGACTTCGGTGGGCAACTGGAAGTTCCGCCTTAGAGAAATGCCCAACCGCAGGGCGATGGCGGAGCTTAAAAAACTTATAAAAGACAGCAACAGATAAAAATAACGATTTAGTGAGGGCGAGGGGCGCCGCGCGGCTTTAAAAGCCGCGCGGCGCTTTTATCTTTATTCGTTCCTCATTTTCACTCCACAGGTTTTTCGAAGATGCGCACGCACAGCACGGTCATATCGTCGGGCGTGCCCAAAACGCGCTCGCTTGCCGCGGCAAGAATTTTTTCGGCAAGGCTCTGCGGATTTAGCGGCTTTAAGGTCTGCAAAAAGTCGTAAAGGTCGCTTACGCCGTTAAAGGCGGAGGTTACGCCGTCGCTCATAAACACCACTATGTCGTCCTTTTTCAGCTGCTCCTTTGCGGTGGTGGGGTGCAGATTGTCCAAAATGCCGAGGGGGAGGGAGCGGCTCTCCAACACCTGAATTTCGCCCTTTCTCACGATAATTCCCACGGGCGCGCCGATTTTTATGAACGAAGCGGACAAATCGTTTAAATCCACCGCCGCCGCGTCGATGCAGGAGAAGCGTTCGTCGCGGTTGAAGCACAGGAGCTTATTTATGGTGTCCAGCACTATGTCGGTGGGCATCTCCGAGCGATAAAACGCCTCGATTAGCGAAATGGCGGTGGCGGACACCTTGCGCGCGTATTCCCCGCTGCCCATTCCGTCGGAAAGCGACATCAAAAAGGAGTGCTCGTTTATCTTTATCACGGTGTGCGTATCGCCCGAAACGCGCTCGCCGTCCTTAACCTTATACGCCACGCCGAAAGCCGCGTCGTACTTGGGCGGCTGAACCAACAGATAGGCGCACTTCTGCCCGTCGTAACGGGTCTTGTCTTTAAGCATAAGCTTTATGCCCGTCACGCTTTCCACCGTCCTTTGCACGGGCGTAAAATTTTTGCAGCCGACAAGGGTCAGGCTAATCTCCTTGTTGGCTCTTCCGCGCATTTTAATTTCGGGGCAGGAAACACCGTTTGCCGCAAGCTCGGCGCAAATTTTCCTTTCCAGCCGCGTATAATCCTCGTCCTCGCGGCAAAATTCCACGGCGCGGCTCTTCAACACCTCGGCAATGCCGCGCGCCTGCCCGGCAAGCAGCTTCCTGCCGCTGCGCGCGTTTTCCGCTTCAAGGTTGGTCTTGCGGTATTCGTATAAAAGCCTGTTCACAGTTTCCGTAAGGGTGGCGGGGTCCTTGCAATTTACGGTTACGTCGGAATTCACGTCCACAAAGCTCACCTTGCCTTTAAGGCAACCCGCCTCAATCAAAGCCGCAAAGCCGCGGTATACGCCCGTGGTCGCGCACGTCGTCTTGCGGGGGCACGCCGTGCACATACTCTGCTTTGTTTCCGAAAGCATTCGCTTTTTCATCGCCGCGTCGTCTGGCTTGTCGTCCAGCGCGATAAACGCGTTCTCGATTTCGCGGAACACCTCGCTCATTCTGAACAGTTTTTCCGAAACGAAGCGTTTATAGCTTTCCTCCTGCGCGTGCGGGAGCACCCTTTTCACCGCTAAAAGCCCGCGGATTTCTTCGAGTTTTTTGTTTGAAGGCAGCATTGCCGCCACGCAGCAGATAACCAAAAGTATGGTGTAAATCACCGCGGGAGCCACGCCCGAGGAATACAGACCGATGAAATAAAAATACGCTTCGGCGCCGCACAGCGCGGCAAGCGGCGGCGCGATTTTGCCGAGCTCTGAAAACGCAAGGGCGACGATGGAAATTATGATGAACGCGGTGAGATGGATTAAATCGAGCCCGACTATCACGCAGGGAATTGACAGCACGGCGGCGACTATCACCGCCGACGGATTTTTATAGAGGCGCACGGCAAACGCCGTAAGCGCGGCGGCAATGCAGACGTAGGCGTAAAAGCCGATTAAGTTATAAAGCCCCACGCCCGACACCGCAAGCACGACCGAAAGACAAATGAGCTCGTCCGCGCGCAGCTTGCAGCGGCAAACGCGGAAGAGGAGGGTATGTACGCTTCGCATCGAAAAAAAGGTGAACAGCGCAACCGCAACCGCGGCAATCGCCTTTAAAATATAGGCGTTGTCGGTAAAATACAGCCCCTCAATGCCCCGCCAATTGGCAAACGCAACGTACGGCGCAAGCGCGACCGCAACGTAGGCGATTGCTTCAAAGCGTATCTTCCTGCCCGCGCGCCTGTACAAAAAGGTGATTAGGGTTAAAAACGCGCCCTCGAAAAGACTTAAAACAATGGTAATCCAATCGAGATTGACGATTGAGGCGAGGGCGTAAATTACGGGCGTGGCGATGAGATTTGTGCCGCACACCAGCATCGAAAAGCACAGCCCGAGGGAGAACGGCACCACGGGCAGGGCGCTGTTTAACGCGATTAAAATCAGGGCGTATACGGCGTACATAAGTACGTTTTTCAAATTCAGTTTAACGTGCATAGCCACATTATATATTGCGTGCGCGCGCGTAATTTGTAGGAGTATGGAGTTTTTTGTTTTGTTTTAAAAAATGCGCCCGCGCGGCTTTAAAAAAGCCGCGCGGGCGGGGTTGGCGGGAAAATAATCTCGTTATTTTTTCAGCGAAAGCCATACGGTAAGTACGGCGATATCGGCGGGGTTGACGCCCGATATGCGGCTTGCCTGACCGAGAGAGCGGGGCTTAACCTTGTTCAGTTTTTCCCTCGCTTCAAGGCGCAAGCCCTCGATTTTTTGGTAGTCCACGTCCTCGGGCAGCAGCTTGTCCTCGTACTTTTCCGCGCGGGCAATCTGTTCGGCGTTCTTCTTCAAATATCCCTCGTAGCGGACGAAAATTTCCGCCGATTGCAGCACGTCGCGCGAAAAATTCAGCCCGCCCAATTTTTCGCACAGCCTGTCAAGCGGTATTCCCCGCCTTATCATATCGGCGAGCGAGAGGGAGGATTGCGCGCGTTCGAAGGAGTATTCCGCCAAAATTTCCTCGGTCAAATCGGGCGGGTACGCCGTGCTTTCAAGCGCCTTTTTCGCCTCCTCGTAGGCGGCTTTGCGCGCTAAATATTTTTCGTAGCGCTCTCTCGTCGCCAGATTGCAGTCGTAGCTGATTTGGGTCAGGCGGAAGTCCGCGTTGTCCTGCCGCAGCTCTATGCGATACTCCGCGCGGGAGGTCATCATACGGTAGGGCTCCTCGGTGCCCTTTGTCACGAGGTCGTCGATTAAAACGCCGATATACGCCTGGTCGCGCCGCAAAACGAGGGGGGCAAGCCCGCGCAGCTTCAAGCTTGCGTTCAGCCCCGCAATCAGCCCCTGCGCCGCCGCCTCCTCGTAGCCGGAGGTGCCGTTAATCTGCCCCGCCGTGTATAAATTTTCAATCTTTTTAAATTCAAGCGTGGGGTTAACGTCAAGCGTGTCTATGCAGTCGTATTCAATCGCGTAGGCAAAGCGCGTAATATCCACGTTTTCCATTCCCGCAACCGAGCGGTACATCTCAATCTGCACGTCGTGCGGGAGCGAGGAGGACATGCCCTGCACGTACGCTTCCAGCGTGTCCCCGCCCTCGGGCTCGATAAAAATCTGGTGCCGTTCCTTGTCCTTAAAGCGCACTATTTTCGTTTCGATTGACGGGCAGTATCTGGGGCCGGTCGATAAAATCGTGCCGTTATAAAGGGGCGAACGGCCGAGGTTGTCCATTATAATTCGGTGCGTGCGGGCGTTGGTGTAGCCGAGGTAGCAGGGGAGTTTGTTTTCGGGCTGTTTTTCGCTTAAAAAAGAGAACGACCCCACGTTATCTTCGCCATATTGCGGGGTCAATTTAGTTAAATCGAGGGTGCGGAAGTCCACGCGCGCGGGTGTTCCCGTCTTAAAACGGCGCACCGAATAGCCCAAATTTATCAAATTTTGCGTGAGCGCGGTTGCGGCGGCAAAGCCGTTGGGCCCGCTCTCCGCAATTACGTCGCCGGTTATCGTGCGCGCGTTTAAATAAACGCCCGTGGCAACGACGGCCGCGCGGCAATTTATTACGCCGCCGTAGGTGGTTAAAACGCCCGTAACCTTGCCGTTTTCGGTCAAAATTTCAGCCGCTTCGCCCTGAATTATCCGCAAATTCGGCGTGCTTTCAAGCACCCGCTTCATTCGCGCGTGATAGGCGTACTTGTCCGATTGGCACCTAAGCGACTGCACCGCCGCGCCCTTGCCTACGTTAAGCATTTTAATCTGCAAAGCTGTTGCGTCGGCGTTAACGCCCATTTCGCCGCCGAGCGCGTCTATTTCGCGCACGAGGTGACCCTTTGCCGTGCCGCCTATGGAGGGGTTGCACGCCATAAACGCAATGCTGTCCAAATTTAAAGTTAAAACGGCGGTGGTCAGCCCCGTCCTTGCAAGCGCAAGGGCGGCCTCGCAGCCTGCGTGACCTGCGCCGATGACCACCGCGTCAAAGTTACCGAGATTGAATTTGTTCATAGCTTCTCTGTTTATATACTTCGCATTTCATTGTTGGACTTACGCACTCCTCGGTCACGTACTTCCGTGTACGCTCCCGTCGTCGTTTGCGCGCCCGCCGCGAACTGCTCGTATCTAACCAGAGGGGGTTCGTTTGGGGGCGGGCGTGTGCGCCGCCTTGCCCGCTTCCGACCGAGGATTATTTCTTCAAAATTATATTTTTAATGTCGTCGATGTCTTTCGCCATCTTGTCGTTAACCGCAATCATGCTCTCGACCTTGTCGCGGGAATAGAGTATGGTGGTATGGTTCCTGTCGCCGAGCTCCTTGCCTATGGACATAAGAGGGAGGGATAAAAGCTCGCACATAAGATAGCAGCACACCTGCCTCGGAAGCACCAGTTCCTTTTTCTTGCACTTGCCTATAAGCTCGCCCTTGGTCACCTTATAAAATCCCGTAACCGCGTTAATAATGCTTGCGGGGGTAATCTCCTCCGCGCCGCCCTCCGAAATGGCTTCGTTAAGCGCGCTCTTGGCAAGCGCGACGGTTATGGGCGTTTCGTGCAGTTTGCTTGCGAAAATTACTTTGGTAAGCCTGCCTTCGAGCGTACGCACGTCGTCGCCCGAATCCTGCGCTAAAAAGGTGAGCACCTCGTCGGGCACTATGCACTTTTTCTCGAACGCCTTTTTCTTCAAAATGGCGATTTTCGTTTCGAGGTTGGGGGGGATAACGTCGAACACCAGCCCGCCCGAAAAGCGCGTGCGCAGCCTCTCTTCCAGGGAGGTGAGCTCCTTTGGCGGCTGGTCGCTGGTAATTACAATCTGCTTTCCGCGGGATACGAGCTCGTTAAAGGTGTGGAAAAACTCTTCCTGAACCGCCTTTTTGTTGGCTATAAACTGAATGTCGTCTATAATCAAAACGTCCGCGCTGCGGTAGCGTTGCCTGAGCTTACTTCCGCGGTCGCGCGCTTCGGGACCCTTTCCCGCGAACATCGTGTCGATAATTTCGTTTACGAACTGCTCGCAGGTGGCGTAAACGACCTTTAATGCGGGCTGTTCGGAAATTATGTGGTTGGCGATTGCCTGAATTAAGTGCGTTTTGCCAAGCCCCGTGCCGCCGTAGATGAACAGGGGGTTGTAAACGCCCGCAGGGTCCTCCGCAACGTTTTTCGCCGCCTCGAAGGCAAAGAGGTTGTTGCCCGCGACGAAGCTGTCGAAGGTGAAGCGTTTGTTTAAGTTGGTGGGGGGAGTGTACGGAGGGTCGCTTTCGGCGGGCTCCTCAACGTAATCCCTGCTGCCCTTGACCACGAGGCGGAAATCGGAAACGCCCACGTTGGCTTTGATAATCGCGCTGCGCATCTTGTCGGCAAGATTTTTGGTTATATACTGCGCAAAATTTTCGGTAAGCGTTTCGAGCACGATGTATCGTCCGTCAATTTCCACGGGCACGAGCTTGTCGATGTACGTGATGAAAGTGATGTGGGTAATCGTTTCCTGCATTTTTTCCTTTATCGGTTGATAGATAAAGTCAAGGTTAGTTTTATCCGCCATAATTTACCTTTTTTTCTTTGAGTTTTTACTTAGGTTCTGTTATAATGTAGTGGAAATAAATACGCAAACCGCGTTTGGTGTCTTTCATTATATATCAAAATCGGGATTAAATAAAGTGTTTTTCAAAATAAAATGCACATAAAAAGTTTGTTTTTAAAAAATTTCAGAAATTACGCCGAAGAAAAATTCGAGTTTTCGGACGGATTAAACGTGCTTTTCGGCAAAAACGCGCAGGGCAAGACCAACTGTGCGGAGGCGGTGTTTTACCTCTGCACGGGCACTTCGCCGCGCACCCGCAGGGAAAAGCAGCTTATAAAAAGCGGCGAGGAATTCGCGTTTATCTCCTGCGTGTGCCAGGGGCGGTACGGCGAGGTTGAAATTTCGGCGAAAATTTTCGAAAACGGAAGAGAGGTCAAGGTGAACGGCAACAAAATCACCCGCAACGCCGATTTGATGGGCAACGTGTTCGCCGTGTTCTTTTCCCCGCAGGAGCTGAGGCTTATTCAGGACGGTCCCGACGAGAGGAGGCGTTTTTTAAACCTTTCAATCTCCCAGCTTTCCCGCCCGTATTACGTCGCGCTGTCGCGCTACAACAAAATTTTGGAGCAGCGCAACAATCTTTTAAAGAACCGCGATTTGGATACGGTCTACGATACTCTCCCCGTGTGGGACGCACAATTGTGCAAGTATGCAGCCGTGGTTGCGCGCAGCCGCGCGGACTATATCGCCCGCCTTGCGCCCCTCGCCGCCGAAGCGCACGACTTTTTGACCGACGGCGCGGAAAAGCTCGTCATTTCGCCCGAAAAGAAATACAAGGGCGACGAAGCCGAGCTTGAAAAGCGGCTGTTTGACGAGCTTTCGAACAACTACGACAGGGATATACGGCTGGGCTACACCGCAAGCGGACCCCACCGCGACGATTTGGATATAGTAATTAACGGCGCCGACGCGAAGAATTACGCCTCCCAAGGGCAGACGCGCACGGCGGCGCTCGCCGTGAAGCTTGCCGAGGTGAACGTGTTTAAGGAGGCGTGCGGCGAATATCCCGTGCTGATTTTAGACGACGTTATGTCCGAGCTCGATTTGCCCCGCCGCAAAAAGCTCGTAGGTAAAACGGGCGGCTTGCAGACGGTTATAACCTGCACGCACGCCGAAAGGGCGCTGTATAAAAAAGAAGTGAACAAGATTATGATTGAAAACGGAGCGATAAAGAGATGAGGGCGGATTTGCACGTTCACACCTATTATTCGGACGGCGGACAGTCGCCCGCGGACGTAGTGCGCGCGGCAAAGCGCAGGGGCGTTGACCTCATTTCGGTTACCGACCACGACAACGCAAACGCCCGAAAAGAGGTCGCTCTTCTTGCGCGGGAGGCGGAAATAACCGCGGTTGCCGGCGAGGAAATTTCGGCGTACGACGGCGACGTGAAGGTGCATATCCTCGGCTATAATATGGACTGCGACTGCCCCGAATACGCGCGCTTTCACGAAGAGCTCAACCGCGGCGCGGAAACGCGCACATTCGAAATTTTAAAAAAATTGTCGAACGCGGGCGTGAACATAAGCTACGGCGAAGTCATACGGGAAAGAAAGTGCAAAAATTCGCCCATACACGCGATGCATATCGCCGTCGCGGGCGCGCGCAAGGGCTACGCCCGTTCTCCGTTCGATTTTTATTCCAGATTTTTGAACTACGGCACGGCGGGCTTTTCCTGCGCGTGCAGACCCACGCCCGAGCGGACGGCGGAAATTATCACCGCCTGCGGCGGCGTTTGTTCGCTGGCGCACCCCGGCAGAATTTCTCTCGGAAAGGACGGAGTAATTTCCCTTATAGAGCGCCTCATTCCCCGCGGGCTTTCGGGCATAGAAGCGGTGTATTCGGGGCATACTGTAACCGAAACGCAGTACTATAAGGAGATTGCGGCAAGATACAATCTTTTAATTACGGGCGGGTCGGACACGCACTATTCGGAGGGCAACCGTCAGGTGGGCGTTCCGCTGTTTTATCCCGACGAAAGATTGCTTGCCGCGCTTAAAATAATTTGAAAATTCAAATAAAATCCAAACTGAAATATATCGCTGCGCTTGTGCTATGTGCAAGCGCTTTATTTTTATGCTGCGCGTTTGCCGTCCGTCTGCCGCGCGGCGTTTACGTTAACGGTTGCGACGTTGGCGGAATGACTTACGCCGCCGCAAAATCGCGTTTAAGGCGGGCGGTCGAGGAGGATTTAAAGACAAAACGCCTGCGCATATGCGCCGATGAACGCGTGTACGAGTATACATTCCCCGAAATAGATTATAGCGACGGCTTTGATTTCACGCTTACCCAAATCAAGCGCGGCGGCAGCTATTTTTCGCCCGTGCACTACTTTTTAAACGGCGCGGAAGAGATTGCCGAATATATTTGCAGCGGCGGCGACAGGGCGACACAAGAGCCTTACGCAACCTTTTCCGCCGAAGGCGAACCGTTCGAATATTTCGACGGCGCGGATGGCGTTTTATGCGACAGAAAAAAGCTGCTTGAAGATATTTCCCGTTCGCTCAACGGCGCATTTGAAGAAGTGAGCGTATGCGCAACCGTAATTCCGAGAAAGGGCACGGTTGAAGAGGTGAAGGAGCGCACGCGCAAGCTCTATTCGTTTACGACCTATTTCGACGGCGACAACCTCGACAGAAGCGAAAATATCCGCCTTGCCGCGCAAAAGATTAACGGAAGCGTAGTGGAGAGCGGGGAAATTTTTTCCTTTAATTCCACCGTGGGGGCGCGCACCGAAAGCAACGGCTTTAAGCAGGCGAAAATAATCGAGGACGGAAAGTTCGTGCTGGGCTACGGCGGCGGGGTGTGTCAGGCGTCAACCACACTGTACAACGCCGCGATTTTGTCGGGGTTGGAGGTGGTGGAATATCACCCGCACAGCTTGCAGGTGAATTACGTCGCTCCCTCGCGCGACGCAATGGTCAGCGGCACGTATTTCGACTTAAAGTTCAAAAACAACCGCGACTGCCCCGTGTATCTCAGGGCGAGCGCAACCGCAAATTCGGTTACCTGCACCGTGTACGGCAAGAGCGACGGGTACGATTATTCGTTTTTGTCAACCGTAAGCGAAGTTATCCCACGCCCGCAGGCAGTGGTCGTAAAGGGCGAGGAGCAAAAGGTGATTTCCTACGGGCGCGACGGAACGGTGAGCGAGGGATATCTCGTAAAGACGAAGAACGGCGAAGAGGAATGCGTTTTGGTGCGCAAGGACAAGTATCTTGCCGTCGCCGACGTCGTTCAGGAAACGGAGGGGGAATAAGCTTAACGCGCCGCCGCTTTTGCGTGGTTGACCGCGCCGCTAACGCCGTCGTCATTGCGAGGAACGAACGCAGTGAGTGACGTGGCAATCCCGAGGATAGTTGCGCAGACTTCTTAATTCTAAATTGCCACGCTTCGCTCGCAATGACGCTGTAACAACGGTGGACAATGACGGCGGGGTTAGGCGGCAACCCTTTCAACCGCCACAGGTTGCGGTTGAAAAAATTTATTCAACAAAATATTGTATATTTTATCTCTCATATTATTGTCTTTTGCCATTTTTTATGATATAATCATAAGCGACAGTTTTTTATTTGCGGGGAATTAAGCGAATTGGATAAAATAATTCTTGACGGAATGGGCGGCGACAACGCCCCCGCGGCTATCGTAGAGGGCGCGGTTAAAGCGCTTAAAGACGATAAGCAGCTCTATCTTATAATCACGGGCAGGGAGGCGGAAATTAAAGCCGAGCTTTCCAAATACAAATACGATAAATCGCGCGTGGAAATTATGGACTGCCCCGACGTGGTGGGCATGAACGATATTCCCACCGAGGCGGTTAAAAATAAGCAGTCGTCGCTTATGGCGGCGTATTGGGCGCTCAAAAAAGAGGACGATATCTGCGGGTTAGTCACCGCCGGCTCCACGGGCGCAACCATTGTCGGCGGGCAGCTGATACTCGGTAGAATTAGGGGAATTAAACGCCCCGCGCTCTGCCCCGCTATCCCCAACGTGCGCGGCGACGTAACTCTTCTCTGCGACTGCGGCGCCAACGCCGAATGCAAAAGCGTTATGCTCTGCCAATTCGCCGTGCTTGCCTCGGCGTACGCGCAGGCGGGCTTCAACAAGGTTAACCCGAGGGTCGGGCTGTTAAACAACGGCACCGAGGAGCACAAGGGCGACCCGCTCAGGCAGGAAACTTATAAATACCTCTCCCAAATGCAGGGCATAAATTTCGTCGGCAACGTCGAGGGCAGGGATATAAATATGGGCGACGTGGACGTGGTGGTCGCGGACGGCTTTGCGGGCAATATCGCGCTTAAATCCATAGAGGGCTGCGCGAAGATGATACTCGCCACCATGAAAAAGCAGTTTAAATCTTCGCCCGCTTCGCTAGTAGGCGCGCTGTTTATGGGCGGCGCGATTAAGAGAATGAAGAAGGGATTGGACTTCGACAAATACGGCGGCGCTCTTTTGTTGGGGCTTAAAAAAGTGGTGGTTAAAAGCCACGGCTCGTCCAAGCCGGTAGCCATAACCAATTCCATAAAAAACGCGCTGTCAATCTACCGCAACGGGCTCGTTCCCAAGGTTGAAGAAATGCTTGAAAAGGTTGATTTGGACAACCTCATAAAGGTGGAAGAATGACCCCGGTTGAAAGCGTGGAGCGCGCGTGCGGATATACTTTTAAGAATAAGGAGCTCTTAAAAAAGGCGCTCACGCTGTCGTCTTACGACAACGATTGCAACAACGAAAGCCTCGAATGCCTCGGCGACGCCCTCCTCACGTTTTTGGTTGCGGAAAAATATTACGCCGAAGCCGCGAGCGAGGGTGAAATAACCAAAAAGAAGCAGGAATTGTTGGCGGACGAAGCGTTGCGCCCCGTTTCCGAAAGACTGGGGCTGGACAAGGCGCTTATAAAAAACAAGGGCGACAACGGCAACAAAAAGGCGGTGCCCAGCGCGTACGAGGCGATTTGCGCGGCAATATACCTCGACGGCGGCATGGATGCGGCGCGCAAATTCGCGTTTTCCACGTTGACGCCGCTCGCCAATTCCAAAAATTATATCGAGGCGGTGCAAAACATTTTGCAGGACGCGGGCGAAAGACTGCCCGATTACAGAAAGATTTTATCGGGCACGCCGCAGAACCCTAAGCATAAGGTGGAAGTGACCGTGCGCGGCAAGACCTTTAAGGGAGAGGGCGCAAACTTTCAGGAAGCGAAGAAAAAAGCCGCCCAAGCCGCGTACGCTTATTTGGCAAGGTGATTTTATGGTACAATTCAAAAAGATAAAACTGATAGGATTTAAATCGTTTGCGGATAAAACCGAAATTCCGCTCACCGACGGCGTGACCTGTATCGTCGGTCCCAACGGCTGCGGAAAATCGAACGTAGCCGACGCGATACGCTGGGTTCTCGGCGAGCAGTCGGCAAAGGTTATGCGCGGCACGCAGATGATGGACGTTATATTCAACGGCACCGAAAAGCGCAAAAAGACCTCCTTTTGCGAGGTTACGCTGACATTCGACAACACCAACCGCATCTTCGATTACGACGCGGACGAAATAGAGATGACCCGCCGCCTTTACCGCGACGGAACGAGCGAATATCTTCTCAACCAGCAGCCCTCGCGTATGAAAGTTTTGACGGGGCTTCTGCACGGCGCGGGCGCGGCGAAAGAGGGCTATTCGATTATCGGTCAGGGCAGAATTGCGCAGATAATGAATTCCCGCCCCGAAGAGCGCCGCTCGATATTCGAGGAAGCGACGGGCATAGTCGTCTTTAAGGACAGAAAGGCGGAGGCGGAGCGCAAGCTCAACTATTCCAAGGACAACCTCTTCGTGTTCGCGCAGAGAATGTCGGAGGTGGAGCGCCAGCTCGCGCCGCTTGCCAAGGCGGCGGAAAGCGCGCGCAAGTACAACGAATTGTACGAAACGCTGCGTATGCACGAGATTAATACCTACATATTCCGCCACGACGGCGCGGCGGGCGAAAGGGAAAAGCTGAACAACCGCATTCAGAAAATAAACGAACAGATAAAGAGCAATTCTGAGCTTGCCGCAACCCTCCTTTCGGAATACGAGCAGTGCCGCGGGCTGCTGGCGGGTGCGGACGATAAGCTGAAATCCTTAAACGAGGAGAGGCTGGAATATACCGTCGGGTTGGAGCGCAGCACGGGCGAAAGCAAGGTGTTTAAGGAGCGCGCGAACGCGGTTAAATACAAGCTGCAACAGGCGCAGGACGACATAGTTTTTGCAACCAAGCGCATTGGCGACGTTGACAAGGGCATACGCCGCAGCGAGGAATACGCAAGCAAGAACGGCGAGAGGATTGAAAAGTTAAGGCAGACCTGCGCGCAATTGCAGGCGGATATCGCCGCCCTTTCGGAGAGCATTGCAAGCTACGAGCTTGCCACCGACGAGCACAGAAAAAAGGTTATGGAAACAATCCGCGACCTTTCGGACATAAAGGAGAGCATAGGTTCGCTCTCCGCCAAGAAGGAGCTTTTGAGGGAGCGTCTGGGCGAAATGGACGAGGTTATGGCTTCGGTCCGCGCCGAACACGAGAGGTTGAAGCAGGAATACGACAAGACCTTAAAGACGCAGGAGGAGCTGAACGCCTACCTCGGCGACGAAAACGTCTTGCTGGAAAACGCCGAAGAAAAGGTGCGCGCCGCAAACGAAAAGGTGCAGTCGCTTGTGAGAAGAATTTACGACGCGGAGGCGCAGATATCCTCGCTCCAACAGAGTTTGAGAACCTATACGGCGCTGCGCGACAAGTTCGACGGCTACGTCTATTCGGTAAAGCGCCTCATGTCCGCCGCCAAGGAGGATAGCCGCCTTTCCTCCAAAATTATGGGGCTTATCGCCGACGTCGTCACCTGCGACAAGGATTACGAAACGGCGATTGAAACGGCGTTCGGCGGCGCGATGCAGAACGTTATCACCGAAACGCGCGAGGACGCGCAGTATCTCATCGAATATTTAAAGTCCACCCGCGCGGGTCAGGTCACCTTTTTGCCCACCGACGCGCTCCGTCCCCGCTTCGAAACGCCGCAGATTAAATCGGCTTGCAGCGAAAGGGGCGCCGTGGGGCTTGCAATCGACCTCGTGAGATACGACAAAAAATTTGAAAACGTAATACACAATTTGCTCGGTAACACCCTCGTGTGCGAGGATATCGCCAGCGCGACGGTCATTGCGAGAAGATACCCCCGCGCGTTTAAAATAGTGACCCTCGACGGCGACGTAATCGCCACGTCCGGCTCGATGACGGGCGGCAGCCGTAGGGAAAATTCGGCAAATCTGCTTGCCAACGAGAGGAAGATTAAGGAGATAGAGGACGAGATAACGGCGAAAAAGAACGCACTTGCAAACGCGGAAACCAAGCGCGCGGAAGCCGAAAACGAGCGCGCCGTTTCCGAGCAAGAAAGAAGCGGCTTGGACGAAAAGTTGCAGTCCTCCCGCTTAGAGCTTGCGGCGGCAAAGGAAAAGCTGTCGAGCCTGGCGTTCAACATAACCGACAAGGAGAGCGAATACGCCGTTTACAGGCAGTCAAAGGCGCAGATTGAAAATAAACTCGCCGAATTGGACAACCAGTATTCCTCGACGAGCGAGGGTGCAAGCTCTCTTTCGGCGCAGTCGGACAAGGCGACTTCGGAAATCGATTTGATGAGCGAAAAGAACGACAAGACGGTCAAGGAGCGCAACGAAAAGACGGCGCGCCTCAATTCGTTGCAGGTGGAAATCGCCTCGCTCGAAAGCGCGATGAAATCAAATATGGAATCTGCCGAGCGCACCAAGGCGGAAAAGCAGGAGCTCATCGAAAGGGTGTCAAACCTGCGCACGCTCTTGCCGCAGTTGCAGCAACAGTTCGACGAGTGGAACGACAAGGCTGCGCGCGCCGCGCTCTCCAAAGAGGAACAGGTCAAGCTCGACAAACTGAACGAACAGATAGCCGAGGTGGAGGCAAGCAAAAAGAGGCTTAACGAGCGCGTTGCCGAGATAGACAAGTCGAGGTTCGAAACGGCGGAACTAATCGAGGATTTAAACCAAAAGCTGCACAATCAGGAAATGGCGATGCAGAAGATTGATTCCGACCTCGAATTTTTGCAGCAGCGCATCGAGGAGGAATATCACGAGGATTACGAGGGCTGCCTTAAATACAAGGTGGAAAACTTCGATATATCCGCGGCTTCGTCGGCGATAATCAGCTGTAAAAGGCAGATAACCATGCTCGGCGTTATCAATCCCACCGCGATTGAGGACTACGAGGCGGTCAGCGAGCGCTATCAGAAGATGACCGAGGAAAAGGAGGACCTGCAAAAGGCGATAAACGACCTCGAACAGGCGCTCGGAGATATTCGCGCCGAAATGCTTAAAATATTCGACGCGGGCTTTAACACCATCAACGAAAACTTCAAGCGCACCTTTAAGGAGCTCTTCGGCGGCGGCAGGGCGGAGTTGCAGCTCGACTACACCGATTGCGACGACCCTCTCGACGCGGGCGTGGAAATCGTCGCGTGCCCTCCCGGCAAAAACCTTACAAAAATTTCGCTTTTGTCGGGCGGCGAGCAGGCGCTTACGGCAATCGCCATTTTATTTGCAATCATTCAAATGCGCCCCATGCCTTTCTGCGTGCTGGACGAAATCGAGGCGGCGCTTGACGACGCGAACGTCGGAAGATACGCGGCTTATTTGAAGAAATTTGCGGCGCAAACGCAGTTCATCGTAATCACCCACCGTAAGCCCACCATGGAAAAGGCTGACGTGCTGTTCGGCGTAACCATGGAGGAAAAGGGCGTATCGAAGATTGTATCGGTTAAGCTGTCGGAGGTAGAAAGCCGTTTGGGCGGCGACACGGTGGCGTAGTTTCTCTGTTTATAAGCTTCGCAATACTGTGTCGCGTTTGCGTTTTTGCTAAGTCACGTACGTCCGTGTACGCTCCTGTCGCAAAATCCGCGCGCTCCTTGTCTTGCTCGCTTCTAACCAGAGGGATTGGCTGTATATTTAAAGAGGTAAATAATTTGGGAATTTTTTCAAAACTTGCAAACGCTTTAAAAAAGACCAAAAAGGCGCTTTCGGACGCTATCGGCGGTCTGTTTTCCAAAAATAAAATAGGCGACGAATTTTACGACGAGCTCGAAGAGATTTTAATAAGTTCCGACATTTCGGTCAACACCGCGGCGGACGTGGTGGAGGAGCTCCGCGCCGAAGTCAAGCAGGAAAAGATACGTGACAAGCAATTCGTGGTTGACTGCTTAAAGGACATTTTGCAGGAAAAGTTGGAGGAGGCGGAACTGCCGGAAATTCAATATCCCGCCGTAATTATGCTGGTCGGCGTAAACGGCGTGGGCAAAACCACCACCGTAGGCAAGCTTGCGTCCTACTTTTTAAGGCAGGGAAAAACGGTTACGGTTGCGGCGGCGGACACCTTCCGCGCGGCGGCGAGCGACCAACTTTCGGTGTGGGCGGACAGGGCGAAAGTGCGCATAGTCAAGCACGAGGAGGGCTCCGACCCCTCGGCGGTAGTTTTCGACGCACTGTCGTCGGCAAAGGCGAGGGGCACCGACGTGGTCATAATCGACACTGCGGGCAGGCTTCACGTTAAAGCCAATCTGATGGAAGAGTTGAAGAAGATGTCGCGCGTGGTGGGCAGGGAATATCCCGCCGCCAATTTCTATAAATTTTTGGTGCTGGACGCAACCACGGGCAACAACGCGTACAATCAGGCGGAAGTTTTCGACGGCGCGGTGGAGCTGGACGGCATAGTGT
>N._stephensi_703_cecum__coassemble_16_pt1 | contig 31431 bp, 37 predicted proteins | sample N__stephensi_703_cecum__metabat2_low_PE_003 | metagenome-assembled genome bin N
CGTCTGTGTAAACTCCTGTCGCCAAATCCGCGCGCTCCTTGACCTGCTTGTTTCTCCCGCGAGGGAGTGACTTCGTATTGGTCGTATTTTTCCCGAATTAAATTAAAATGAGAGATTTTGTAAATTCCCGCGCGAAGAGCTTAAAGCCCAGCGGTATAAGAAAATTTTTTGATATTGTAAACGAGATGGACGGCGCCATTTCCCTCGGCGTGGGCGAGCCCGACTTCGTCACGCCCTGGTACATACGCGACGCCGCCGTGCGCTCCATAAAAAAGGGGCTTACGCAGTACACCGGCAACCGCGGGCTTTTAGAGCTGCGCGAAAATATCTGCCGCTATATGCGCGAAAGATTTGACGTTGCGTGCGACCCCGCGCACACCATAGTCACCGTCGGTGCGAGCGAGGCGATTGATTTGACCTTGCGCGCAATCTGCGACGCGGGCGACCAGATACTCGTGCCCGAGCCGTGCTACGTTTCCTACGCGCCCACCGTAATTCTTGCGGGCGGCACGCCCGTCGCGGTCAACTGCACCGCCGACAACGACTTTATTTTAACCCCCGAAAAGTTGGAGGAGAAAATAACGCCGAAAACCAAGGCGCTAATCCTCGCCTACCCCAACAACCCCACGGGCGCGATTATGACGCGAGAGCAGCTGCAGGCGATTATCCCCGTGATTGAAAGGCACGATTTGCTGGTCATTTCGGACGAAATTTACGCCGAGCTCACCTACGTGGGCAAGCACGTTTCAATCGCTTCGTTGGGCAATATGCGGGCGCGAACGGCGGTTATAAGCGGCTTTTCCAAGGCGTTTGCAATGACCGGCTGGCGCGTCGGCTTCGTCTGCGCGCCCAAAGAGATTGACGAGGCTATGTTCAAAATTCACCAATACGGCATAATGTGCGCGCCGCGCGTTTCGCAGCACGCCGCAGCGGCGGCGCTTTCAGAGGGATTTTCCGACGGCTTTTCGGTCGTGGAGGAAATGCGCGCCGAATACGCCCGCAGGGGGAGATTTATGGTCAACGCATTCAATTCCCTCGGCTTAAAATGCTTCCAGCCCAAGGGCGCGTTTTACGTGTTTCCCTCAATCGCCTCGACGGGGCTTGACGGCGAGCAGTTCGCCAACCGCTTGCTGCGCGAACAGAAAGTGGCGGTGGTTCCGGGGTCGGCTTTCGGCGAGGCGGGCGCGATGCACGTGCGCTGTTCCTACGCCACCTCGCAGGAAAATCTTTCCGAAGCGATTAAAAGAATTACCCAATTCGTCAACTCAATAAAGGGTTAAACGCAACTGCGTTTCATTTGACAAACAAAAGAAAATACTATATAATAATGTACGCGTTTCGTAAAAGGGAACGCGTATTTTAATAAACGCAACAAATTTACGCCGTGCAAAAGCCGGCAAAAGGGGTATAAAATGGCAGACCAACAATACGTAATGACCAAGAAAAATTATGACGCGCTCGTTGCCGTGCTCGACAACCTCGTAAAGGTTAAGCGTCCCGAAATCATCGAAAGAATTGCCGAGGCGCGCTCCCACGGCGACCTTTCGGAAAACGCCGAATACGACGCGGCGAGGGAAGAGCAACGCTCCAACGAGGGAAAAATCGCCGAACTCGAATATCAAATCAAAAACGCGGTAATTCAGGAAGAGATTAACGACAATTCCTACGTGCATCTGGACTCTATCGTAACCGTTTACGACGAAGAGCTCGGCGAGCAGGAAGTTTACACCATAACTTCGGTCACCGACGTGGACGTTATGAACAACAAAATTTCATCGGAATCTCCCGTCGGCTCCGCGCTGATGAGAAAGAAGAAGGGCGACGTGGTTACGGTTGCGTGCCCCGACGGCAGCAGCTATAAGCTCAAAATTAAGGACATCAAGTAATTTTCATAAAGCTTAGCACTAAAATCCAACGGTAAAAAAATATGCAAAACAACGACAATTCAACGCCGCTCACCGAAGAGGAAGAGCGGGCGCAGCTCATAGAACAGGCGCAAATCCGCCGCGAAAAACTCGCAAAGCTGACCGAAGAGGGCAAGAACCCTTTTGAAAAGACCAAATACGCTTTCGACAGCAATTCCCTTTCGGTCAAAAATAATTTCGACGCGCTCGAAGGGAAAGAGGTATCCATTGCGGGCAGGCTTATGAGCCGCCGCATTATGGGCAAGGCAAGCTTTTCGCACGTGTCCGACCGCGAGGGGCTCATTCAGATTTACGTCCGCCGCGACGACGTGGGCGAGGAGGAGTACGCCTCGTTCAAAAAGGACTACGACATCGGCGATATAGTGGGCGTTAAGGGCTTCGTTTTCAAAACGCAGACGGGCGAAATTTCCGTGCACTGCACTCATATCGAAATGCTCTCAAAGGCGCTTCTGCCCTTGCCCGAAAAGCAGCACGGGCTTACCAACACCGACATAAGATACCGCCAGCGCGACCTCGATTTAATCGTCAATCCCGAGGTTAAAAAGACCTTCGTCGCGCGCTCCAAAATCTTAAAGGAAATCCGCGCCTATCTCGACAATATGGGCTATCTCGAAGTGGACACGCCCGTCTTGACCACGCTTGAAATCGGCGCGGCGGCGCGCCCCTTCAAAACCCACCACAACGCGCTCGATATAGATATGTATCTGCGCATCGAAACAGAGCTCTATTTAAAGCGCCTTATAGTAGGCGGGCTCGAAAGAGTGTACGAGGTGGGCAGAATTTTCCGCAACGAGGGAATGGACGCTTTCCACAACCCCGAATTTACCACCATAGAAATGTATCAGGCGTATACCGACTACTTCGGAATGATGGATTTAATCGAGGACTTGTACAAGACGGTTACCCAAAACGTTTGCGGAACCACCCAAATAAGCTATCAGGGCACGCCCATCGATATGGGCAAAAAGTGGGAAAGGCTGACGATGAAGCAGGCGGTTAAAAAGTACTGCGGAGCCGACTACGACGAGTGGCAGTCCGACGGGGACGCGCGCGCCGCGGCAAAGGCGCTTCACTGCGAAGTGCCCGAGGGCGAAAAGGCAACCAAGGGGCACGTGTTAATCGCGCTCTTCGACGCGTTCGTCGAGGAAAAATTGGTGCAACCCACTATAATTTACGACTACCCCGTCGAAAATTCGCCGCTTGCAAAGCGCAAGCCGTCCGACCCCGCGTTTACCGAAAGGTTCGAGTATTTCATCTGCTCGCACGAGTTCGGCAACGCTTTCTCCGAGCTGAACGACCCCATCGACCAAAAGCAACGCTTCGTAAAGCAGGCGGCGGAAAAGCGCGCGCAGGAGCCGGGTTGCAACGCGCAGGTTGACGAAGATTTCATCACCGCATTGGAGTACGGCTTACCCCCCACCGGCGGCTTGGGCATGGGCGTAGACCGTTTGGTTATGCTTCTCACCGACAGCTCGACCATCAGGGACGTAATATTGTTCCCCACCATGAAGCCAAAGAAATAGTTTCAATTTTTAACAACCACGAGAGAGAGTTGAATATGGAATACAAATACGAAATACTTACACAACTTAACAAGGCAAAGGGAAAGGACAAAAACAGGCTGCATATGCCCGGGCACAAAAATTGCGGCGATTTCAAGTCGCAATTCCCCGTGGGCTTTATGGATTTGACCGAGCTTTCCTGCACGGACGATTTAAGTTGCCCCCGCGGCGCCATTAAGAGGGCGCAGGACGACCTTGCGCGCATTCTCGGCGCAAAAAAGGCGTTCATCACCACCGACGGCTCTTCAAGCGGCGTAATGGCAATGCTCTTCGTTTCGGCGGCGTACGGCAACAAAATAATCGTGCCCCGCAATTCCCACAAGAGCGTATTCAACGCCTGCCGTCTTTTAAATTTAGAGCCGGTCATCGTGCAGGGCGCGGAGGTTGACGGCGTTCTGACGCCGCCCGAACCCGATTTAATCGAAACGCTTATCGTAAACGACGTAAACATTTCGGGAATGATAATAACCTCGCCCGATTATTACGGCAACGTAGCGCCCCTTGAAAAGTACAGGGAAGTGCTAAAAAAATACGATAGATTATTGCTTGCCGACGGCGCGCACGGCAGTCACCTCGCCCTCTCTGAGGACAAGGCGGGCTACGCGGGCTTATTCGCCGATATGTGGGTGGACGGCGCGCACAAGACCTTGCCCACGCTCACGCAGGGCGCAATCGTGTGCGTTAACGACGAAAAGCTTCTTACCCGCGCGGAGGAGGCGATTTCAATCTTCCGCACCACTTCGCCCAGCTTCCCCATTATGGCGAGCGTGGAGTACGGCGTTAAGTACTATTTAAACAACCCCAAATATTTGCTCCGCGCGCAAAACGCGGTTGCGGAATTAAAGGCGGGATTGGAGGGCGTCGCGCTCTATCCCTCTAAGGATTGGACCAAATTCGCGGTGGACTTCAAGGCGCTCGGCATTTCGCCCTACCTTGCGGAAGAGGTGCTTGAAAAGAAGGGTATATATCCCGAATTCAACGACGGCAGATATATTATGTTCTACCTTTCGCCGTCAATCGAACCCCACCATTTAAACGAACTCAAAACCGTGCTTTTAAGCATTTGCGCGCAGAAAAAATTCCTCAACACCTATAAGGAAGTGCCGCCCGTCCCCACGACCGACCGCACTTACAGCTTCCTGTACGCGTACAGAAAAAAGTCCGAATGGGTGCCCTTAAAGGAGGCGGTCGGCAGAATGAGCGCGGATAACGCGGGCATAACGCCGCCCTGTCTGCCCATAATAGTTGCGGGAGAAATTATCTCCGAACAGTCCGTGCAGGCGCTTTTGAAGAGCAAGCAGACTTTCGGCTTAATTGACGGAAAGATAAAAGTGGTAGTAAAATGAGGGGCAAATTTATCACTTTCGAGGGGTGCGAGGGCTCCGGCAAGAGCACGCAGATACGCCTTTTGTCCGAAAAGCTTGCGGAGCGCGGGGTGGACTTCGTCGTCACGCGCGAGCCGGGCGGCAGCGACGTTGCCGAGCAGATAAGAAAGATTATTCTCGACGGAAAAAACGTGAGTATGTGCGACGAGTGCGAGGCGCTTTTGTACGCGGCGGCGAGAATACAGCACCTCAAAGAGATTGTAGAGCCTGCGCTTGCGGCGGGCAAGCTCGTCGTGTGCGACAGATACGTTCACTCCTCGCTCGCCTATCAGGGCGCGGCGCGCGGCTTGGGCGAGAGATATATAGAGGAAATAAATTCGGTTGCGCTCAGGGATTACGCGCCCGATTTGACGGTGTTTTTGAACATTTCGCCCGACAAGGCGTTCGAGCGCAAGCACGGCGCGGACAAGAGCGACCGAATGGAGCAGCAGGGGCTGGACTTTCACTTAAAGGTGTACAAGGGCTATCTTGCGCTCTTGGAAAAATATCCCGCGATGTGCGCCGTCGAATGCGGCGGAACCAAGTACGAAACGTCGGATAAAATTTTCGCCCTGCTCGAACGAAAGGGGATTATTTAAATTTAAAAAATAATAAACGTAGCAAGCAAAACGACGTTTTTGCGCAGCGCGACACAATTTGCGAACCCTTTCGGCTCACCGGAGGGAATGCCCGCGATTGGATTATATGAGTGCCCCGAGCTATCGCGGGCAGGGAGGCAGAGCCTCCCAAATTTGCAGAATTTACCGTCTGTCGCCAAGACGGGAAATTTGCGAGAAAGGAATTATATGGAACGGCTGATATACGGCACGTCGGCGTACAAAATATTTTGCGGCGACGCGAAGGCGGACAGGCTTTCGCACGCGTATATGCTGTACTTTCCCGACGAAAAAAACTTAAAAAAAGCGTTAAAATTATTCGCGTTGAAGTTTTTCGGCGCCGCCCCCGGCGGCAGGGACGAAAGGCTGATATTATCGGGCAATCTTTCCGACTTGAAAATTTATCCCGAAGAGGATAAAAAGTTAAGCGTGGACGTGGCGGCGCAAATCACCGACGACGCGGCGTTAAAGCCGCTTGAACACGACAAAAAACTGTTTATTATAAGCGACTTCAACGGCGCGTCGCCCGTCTTTCAGAATAAGCTTTTGAAGATTTTGGAAGAGCCCCCGCAGGGCGTATATTTTTTGTTGGGCGCAACCTCGCTTTCGCCCGTGCTCGACACGGTTAAATCGAGGGTGAAGCTGCTGGAAATACCCGCTTTTACCGCCGACGAAATTTTCGCCGCGCTGCAAAGGCAGGGAGAGAGCCAATTCAACAGGCAGGCGGCGGAAGCGTGCGGCGGCGTGCTGGGCGCGGCGCAGAATATGCTGTCGGGCGAGTGGTATCAGCAGGTGGCGCGCGCGGCAAAAGAGCTGTGCGCGGCAAACACCGTCGAAAAGGCGGTGGACGCGGCGGCAAAATACGGCGACTTCAAGCTGAAAAAGGAATTGCTTGCGGAAATGCAGAGGGTATATTTTTCGCAGCTTAAAGCCTACGCGCGGGATAGCGGATATAAAGGCGCGCTCACGGCGGGCGGCGCGGCGTACGCGGTGCAAAGCGTAAATTCGGCGCTTGCGGACGTAAAGTTCAACGCCAACTTTTCGTCGCTTCTGTACGACCTCCTGCTCCGCATCGCAACCCATAACGGGTAGCCGAAAATTTCTAAAATAATAAACGTAGCAACCAAAAATCGCATTTTTTGGTTGCGCTTCTCGGCGGCAGTAAGGGAAACAGCCGCCTCGGTCACCGCAAACGCGGGACGTATGCGTTTGCTCGCCTCGTGTTGTCAAACAGCCCAAACCGAGGGCTGTTTGAAGAAACACAACATTCGCCCCAATTTGCGAACCCTTTCGCCTGAGCGGAGGGAATGCCCGCGATTGGATAATATGAGTGCCCCGAGCTATCGCGGGCAGGGAGGACGAGACTTGAATTCTCAAAACAGTCAATGCTCTGACTGTTTTGCAGGTCGGAGAGGAGCGAGGACATACGTCCCGTCCTCGCGGTGACCGAGACAACGGAATTTCTTTACCGTTGTCGAGAAAGAGCCTCCCAAATTCGCAGAAAAGATTTCGCGTCGCCAGCGAAAGATTTTCGCGAGATGAAATAAGGAATTTATATGATAAAAATAGTAAGCGTAAAATTTAAAAACAGCGGCAAGCAGTATTACTTCGCGCCCGGCAACCAGACTTACGAAAAGGGCATGGGAGTAATCGTGGAAACCGCAAAGGGGCAGGAATACGCAACCGTAGTCCAGCCCGACGGCGAAGTGGAGGAGAGCGCAATCGTTTCCCCTTTAAAGCCGGTTATAAGAATTGCAACCGAACGCGACGAGGAACAGGTTAAGCGCAACGCCGAAAGGCGGACCGAAGCCTTAAAGACCGCGCAGGAGAAAATTGCCGCGCGCGGGCTGGAAATGAAGCTGGTGGACTGCGAATTCGCGTTCGACGGCAGTAAGGTCGTGTTTTATTTCACCTCCGAAAGCCGCGTGGATTTCAGGGAACTTATCAAGGATTTGTCCTCGGCGTTCCATATGCGCATAGAATTGCGGCAGATAAACATACGCGACGAAATTAAAATTACGGGCGGGCTTGCCCCCTGCGGCAGGGAATGCTGTTGCATAGGCTGTATGTCCGAACCCAAAAAAGTATCGGTCAAAATGGCTAAAAATCAGGGGCTTTCGCTCAACCCCACCAAAATTTCGGGGCTGTGCGGCAGGCTTATGTGTTGCCTTGCGTACGAAAACGAATACTACGCCGAGGCGTGCAAAAAGGTGCCCAAAATAGGCAGCGAGGCGGACACGCCCGACGGCAAGGGCACGGTCGTTAACGTGAATATGCTCAAAATGCTCGTCAAGGTGAAAATCGAGCAGAACGACGCGGTGTCTTACCACGAATACCCCGTAAACGAAATCCGCTTTATGCGCGGCAACGTGGTGATGGGCAAGGAAGAGGACGACGGCGAGGATGGCGAAATTCTTCCCGAAGACGACGGCGTACAGCCCGAAAGCGCCCCGCCCGCACCCGAGGACAAGCCGCAGAGGGATAGAGAGCGCAACCGTAACCGCAACCGCGACAAACACGGCGCAAACCGCGGCGACGGCTCTCGGCAAAACGGCGCGCCCGAAAGCGACGGACAGAAGAGGGAGAAGGACTTTCACGGCAACAAACCCCGCGGCAACGGTGAAAGGCGCGGCAACCAAAATAACCAAAACGGCCAAAACAACCGCGATAACCGCGGCGACAGGGGCGAACGCGCACCCAATCAGGGCAAGGGCAACGCCGACGGCGGCCGCGGAAACGGGCAGCAGGGCAAGGGCGGCAACAACTTCCGCAGGCGCGATAAGCGCAAGGATAACCGCAAACCCGCCGAAAAGCCGGAAAATTAGTGCCGACAAAAATAAAAAATACCCTTTACAGCGCGAAAAAAGTGTGATATAATCTATAAAAACAAAGGGATTGGCCCTTTGGATAAATCAAAATTTAATTATGGAGGAGTTATATAATGTCTCACGTTGTTACTGATGAATGCGTAAGCTGCGGCGCTTGCGCGGCTACCTGCCCCGTCAGCGCAATTTCGGAGGGCGCGGATAAGTACGTCGTTGACCCCGACGTTTGCATCGATTGCGGCGCTTGCGAAGACGGTTGCCCCACGGGTGCAATCAAGCCCGAATAATTTTTTAGGCAAAGAGTGTGAAAAGTAAAGGCGGGGCGTGTGGTGCGCTCCGCTTTTCTTTTTTCTTCTCCGTTTATAAGCTTCGTTATACTGCGTCGAGCTTGCGTTTTTTCTCGGTCACGTACGTCTGTGTACGCTCCCGTCGAAAAAGCCGCGCTCTCCTTGTCTAACTCGCTTCTAAACGGAGGGAGTTGCTTGGGCGGGGACTTCGTATTGGCAGCGTCATTGCGAGGCACGTAGTGCCACGGCAATCCCGAGGATTGAAATGAGGGCTTCGTAATTTCGCAAAATTACAAAAAATGAACTTGATTTTGAAAGACGGGGAAACGGCGGAAGAGCTGTTTTCCGGCAAAATTATAATACAGAACCGCGCGCTGTACCGTTTCACTTCGGACAGCATACTTTTGTCGCGCTTTGCGCGGGCGAAAGCGGGCGATACGGTTGCCGACTTCTGCGCGGGCAGCGGGGTGGTGGGCTTTCATTTTGCGTGCTTAAACCCGCACATAAAGTCGCTCACCCTCTTCGAATTGCAGCATTCCCTCGCGGATATGGCGGCGCGAACCGCCGCATACAACGCCTTCCCCGCAAAGGTCGTGGAGGGCAGGGTGCAGGACGCGGGCGCGGAATACGACGGCGCGTTTTCGCTAATTCTGTGCAATCCCCCGTACGAGCGCGGCGGCTTTGAAAATCTTACCTACGAAAAGGCTATTTGCCGCAAGGAGATAACCGTAACCCTACCCGAAATAATTTCGGTTGCCGCAAAAAAGCTTAAACACGGCGGCAGGCTGGATATTATCAACCGCGCCGACAGGCTTGCGGAAATATTTTATATTATGAAAGAAAACAATCTCGAACCCAAGCGTATGCAATTTATCCGCGGCAGTGCGGAGGCGGCGCCGTACGCGGTTATGGTGGAGGGCGTAAAGGGCGGAAAGCCCTCGCTCGAAGTCCTGCCCGATTGGGTAAACACGCCGCAGAACGGAGGTTCAAGCAGATGATATATTTCGTGGCAACGCCCATAGGAAACTTGAAAGACATAACCCTGCGCGCCCTCGAAACGCTCAAAAAAGTTGACGTAATCTTTTGCGAGGACACCCGCCACACTTTAAAGCTTTTAAACGCGTACGAAATCAAAAAGCCGCTAATCGCGTGTCACAAATTCAACGAGAGGGAGGCGGCTGAAAAGATAGTCGCCGCCGCGGGCGAGGGCAAAGAGGCGGCAATCGTGTCCGACGCGGGCATGCCCGTAATTTCCGACCCCGGCAGCGTGGTTGCGCGCGTTTTAAGGGAGGCGGGCGTGCAATACACCGTCGTTCCCGGCGCAAACGCATTTTTATCGGCGCTGGTGCTCTCGGCTTTGCCCGCCGAAAAATTCGCCTTTCTCGGCTTCTTGCCCGACAAGGAGGGCGAGAGAAAGAAGCTCTTGGAAAGGTATAAATCGCTCGATTTAACCCTCTGCGTCCACGTCGCCCCGCAGGATGTAGACCGCCACGTGGCAACTATGTTTTCGGTATTCGGCGACCGCAACGCCTGCGCCGTGCGCGAAATCACAAAGCTGCACGAGGAGGCTACGCCGTTCACTCTCGGCGGCGGACTTTCAGGCGAAAAGCGCGGGGAATACGTGATAATCGTCGAGGGAGCGGGCGAGAGCGAAAACCCCTTGAATACACTGCCCGTGCAGGAGCATATAAAACATTATATGGAGCTGGGGCTGGACAAAAAGCAGGCGCTGAAACAGACCGCAGCAGACCGCGGCGTAAGCAAATCCGAACTGTACCCCTACACCGTAGGGCTGTAATAAAATTTTGAAGGTAATTTACTATGAAAAACAAGAAAAAGAACGAGGCGGCAGCGGCGGCGGACGTCGCGTTGGTCGCCCCGCCCCAATCAAAGCAAAAGGGCGGCAAAAAGGCGGCAAAGCTCAATAACGCAGCCGCGCCTATGACCATTTACGAGTACGAGGAAAAGTACGTAAAGCGCCAGAACACCAAGGGCGCAACCTTTCTTCTTCGCCTAATCGTCGCGCTCGTCGGCGTATTCATCGCGGCGTGCTTCTTCTTCGTCTGCAAGGATATCTGGGCGATGAACGTATACGCGGGCTACGCTTCGGTTGCGGGCGCGGTCGTGCTGTTTATCTGCGTATACATAGTGCCCGTCGTAAAGATTTTTAAGTTGGATTATTTCGTAACCAACGTCAACTATAAAACGGCGGCTGCGGCAAAGCGCAAAAATAAGAAGCTGCGCTTCGAAATTTCGGAAAAAATAGTCGATTTGTGCCAAACGGTTGCGGGCGTGGGCTGGTACGACAGCGCCACGGTTGAAAAGCTGGAAGTGGGCGTAAAGACGCACGACGACAAAATTATCAAGGAGCAGCTCACCGCGCTCTATTCGGGCTCGGTCAAAAAGAGCGCGCGGGAAATAATCTTCAAGTGCTCTATGAAGTCGGCGATGTATTCCGCCCTCTCGCAGGAGAGCAAGGTGGATACCATGCTGGTCGCCGTGGTAAATCTGCAAATGATAAAGGACATAGTGTTCCTCTACGGCTTCCGCCCGTCGGACGCAAAGTTGGTTAAAATATTCGCGGGGGTTGTGCGCAATTCGCTGGTGGCGTACGGCTTGGGCGGGCTTAAAATAGGCAACGGCATCGCCCGCACCGTGGGCGACGCGGCAAAGGGAATACCCCTTTTGGGCTCGGTCATCTCCGTGCTGGTCGATAGTTCGGTGCAGGGCTTAACCAACGGCACGCTTTCGGCGGTTATCGGCTATCAGACCATAAGGTATCTGAACAACGAATATAAGCTGCAAAATATTTTAGACGGCGTGCAGGTGGGCGAAACCGAGGAAGAACTCGCCGAAACCTGCGAGGATATAGAAAAGGAACTGCGCAAAAACAAACGCCCCAAGGGCGGCGCCGTGCCCGTGTAAATAATTGTGAGAAAATATACCGCGGCGCGCGATTTCATCGCGCGCCGCGGTATTTCTTTCAATAAATAACTTTCTCTATCACACCCCCCGCCTCGTCGCGCCAAACTGCGTTTAACGGCGTTCACACAAGCGCAAACGCCGACTTTACTGCGTTGGCGCTCCTCTTCCCACAAATCTTTTGCAGGCAAAATCCTTGCGGGAGCCCTGTGTTGCCTCGGCGGAGGAAAGGCGCGTTAATAAATAACTCTCTCAATAACACCCCCGCCGAGGCAACGGGTTGCGTCGTAAAACACCGCGTATTGCCCCTCGGTTACGGCGCGCTGTTTTTCGGCAAACTCAACCTTAACGCCGCCGCCTGAGGGAATAACCGTTACTTTCTGCTCTCCCTGACGGTAGCGGAATTTCGCCGTAAGCTCCACCGGCGCGGTCGGCGGGTCAACGCCAATCCAGTTCACGCCGCCCACCTCGCACGAAGAGGAATACAGCGGGCTCTCGTCCCCGTGCGAAACGTACAGCACGTTGTTTTTAACGTCCTTTTTCACCACGAACCACCTGCCGTCCTCGCCGCGTTTTCCGCCGAGGCTGACGCCCCTGCGCTGCCCTATCGTGTAGTGCATAAGCCCCACGTGTTCGCCCACCTCTTCGCCGTCGAGGGTGAAAATTTTCCCCGGCTGCGCGGGCAGATATTCCATCAAAAATTTGCGGAAGTTCCTCTCGCCGATAAAGCAAATGCCCGTGCTGTCCTTTTTTTGTGCGGTGGCAAGCCCGTGTTTTTCGGCAATCGCGCGCACCTCGCCCTTTGAAAGGCCCGCAAGCGGGAACAGCACGTTTTCAAGCTGCGGCTGGGTTACCTGATTTAAAAAGTAAGTCTGGTCCTTGCCCGCGTCCGCCGCCTTTAAAAGATAGTGCCTGCCGTCCGCGGCGTGCTCTATGCCGCAATAGTGCCCCGTGGCGATGTAGTCCGCGCCCAGCGAAAGCGCGTACTCGCGGAAAGGCCCGAACTTTATTTCGCGGTTGCACAAAACGTCGGGGTTGGGCGTTCTGCCCGCCGCGTACTCCTCCAAAAAGTGCTTAAACACCCGCTCCTGATACTGCTTTGCAAAGTTCACGCTGTAATAGGGAATATCCAAAAGAGAGCACACCCTGCGCACGTCGGCGTAGTCGCTCTCGGCGGTGCACGCGCCGTCCTGCCCGTTTTCCTCCCAGTTGAGCATAAACAGACCTATCACGTTATATCCTTGCTCTTTCAATAAAAGCGCCGCGACCGAACTGTCAACGCCGCCGCTCATTCCTACCACGACCGTCTTCATAATCGACAAAATTATAGCACTTTAAGCCGCGCTTTGCAATTAAATGCGGTTGCGTAAATAACTTGCAAGTGATATAATTGCATTATGAATTTACCGCAGGACGATAATATTTTGCTTTCGCTTGTGAATACGGCGCTGAGGGACGGCGAAGCTTTTCCCGATTTTTGCGCGCGCTATGACGCGGAAGAGGAAGAGGTGCGCCGCCGCCTGAACGCCGCGGGCTTTTACTACGACGAAGAGCAAAACGCTTTTAAGAGAACGTAGAGCTGTGCCGTTGCGCCCCGCCGCAGGCACGCCTGCGGCGGGGCGCAACAAACATTAAACGACGCTCACAAAAAAAGGTGATAATTATGGAAAACGTAGAAAACAAATTTTTGAGATACGTGCGGGTGGACACCCCGAGCGACGAGGGAAATTTCGACAACACGCCCTCTACCGCGTGCCAGCGCAACCTTGCGAATATGCTGTGCGAGGAGCTTAAAGCCCTCGGACTTCAAGCGGAAGTAACCGCCAACGCGTACGTCTATTCCTGCATTCCCGCCAACGTTAAGACGAAATATTCGATTGGCTTTATCGCGCACCTCGACACGGTTGCCGAGCCGAGCGGCGTAGGGGTTAAGCCGATGGTGCATAAGGCGTATAGGGGCGGGGATATCACGCTTGCAAACGGCAAAATAAGCGCGGAACAGTTCCCTTATCTCAACCAGCTTATAGGGCAGGATATTATCACGAGCGACGGCACTACCGTGCTGGGCGCAGACGACAAGGCGGGCGTTGCCGAAATTATGGCTCTCGCCGAATATCTCGTCTCCCACCCGGAGGTCAAGCACGGCAAAATCGGCATAGCCTTCACTCCCGACGAGGAGATAGGGCACGGAGCAAAGATCTTCGATGTAAAGGCGTTCGGCTGCGACTTTGCTTATACGGTGGACGGCGAAACGCTGGGGGAAATTTCTTACGAAACCTTCAACGGCGCGTGCTTCGATTTGGAAGTGAGCGGCGTAAATATTCACCCCGGCGCGGCAAAGGGAAAGATGATTAACGCCGTGACGGTTGCAACCGAATTTATATGCGCGCTGCCCGCGTCCGAGCGCCCCGAAACGACCGAGGGCAGGGAGGGATATTATTTCATCACCGACCTTAGCGGCGGCGTTGAAAAGTGCGCGCTGCACGGAATAATCCGCGACCACGACGGGCAAAAGTTCGAAAGCCGCAAAAATTTCGTCAGGGAAACGGTCGCAAAGCTCAACGCAAAGTACGGCGGAAGGATAAATCTTGCGCTGCGCGACCAATATCACAACTGCGCGGAGGTTATTCTGCCGCATAAGCACCTCGTCGAAAACGCCCAAAACGCAATGAGGGCGGCGGGCGTGCAACCGCTCACGTTCCCAATCCGCGGCGGCACCGACGGCTCGTCGCTGTCCTTTATGGGCTTGCCCTGCCCCAATATCTGCACGGGCGGGCAGAACGCGCACGGGCTCAACGAATACGTTTCCGTGCAGTCTATGCGCGCCGTCGTTGAAATTTTAAAGGGCATAGTAAAGGCGTACGCCGAATAAATTATCAGGCGGCGGGCAAAGCGGCGCCAGATAAGTCGGCGGCGTTAGTTATTCTCGCGCGGCGTTGAAAGGTGTGCGCGGCACGTAAATTTTTGCTTGCATTTTCCCTCCGGCAAATATATAATTAAAAGGCAACCGGCAATAAAAAACAATAATAGCGGCGATTAACGCGCCGCTATAAGAAATACGCGCCTGTAGTTCAATTGGATAGAACGTTCGCCTCCGACGCGAAAGGCTTCCGAGTTCGATTCTCGGCAGACGCACCAAAAAGACGGGAATACCCCGTCTTTTTTGTATATAATTACAATAAATGTTGCAGATTTGCAAAAAAATTCATACAAAATGTATATTTTTTAGTTTACTTTTAAAATTAGATGAGTATAATAGTATTAAGAAAATAAATTTTTTCGGAAGATTGAAATGAAATTTTTTATATTGAAAATGCAGGTAAACGGCATAAAAAGTATTGACAAAGAAGTAACTTTCAACTTTTGCAATTCTACCTTGTCCAAGCAGCCCGATTTTTCGGATTCTCACGTTAAGGCAATATACGGTCCCAACGGCGCGGGTAAAACGGGCTTAATTTATGCAGCCGACATATATTATAACCTTGTTTTCGATGAAAAATATATTACCATTTCCAACTATAACGAAAGTTTGAAAAATTTGATTAACCAAAAAACGGGCGAATTCAAAGTAAGGTTTATTTTTGCGAACCTGAAAGACAACGGCACGTTGGACGCGATATTTTCACATCACTTCGTTTTGAAAAAAGTAAGCGGCGAATATATAATTGCGGAAGAGAAGTTTAGTAAATTATCCGGTTATAACGTAAATGCCGAAGAAAAATACAGCACGATTTTTCACGTGAGAGACGGAGAAGTTATCGAGACGTTCAGAGGATATAAGCATATTGACGATCTGAAGAAAGCGACTATGAACCTTCTGACTAAAAGTTCACTGCTTTCGGCAATCGCGACGCGTCCTCCCGCAGAAGGCATAACTTTCGGCGTTACGTTACTCAACTATCTGCAATATTTGATTTCTTTTATTGAAAATATTACTATAGTTTTACAGGAAAGCGATACCAATTTTATAAATTTTTTGCGCATAAAAAAGCAACTTGATTTGATAACGCAATCGAGGGAAAAGATTGATAAAGAGATTTTCAACGAGTTGCTATACTACAATAGATTTGTTAACACGGATAAATGCGTAAGGCGTATTTCTAAAGATAGATTTGTTTCATATCAAAGCGAAGTAGACAACCTTTGTTCGTTTATAAAAGTCTTTAAGGACGACCTTGAAACCATTGAGATAAAGAGAGAAGAAAACGGAGAATATTACGAGTGCGAAAATATTTTAATTTATAAAGATAACAGACGGATAAGCGAAAAATTCGAGAGCACGGGAATTAAAAAACTAATAGAAATTTACTCCGCTCTTTGCGATTTGGAGAAAGGAAAAATCGTTTTTATCGACGAATTCGACGCGAATATACACGACGTATTACTCGTTAAAATCGTCGAATACGTAATGGAGTATTCTTGCGGTCAGTTCGTTTTTACCACTCATAACCTCGGACCTATGGAAGAATTGGAAAACGGAAAGCATTCCATCGATTTTCTCTCTTCGGATTCGCGCGTGGAGAGTTGGAAGAGCAACGGCAATTACAGCGCGGCGGCGCAATACAGCAAGGGCTACGTCAAGTATTCCCCTTTCAATATAGAGGCTTTCAATTTTATCGGCGTATTCGGCGAGGGAAGAGCGGTTGAGGACGATAAGGACGATTTAGAGATTACGGAAGCAGATAGCGGGGAAGAGGATAAATGAAAATCGTCTATATCTGCGTAGAAACGACCAAGCAGGCGGCAACCGACAATAAATATATCGATAAAGCGCTTAAATATTATTACGACGTGGGTACCGAAGAGAGTATAAAATACCACTATATGGGAGGCAAGGGAAACTGCACCGACACGGATATTACCAAGGAAGTGAGAAAATTACGAACTCTCGAAACTTGTGATGAGGTGGACGTGGTCGTCTGTATAGATTTGGATAGCGCAAGCGACCCCGACAACGTGCAGGAAAACAAAAAAATATTTGAATATTGCAAAGCGCAGAATTTCCGCGTCGTGTGGTTTTGCAGTACTATAGAGGAAGTTTTCTTGCACAGCAAGATGTCGGATTCGCAAAAGAAAAGCGCGTCGGTTAAATTCTACGCAGACAAAAAAGACGGCTTGGGCAAAGCGACTACCGCTTCGCTAAGCTCGGAAACGCAGAACACATATAAGAGTAATTTTCTGAACGTTTTCGACGCAGTTCTCGTCAGAAAAAGAAATTGAGTTTATGGTTAATAAGAGAGGCGGTCAACCTCTCTTATTTTATATTTTAAGCGAACAAAAAGAGGGCGGAGATGACGAAATCGGCAAGTTTTTAAAAAATTTGCCGATTTTTTGTTGATTAACGCTTGACAAGGGGGGCTACCTTGCATTACAATACAGTTGTACTTTGCAATACAAGGTACTCGTGGTGAAAAGGTGTTCGATAAAAGTCAGCTATTAAAAGGCATTCTGGAAGGGTGCATATTAAAATACATAAAGTCGCAGCCGGCGTACGCGTACGGCGCAATCGTCTACTTAAAGGAGAAGGGCTTTACCGAGCTTACGGAAGGCACCTTATATCCGCTTTTGCTGCGGCTTGAAAGGCAAAAACTCATTTATTCCGAGCTAAAAGCGTCCTCTTTCGGCCCCAAGCGCAAGTATTACTATATCACCGAAGAGGGGGAGCTCTATTTAAACGACTTCGAACGTGAATACTTTTCACTCGATAAAATAGTTAAAAATATTTTGGAGAATAAAGATGAAAGCTGATTTTTCAATTCTTTCGCACGAAAATTGCGCTCTGTATCTCGATATGGCGAAATATCTGTCCGAAAAGCACCTTAAAAGAAGCGATTACGACCGCGTGTGCGAGGATATATTTTTAATGATTTCCGACGCGCAGGAGCGCGGCGAAAGCGCGGAAAGTCTTTTCCCGGACGGAATGCAGGAATTCTGCGACGAAGTCGCTGCAAACTGCGCGAAGGAGAAGTGGTATATGACCTTGCTCAACACGCTTTTCTGGGCGGTTGCCGTGTTCTCCGCCGTCATATTCGTCGAAGTTTTGTTCGTAAAGATTTGGGCGGACGACGGCGAGTGGGTGAGCGGCGTAAATTTGCGGATAGAACTCAGCGGGCTGCTGGAAGCTTTTCTGGCGGCGATAGTGGGAATAGTCGCAAGTATTCTCTCGTCCAAATTCGTATTTAAAAAATTTATCTACGATAAAAAATTGGGTTATTATTTCTACGTTGCGCTCACAGTCGCCGTTGCAATTGCGATAGCGGCAGTGTTCGAGGTGACCATAAAGGGAGTTTTCTTAACTTTCAACTGGGTTGCGCTCGCCGTGGGCTCGCTCGGCGCGGCGGCGGCGATGGGGGTTATAAGATTTGTGATAATCCGCTTCTCACGAAAAAAACAGGGTGAAAATGGGAAGTTTTTACGGTAGTTTGTCGCTTGACAACGGGCTACGCTTGTGTTATAATTCATATATATAATATAGTTTGAAAAGTTTCCGTTCCTAAGGAGGAGAACAAAATGGAAGAGAAGAGCGCTTCTAAAATATATCACATTTCCAAGCGTAAGGAAGACAACAAGTGGCAGGTTAAGGCGGCAGGCGCGGATAAGGCGTTAAAATTGTTTTTAACCCAAGCCGAGGCAATCGAATTCGCTAAGAAAACGGCGGGCAACCAGGAAGCCAAAATTATGATACATAAGGAGGACGGCACTTTCCGCCGCCTCACATATAAATAATAAATAGGAAAATTATTTTACGTTGCGCGCCCGCGCGGCTTTTGCCGCGCGGGCGCAATTTTTTTGCAACTAATATTTGCGCCGTTTTGCGGCGGGCAAATTTTGGGGGCGGGCGCGTTTTATATGCGGCGCAATTTTTTGCGCAAGGGAGCGCGCGTTTATCAAATTCCGCGCGGGGAATAATTAAGGGAGAAACGTTTGACAACCTTTTAATCAGCGTATAAAATATAATGTGTAATTTTTTGTATTCGAGAGGTGATTTCAATGATTAAAATAGACGTCTTTTCGGGCTTTCTCGGCGCGGGCAAAACTACGCTCATAAAAAAACTTATCAAGGAAGCGTACGGCGGCGAAAAGCTCGTGCTGATTGAAAACGAATTCGGCGAAATAGGCGTTGACGGCGGCTTTATGCAGGAGGCGGGAATTACCGTAAACGAACTCAATTCGGGCTGCATTTGCTGTTCGCTGGTCGGCGACTTCGCCGAAGCCTTGAAAAAGGTTGCAGCCGAGCTGCGCCCCGACCGCATTTTAATCGAACCCTCTGGCGTGGGCAAGCTTTCCGACGTCGTAAGGGCGGTGGAAAAGGCAAATCTTGCCGATTGCAAAATAAATTCACTCACCGCGGTCGTGGACGCCAACAAGTGCAAAATTTATATGAAGAATTTCGGTGAATTTTTCAACGACCAGATAGACAGCGCGGCGTGCATAGTTTTCAGCCACACGGACGTTGCCAGCGGCGAAAAACTGGCGACCGCCTTAAAGCTCGTAAAGGAGCGCAATGCGGGCGCGACCGTCGTCACCACGGCGTGGGATTTGCTTGACGGCAAGCAGATACTCGACGCAATGGAGCACGCCTCCACCCTTGAAGAAGAGCTCTCAAAGCTTGCCGAGGACGAAGAAGAGCACGAGCATTGCTGCCACCACCACGACCACGACGAGGACGAGCACGAGCATTGCTGCCACCATCACGACCATGACGAAGAAGAGCACGGGCACGAACATCACCACCACCATCATCACGCGGACGAGGTGTTCGCAAGCTGGGGCGTGGAAACTTCGGCAAAGTTCTCGGCGGCGCATCTTAAAGCCGCGCTTGCGGAGCTTTCGGACGGCACGCGTTTCGGCACCGTTCTGCGCGCAAAGGGCATAGTCGCTGGCGAGGACGGCAAGTGGCTGCACTTCGACTACGTTCCGGGCGAAGTGAACGTGCGCGAGGGCGCGGCGGCCTATACTGGCAGATTGTGCGTAATCGGCAGTAAACTCGACGAGGAAGAATTGAAAGAATTGTTTGGAGTGTAAGTCTAAATTAAATGCAGGACGTATCGGTATATCTTTTTCTCGGATTTCTCGATAGCGGGAAGACCAAGTTTATACAGGAAACGCTGGAAGACGAGCGCATGGAGAGCGGCGAGCGCACCATGCTCTTAATCTGCGAAGAGGGCGAGGAGGAGTACGACCCCTCGCGCTTCATCAAAAGCGTAGCGATAGAGACCATTGAAACACCCGACGATTTAAACGAGGGCACCCTCGTCTATCTCACGCGCAAGCACAGGGCGCAACGCGTGGTCGTGGAGTACAACGGCACCTGGCTCTTGCAGCAGTTTTTCGACGCAATGCCCGAAAGCTGGGTTATCAACCAGATGATGACCTTTTTCGACGCGGCTACGTTTATAAGCTACAACAAAAATATGCGCCAGCTCGTGTTCGACAAGATAAATATGACCCAAATGGTGGTGCTCAACCGCTTTAAGGGCGAATACGATAAAATGGAATATCACAAGGTGGTGCGCGGAATTTCGCGCCGACCCGACATAGTGTACGAATATATCGGCGGAAAAGTGGAGTACGACGAGATTGAGGACCCTATGCCGTTCGACATTAACGCACCCGTGGTGGAAATCGAGGACAGGGACTTCGCGCTGTTTTACCGCGACCTTTCCGAAAAGCCGCAGCAGTACCTCGGCAAGACGGTCAAGTTCAAGGGAATGGCTGCCGTGTCCAAAAAACTGCCCAAGGGCTGCATAGTTATCGGCAGATTTATTATGACCTGCTGCGAGGCGGATATCGCCTACGACGGCTTTGCGTTAAAGACCAATTCCCTCGTGGAGGAGGTTGGCACCAAGGATTGGCTGGAAATAGAGGCGAAAGTGGAATTCGAATACAGCCCCGTATACAGAAAGGCGGGGCCGGTGCTTTCGGCCTTGAAGATTGACAGGGCGGAGCCTTTGCCCCCCGAAGAGGCCGTGGCGACCTATTACTGAGCCCTTGTTGATTTAAGGAGCGCCCCCCATCGCGGGCGGCGCGCCCGCGATGGGGGCGGAAACCGCGGCAAACGCGCGCAAATCCGCGCAAACGCGCGCCGCACCCGCACGAAAGACGAACGCGTATATATACATATAAGGAAAAGATAAATGATAAAGACAAAACAGAAAAGACCGACGGTAAAACGCTATTTGCAGGAAAGATTGAAAAATATTCCCCTCACTGTGCTTATGGGGCTGTTTACGGCGTTTTGCTTCGCCTCGCTCATATACTTCGCCGTCATCGGCGGGCATAGCAGGGATTGCATAATCTCTATGGTGTATTTTTTAATCGTGCCCGTTTTCTATCTTTTGGAATATGCTCTAAACGTGCGCGCGCCGCTCGGCTACACCGCGTTTATGCTTATATTCGTGCTGTTCTGTTTCCTCGGCGCGTGCTATAATTTCTATACGATAATTCCCTGTCTCGACGATATTTTACACGCCTGCTGGGGTATCGTGTTTGCGGTTATCGGCATAATCATCGCAAAGTTTTTAATAGGCACGCCCGACACGGTTAAGGGCGTAATATTGTTCGTCGTTTTCGGCATAGGCGCCGCAATGATATTCTCGATTATCTGGGAAATTTACGAATACGTGGGCGACAAAATTATTCCCGATATGGATATGCAGGAGGACACGGTTGTGCACAGCATTCATTCCTTTATGCTGCACGACCCCTACGACCACCTGCACGCCTATAAAATAGACGGAATTATCAAAACGGTTGTAACCACCGAGAGCGGAGAGGTCATCGAGTTGCCCATAGAGGGCTATCTCGACGTCGGCATAGTCGACACCATGCAGGATTTAATCTGGTGCTTCGTTACGGCAATCGTTTTCAGCGTAATTCTCGCAATCGACTGGTGCAAGAGGAAGTATTTTTACAGATTTTTCATTCCCGCGCTTTTGGGAGAAAAGTACGACAAGGCGGGGGCTTATATAGGGCAGACTTCCGAAACGGAAGCGGCAGAAGAGGAGAAAGGGGCGGACGTTGCGCCCGCCGCGGAAGCGGCTGATATTGCGGCGGAAACGCCCGCGGAAGCGGAGCAGACGCCGCCTGAAAAACAAGAGGAAGAAAAAGAATAAAAAGAGAATAAATAAAAGGGCGCGCCGCGCGGCATAATGCCGCGCGGCGCGCTTAGTTTTGTAGAGAATAAGTTGGATTAACTTTCTGCATTTAAAGGTTTTGGCTGCGGCGACACGCCGCCCGCGCGGCATAACGCCGCGCGGCGCGCTTATATTACGTCATTGCGGGAAGAGATAGCGACGTGGCAAATCCAGTGACAGGCGTTCGCGCCGTTTACTCCACGCCGTTCACTCCTTGTTTGCGGCAATCACCTTTTCCGCAAGGGCGGGCGGAAGCTCCTCGTATCTCAAAAATTCGGTCGAGAATTTCCCTTGCCCGCGCGTAATGCTCCTCAAATCGGTGGCGTACTTCAAGGTCTCCGCGTAGGGTACCTCGGCAACCACGGTGGTTATATCGCCCTCGGTCGCGCTCTCCAAAATTTTGCCGCGGCGTTTGGATATATCGCCCATAACCGCGCCCAGATATTCGCCCGCAACCGCCGCTTTCAGCTTGACAATCGGCTCCAAAAGGGTGGGGGAAGCGTTCTTTATCCCCTCGCGGAAGGCAAGCGCGGCGGCAGCCTTAAACGCCATTTCCGAGCTGTCCACGTCGTGATAGCTTCCGTCGTACAGCACCGCCTTAACGCCCGTCACGGGATAGCCCGCAAGCACCCCGCGCGAAAGGCACTCGCGCAAGCCCTTTTCAACGGCGGGAATATATTGCTTGGGCACCGCGCCACCGACCACTTCGTCGGCAAATTCAAAGTCGCTTTCGCACGGCTCAAAGCGCACCTTGCAGTGCCCGTACTGCCCGTGCCCGCCCGATTGCTTTTTGTGCTTGCCCTCGGCGGAGGCAACCGCGCGTATTGTTTCGCGGTAGGGTATCCTCGGCTCCGAAAGCACCGTGGCAATGCCGTAGCGCGCTTTAAGCTTGCCCGCAAGCATCTCTATGTGCGTTTCGCCCTGCCCGCTTATAATCAGCTCGCCCGTGTCGCCGTCCTTGGTCACCGAAAAGGTGTAATCCTCCTCGCGCATTTTGTTCAGCCCCGAAAATACTTTGTCCTCTTCGCCCTTGGTCGCCGCCTTAATGCTCATCGAAAGGCAGGGGCGGGGGAAGTGAATGGGGTCGAAGCGGATATTCGTGCCGACCGCGCACAGCGTTTGGTTGGTGTCGGTGCCCGCAAGCTTGCTCACCGCACCAATATCTCCCGCGGTCAGTTCGCCTACCAATTCGCATTTCTTTCCCGCAAGGGTGTAAATCTGCCCTATGCGCTCCTCCTTGCCGGTGGAGGCGTTGAGCACCACGTCGCCCGTCTTTAACTTTCCGCGCAGCACTTTAATATAGTTGAGCTTTCCCGAATAGTTGTCGTAAACTGTCTTAAACACCAGCGCGGCAAAGGGTTGGCTCTCCTCGGCGTCCACGTAAATCAGTTCGTCCGCGTTCACGTCGGTGGCAAGGCGCCTGCGCTCGTTGGCGGTGGGCATATAGGTGACTATTTCGTCCAAAAGATTGATAACGCCGCGGTTATTCAAGGCGCTGCCCGCCATAACGGGTATAACGTTGCCCGTCATAATTCCCTTTCTTATGCCGTGCACGGCGTCGGCTTTGGTCAGTCCTCCCTGCTCGAAGTATTTGTCCAAAAGCAAATCGTCGTTTTCGGCGGCGGTCTCAACCAAGCTGTTCTGCATATCGTCCATCTGCCCCTTCAAATGCTCGGGCACGGGTATTTCCTTGGGACCGGTCGTAGAAAATTCGTACGCGCGCTCCTGAATGGCGTTTATGTATCCCGCCATTTTGCCGTCATGCATAATGGGTATCTGTATGGGCGCAAGCTTGCCCGCGTATTTTGCTTTAAGCGCCTCCACGGTGCCCGCGTAGTCTGAGTTGGGCTTATCCATTCCGTTTATGAAGATAACGAGCGGCTTGCCGAGTTTAAGGCAATAATCCACCACGCTCTCCGCGCCGATGGGCAGCACGCCGTTCGCGCCGATTACCAGCACCGCGCCGCCGCACGCCGAAAGCCCCTCCTGCCGCTCTCCCTCGAAGTCGTAAAACCCCGGCAAATCGAGAAGATTTATTTTAATTCCTTTCCAGTTGAGGTGCGCGATAGAGGTGTATACCGACGTTCTTTTCGCCTTTTCCGCCTCGTCAAAGTCCATAACGGTCGCGCCGTCCTCAACCTTGCCCATTCTGTCAATAACGCCCGCGTTAAACAGCATAGCCTCGCAAAGGGTAGTTTTACCCTCGCCGCTGTGCCCTATAACCGCTAAGTTTTTAATTTCCTTGGCTGTAATTCCCATTTTAATTTCCCCTTTTTCCGGCTTTCGCCGCTTATCTATTACATTATAATATAAATACGCCGCACTTTCAATACCCAATTTAAAATTTAAGTGGGAGGGATTGCTGCTGCCGTCATTGTTGCGCCGCCCTCATTGCGCCCCGCGCGATTTTATCGCGCGGGGCGCGAAGGGGAGAGCCGCAACGCCAATTCAACCGTAATTTGCTATAAATAACTAAAATGCGATTATGTAACAAAAACTTGTGTTTAAAACTCTCAAAATGGTAGCTATATAACATTTTAAATTATCCATAAGAAAATATGATAGATAAATTCGTAATATTTTTGTTCGGCGCAAAGGGCAAAAATTTTGTCGCATTTCGCGGCATTTTGTCAATATATTGTGGTGCAAACGCCGCCGCGGCACAATTCCCGCCCGCCGTTTTCAGAAAAGCCGAAAATATGGGTAAAACGGGGCTTTTTAAGCGAAAATCGCGCGTTTTTCCCGCAAAAAACGCCTTTCAAACGTTTGACAAAAACGCGGGCATTTAATATAATAGTCAAGCGTGTCCGTAAAAAAGGTGTATAGGGATGAAGCGTAAAGTTACTTAAAACTCCCGTTCAGACCCGCGGGGGAAGATAATTTGCGCCGACAAATGTAGGGGCTTCGACCCCTGCGACTAGCCGTGGCTGAGTACGTTAACGCCGTGATTTCGGTGTTTTTTAATGCATTCGCCGCGATACACACGGTTAAGTTGACACGAAAACGTTTCATTTTCAGGTTAGTATAAAAGGAGAAAAACTATGGCAGGACAGAAAATCAGAATTAAACTTGCGGCTTACGACCACGAGCTCGTGGACCTTGCGGCTTCGCGCATCGTCGAGACGATGAAGAAGAGCGGCGCAAAAATTTCGGGTCCCATTCCCCTTCCCACCGAAAGGGAAATTATCACCATCTTGCGTTGCCCCCACAAGTATAAGGACAGCCGCGAACAGTTCGAGCAGAGAACTTATAAGAGAATTATCGACATCTACACGCCCAACGCGAAGTTGTTGGATACGGTTCATCTTCCCGCAGGCGTAGACATTAAAATTAAGCTCTAAGGACTTGCGCTTTTACCATAAGCGTCGCCATACGTCGTTGCGTTGCGGCAACCCTCAGTCACATACTTCTCTGTATGCTCCTTCGGGTTATCCTCGCGCTCCTCGTCTTGCTCGCTTCTGATAAAAGGATAGTAGGTGAGAGTTATTTAAAATAATAATGTAGCAAGCAAAATCGCATTTTTGCGTAGCGCGACCCAATTTGCGATTTATCGCCTCGGTAGGTGAATGCGCCCGATTTCTAATAATCGAGGGCATCGAATTATCGGGCGCAGAGGGCAACGCCCTTGACTTCGCAGAAAAGATTTTGCGCCCCAAGCAAAAGATTTTTGCGAGAAAAGAATTAAGTCAATATAGATAACCAACGGATTTATGCCGACGCGCAAGCGGCGCAACTTAAAACGAGTTATCTGCAAATAAAAATTTTTATCGGAGGAACTTTATCGATGAATAAAGCAATCATCTGCCGTAAAGAGGGTATGACACAGATATTTACGGCGGAGGGGAAAGTAATCCCCGTCACGGTATTGCAGGCAGGTCCCTGCCCTGTGGTACAAATCAAAACTGTGGAAAAGGACGGATACGCCGCTTTGAAGCTCGGTTTTGGTGAAACGAGCGAAAAGTCGCTCACCAAGCCCGAACTCGGTCAGTTTAAAAAGGCGGGCGTTAAGCCCTGCAAGGTCCTGAAAGAATTCAGGCTGGACGACCTTTCCGCTTACACGGTAGGCGGCGAAGTCAAGGCGGACGTCTTTGCGGCGGGCGACAAGGTAGACGCGCACGGCGTAAGCAAAGGTCACGGCTATTCGGGCGTCATCAAGAGATGGAACCAGCACCGCCTGAAAGAAACTCACGGCGTAGGCCCCGTGCACAGAGAGCCCGGCTCTATGGGCGCGAACAGCTCGCCTTCGAGAGTATTCAAAAATAAGCACCTCGCAGGTCAGTACGGTTGCGACAACGTCACCGTGCAGAACCTCGAAATCGTCAGAGTAGATGCGGAAAGAAACTGCATCTTGGTAAAGGGTTCTGTTCCCGGACCTGACGGAAGCATCGTTACCATTAACGATACCGTTAAATAAGGAGGACGAGAGAAATGCCCAGCATTAAAGTATACAAAATGGACGGCACCGAAGCGGGAACGATGAAGCTTTCCGACAAAGTGTTCGGCGCCGAATACAGAGAAGAACTCATTCATCAGGCGGTCGTAACGAGGCTCGCCAACGACAGACAGGGAACCAAATCCACCCTCACCCGCACCGAAGTGCGCGGCGGCGGCAGAAAGCCTTGGAGACAGAAGGGCACGGGCAACGCGCGCCAGGGCTCCATCAGGGCTCCCCAGTGGATTAAGGGCGGCGTAGTGTTCGCACCCAAGAGCCGCGACTTCTCGAAAGATATGAACAAAAAGGCAAGAATAGCGGCGCTTCTTTCCGCGCTTTCCAAGAAGGTGGCGGACGGCGAAGTGGTCGTTGTCGATAAGTTGACCGTTAAGGAGGGCAAGACCAAGGAGATGGCTGCGTTCCAAAAGGCTCTCAACCTCGACAAGAGCGCTATTATATATATGGATAAGGCGGACGAAAAGGTCGTGCTTGCGGCGAGGAACCTCGAAAAGCTCGCAACCCTGCCCGTCGAACAGATTTCCGTATACGAAATCGTTGCCAACGCCAAAGTCGTCCTCACCAAGGACGCGGTTAAGAAGATAGAGGAGGCATACGGAGCATAATGTTAGCACAGGACATCATTATTAGACCCCTTCTCACTGAAAAGGGTTACGACGGAATAGCCGACAAAAAGTATTCGTTCATCGTTGCAAAGTCGGCAAACAAGACCGAAATTAAACTTGCCGTTGAAAAGCTGTTCGGGGTTGACGTTGCAAGCGTCAACACGGTCAACTGCAAAGGCAAATTGAAGAGAATGGGCAGGAACGAGGGTTACACCCCCGACTATAAAAAGGCAATCGTTCAGCTCAAAGCCGATTCGAAGACCATTGAATTCTTCGATTCGCTGTCCTGATAGGAGGATTTGAAAATGGCAATCAAGAGATATAAACCGACTTCTCCTTCCCGCCGTTTTATGACCGTTCTTGCAAGAGAGGAGCTCTCCGGCGATAAGCCCGAAAGAAGCCTTCTTCACGACAAGAGAAAGACGGGCGGCAGGAACAACACGGGTAGAATAACCGTCCGTCACATCGGCGGCGGCAACAGAATTAAGTACAGAGTAATCGATTTCAAGAGAAATAAAGACGGAATTCCCGCAAAGGTTACCTCTATACAGTACGACCCCAACAGGTCCGCGAACATCGCGCTTTTGAGCTATGCCGACGGCGAAAAGAGATACATTCTCGCACCCGTAGGGCTCAACGTCGGCGACAAGGTGCTTTCCGGCCCCACCGCGGACATCAAGGCGGGCAACGCGCTCGCGCTTGCGGATATTCCCGTAGGTACGGTCGTTCACGCAATCGAAATGCAACCCGGGCGCGGCGCGCAAATCGCAAGAGCGGCGGGCATCTCGGCGCAGATTATGGCGAAGGAGGGCGCGTACGCAACCATCAAGATGCCTTCCGGCGAAATGAGACTTATTTCGCTTAAATGCAGGGCGACCATCGGTCAGGTCGGCAACCTCGAACACGAAATCGTGCACCTCGGCAAAGCCGGCAAGACCAGATACCTCGGCACGAGGCCTACCGTAAGAGGTTCGGTAATGAACCCCAACGACCACCCTCACGGCGGCGGCGAGGGCAAGTGCCCCGTCGGACACGCAGGTCCTATGACCCCTTGGGGCAAGCCTGCGCTCGGCTATAAGACGAGAAAGAAGAAGAATACTTCTTCCAAGTATATCTTAAAGAGAATAAATTAAGGAGGAATAAGGTAAATGTCAAGAAGCGTTAAAAAGGGACCTTACGTCGAAGAAAGGCTCATGTCAAGAATAGAAGCAATGAACGCTGCGGGCGAAAAGAAAGTCGTTAAGACCTGGTCGAGAGCGACAACCATATTCCCCCAGATGGTCGGTCACACAATCGCCGTTTACGACGGCAGGAAGCACGTGCCCGTGTATATCACCGAAGATATGGTCGGTTGCAAGCTCGGCGAGTTTGCTCCCACCAGAACGTTCAAGGGTCACGCGGCAAAGACGACGAAGAAGTAAGGAGAGTTTAAGTTATGGCAAGCAATATGAAGAAAAAGACCGAAAAGATTGCCGCAACAGGCGACAAACGTCCTTACGCAACGGCAAAATACGTCAGAATTTCCCCCTACAAGGTGAGAACGGTTCTCGCTCTCATCAGGGGCAAGAGCGTTGAAGAGGCGGCGGCAATTCTTTCCTACTGCAACAAGGGCGGCAGCGAAGAAGTTAAAAAGGTGCTGCTCTCGGCTGCGGCTAACGCAGAGCACAATCAGGGCATGGACAGGGGCGACCTGGTGGTTGCCGAAGCCTATGCGAACGGCGGACCTCACCTTAAAAGAATGCAGCCCGTATCCAAGGGACGCGGACACGCAATCTTGAAGAGAACCAGCCACATTACCGTCGTGCTCGACGCGAAGAAGATTTAAGGAGATTGAAGTATGGGACAAAAAGTTAATCCTCACGGTTTGAGAGTAGGCGTAATTAAGAGCTGGGACACCCAGTGGTACGCCGAAAAGAAGGACTTCGGCAAACAGTTGAAAGAAGATAACGTAATCCGTACCTTCATCAAGAAGAAGTATTACGACGCGGCAATATCCAAGATTTGCATAGTAAGGGCTGCCAACAAGGTGGAGGTTACCATCTACACCGGCCGTCCCGGCGTGCTTATCGGCAAGGCGGGCGCAGAAATCGAAGTTATCAAAAAAGATTTAGGCAAGCTCACCAACGGCAAAATAATCATTATCAACGTAATAAAGGTTGAAAAAATCGACCAGGACGCACAGCTCGTGGCGGAAGCGGTCGCTTCCCAGCTCGAAAAGCGCGTGTCTTACAGAAGAGCGATAAAGCAGCAGCTCTCCAAAGTTTCCAAGACGGGCGTTAAGGGTGTGAAAATCACCGTAAGCGGACGCCTTGACGGCAGAGAGATTGCGGGCAGCGAAAGCTACCACGACGGCTCTATTCCCCTTCAAACGTTGAGGGCGAATATAGATTACGGCTTTGCGGAAGCGCACACCACGTTCGGCGTGCTGGGCGTTAAGTGCTGGATATATAAGGGCGAAGTGCTCACCGGCAACAAAAAGCTGATAATCTCAGACGGAGGCGAAGAGTAAAATGTTAATTCCCAAGAGAGTAAAAAGAAGAATGCAGCACCGCGGCAAAATCCGCGGCAGAGCGCACAAGGGCAATAAAATCGCGTACGGCGAATACGGACTGGTTGCGGAAGAGGGCGGAAGAATTACTTCCAACCAAATCGAAGCGGCGCGTATCGCAATGACGAGATTTATCAAGCGTGGCGGTCAGGTATGGATTGACATATTCCCCCACAAGCCCATCACCAAGCACCCCGCGGAATCCCGTATGGGTTCAGGTAAAGGTTCGGTTGAATACTGGGTAGCAATCGTTAAGCCCGACAGAGTAATGTTTGAAATGGCCGGCGTACCCGAGGACGTTGCAAGGGAGGCTATGCGTCTTGCGGCGCACAAGCTGCCCGTAAAGTGCAAGTTTGCAAAGAAAGAAGATTTAGAAGGCGGTGAAGCAAATGAAGGCTAAGGAATTATTGAATTTAAGCGACGAAGAACTTAGCGCAAAGCTGTCCGAATTGAAAACGGAGCTTTTCAATTTGCGTTTCCGTCACGCAAGCGGCCAGCTTGAAAATCCTTTGCAGATTAACCTTGTAAAAAAGGATATCGCAAGGGTGAACACCGTTATCCGTGCAAGGCAGATTAAGGGTTAAGGAGAAAGGTTATGGAAGAGAGGACGACTTTAAGAAAGGAAAGAGTGGGATTGGTTGTTTCCGACAAGATGGACAAGACGGTTGTCGTTGCCATCACCGAAAAGAGCAAGCACCCCCTCTATAAAAAGACTATAACCAAGACCACCAAGTTCAAGGCGCACGACGAAAATAACGAGTGCGGCGTAGGCGACAAGGTGAGAATAGTCGAAACGCGCAAACTGTCGAAAGACAAGAACTGGCGCGTTGCGGAAATAATCGAAAAGGCAAAATAATGCGCGGCAAAAACGCGCGGCGTCAAGATTGTATCGGTACAATCCTCTGAACGTTTCCGTAAGGATAAAAGTTGTAAGTTTCATAAAATTAAAAATATTTAAGGAAAGGTAGATTTTATATGATACAACCTCAGACGAGGCTCAAAGCCGCGGACAACAGCGGCGCAAAGGAGCTTATGTGCATAAAGGTGCTCGGCGGTTCTTTCAGAAAGACGGGCAACATCGGCGACGTTATCATATGCTCGGTTAAAACCGCAACCCCCGGCGGCGCGGTTAAAAAGGGCGAAGTGGTAAAGGCCGTAATAGCAAGATCAAAACAGGGCGTTCGCCGCAACGACGGCACCTACATCAGATTTGACGATAACGCGGCGGTAATCCTCGGCAGCAATAACGAGCCGAAGGGCACGCGTATCTTCGGACCGATTGCAAGAGAATTGAGAGAAAAGAACTATATGAAGATAATCTCTCTCGCACCCGAAGTTCTTTAATTTAAGGAGAAATGCAATGAACGTAAAATTGAATGATAACGTAGTGGTTATCACCGGTAAGGACGCGGGCAAGCAGGGCAAGGTTATTGCCACATCTCCCAAGAACGGAACGGTGACGGTTGAAGGCGTCAACCTTCAAAGCAAGGCTAAAAAGGCAAGAAAGGCAAACGAAACTTCGCAGATAGTAAAGCAGGAAGGCGCAATCGACGTCTCCAACGTTATGGTCGTCTGCGCGGGCTGCGGCAAGGGTGTGAGAATTAAGCACTCGGTCGTAGACGGCAAAAAGGTGAGAGTTTGCGCAAAGTGCGGGGCGGTGCTCGATACCGCGTACGCAGGCAAGGGCAAAAAGGCGGCGGAAGTTAAGGAAGCGCCCAAAAAGCGTACCAGAAAGCGCGCCGCAAAGAGCGAGGCGGCTGAAACGCCCGCCGAAGACAAGGCTGAATAAGGAGGCGGAAAATGGCTAAGAAAGAGGCTACAAAAGTATACAAGAGCAGAATAGCTCAGCAATACGCCGAAGAAGTCGTGCCCGCACTGACCAAGAAATTCGGCTACACCAACCCCATGCAGGTTCCCAAGCTTGAAAAGATAATCATCAGCTCGGGTCTTGGCGACATAAAGGACAACGCAAAGTCCATACAGGCGGCGGTTAACGAGATTAAGCTAATAAGCGGACAGCAGCCCATACTTACCAAGGCGCGCAAATCGGTTGCGAACTTTAAGGTGAGAGAGGGAATGAACGTGGGCATTAAGGTCACCCTCCGCGGCGACAGAATGTATCAGTTCTACGACAAGTTCGTGTCAATCGCTCTTCCCCGCGTGCGCGACTTCCGCGGCGTCCCCGCAGAT
>N._stephensi_703_cecum__coassemble_18_pt1 | contig 30960 bp, 27 predicted proteins | sample N__stephensi_703_cecum__metabat2_low_PE_003 | metagenome-assembled genome bin N
ACGCCCGCCACTCTTCTCACCACGTCGTTGACGTGGCTTTCGCACATTCCGCACTTCATTCCCCCGACTTCGATAATAAGTTCAACCATTTTGTCTAACCTCCCACGCCTCAGCTCTTTTTCAACCGTTATTTCCTCTTGTTACCCTCCGCTTACAGGCGTGCAAAAAATAAACGCGGCTAAAACTTAACCACGTTTAATATTATAATTTTATTATGAAATTATGTCAAATATTTGTTAGCGGATACTAACGGCTTTTTACGTAATTTTTTAAAATTTCGAAGAGCTCGGGAGAGACCACGTGCTCAATGCGGCAGGCGTTTTCTTCCGCGATTTCGCGGCTGGCGCCAACGCCCTCCAACAACTCGGTTATAACCGTATGCCGCTCGTAAATATCCTCGGCTTTCCTCTTGCCCTCCGCGGTGAAATTTATTTCACCGTTCGGCGAGATGGTTATATAGCCCTTTTTCGCAAGCAGATTTACCCCGCGGGAAACGCTGGGGCGGGAATAGCCGAGTTCTTCGGCGACGCGTATTGCGTGCAAGTTGGAGCTCTTCTGTTTTAAAAGAAGTATCGTTTCGAGATACATCTCTTCGGATTCCTGATATTTTACCATATTTTTATTATACCACGCCCGCCCGCGTTTGTAAAGGCGTGCGGCGATTATTGGCGATTATTCCGCGCCCTTTAATGCTTCAACCATATTTATCTTCCTGTTTTTGCGCGCTACGAATAGGCTTACGAGCATCGAAACGCCGAAGGTTAAAAGTATGCTCACGCAGTAGGTGAGCGCGCCTATTGCCATTTTCAGCTCGTATTCGCTTGCAAGCAGGGTGATTAACAGCTGCAGCACTCCCACGCCGGCGGGCAAGCCGATTATTATGCCGACTATGGTCAGCCAGATATTCTGACCGATGAGAATACGCCCAATGTGCTTGTTTTTAAAGCCCACAACCTTTAACGTGGCAAGCTCGCGGCTTCTTTCGGTATAGCTCATAACGCCAAGGTTGTACAGCACGACCACGCCGAGCACCACCGCCGCAAGCACGAGCACCCACACCATCGTGTTCATAACTTCCATAAACGAGGAGTAAGAGTTCATTATCGCGGCTTTGGACTGCGTGCCGAGCACGTATTCCTCGGTCTGTATATCCCCCGCGGCGACGTTTACGAACGCCGAAGATATGGTGTACGGCAGTTCAATGCTCTTCGCGTATCCGGTGGTCACCGTTATGCTTTCAGCGAGCAGCGAGCGGAGAATGCCGACGACCTTAACTTTGTACGTACTTTCGCTTCCGTAGGGCGAAAATTCAATCGTATCGCCCACCTTATAGCCCCTTTCGGCTACGCGCAGGCTTACGTACGCGCCGCCGTCCGTCAGCGCAACCGCCCCGTTGTTTTTATCTATAAAGCGCACCGCGTCGTGCGTCACGCTGTATACTTCAAGCGTAATCGGCTCGCCGTCCACCTGCACGCTCGTCGCAGCAACGTAGTCGCCGCCGTATTTTTCCGCAAACTCAATCGCCTGCTCTTCGGTCACCGTTTCGGTAAAGTTCACGCGCGTTTCGTAGTTGAGAATATCTTTTTCGAGTGTATTCAAAAAGCCCGTCATCGTGTCCTTCATGCCCAAGCCGCCGACGAGAAGCACCATGCAGCCGAGTATTCCCACCAGCGTCATAAGCGTGCGCGTTTTATGGCGGAACACGTCGCGTAAATTCCACTTGGTCGCAAAATTGAGCTTATCCCACGCCTTGGTTCTTTCGATTGCGAGGGGCTTAACCTTTTTGGGCGCGTAGGGGCGCAGGGCGTCCGCCGCCGTGCCTTTGAGCATTTTTTTGACCGAAAGGAAGCTTATAAAGGTGAGGAACGCCACCACTCCCGCGAGAATTAGCCACGTCCACCAGGGCGCGTGCAAGCCCCAATCCGGCAGGTCCATATAAGTGCCCATCATGCCGCTCGGGTTGATTATAAACGCGCAAATGCCCACGCCGAGCGCAACGCCAAGCACCGCGCCGACTATGCCGATAAACAGCCCGTACGCCGTGTAGTGGGCGAGAATTTTCCTGTTTTTAAAGCCCAACGCTTTAAGCGTGCCTATCTGCGTCTTTTCATTTGCGGTTATGCGGTGCATGGTGGTTATCATGGTCAGCACGCCGATGAGCAAAAACAACACGGGCAGCACCGACACCATCGTTTTGCCCTCTTCCATTTCGCTCTGCGCGCCCGCGTACGCCGTGTGCTCTTCCTTGCCGAGCACGAGCGCAGTTTTGCCGAGCGCCTGCTTTACCGCCTCCTCCATCTGCGGCTTTTGCATATCCGAAAGCACGTAAATCTGCGGATATGCAATCCAACCGTTGAACGCGGTCTTAATCTTTTCCGGCGAGGCGTAAACGAAGCCGAAGGTTTGATAATCGGGCATAAGTTGGTTGGCACCCGGGGTGCAAATCATAAATTCGCCACTCTTGGCAAGCCCGACCACCTCGCCGCTTATTTCCGCGTTGCGGTACTTCACCGCGAGAGCGTCGCCCACCTTTATATCGTTCGCCGCCGCGAATTTGTCCGACAGCCAAAAGCCGTCCGAGTTTTTATCGTATTCCGCGCCGCCCGTAATAAGCATAGTGGAAACGGTATAATCCTCCGCCGCAAAGAGCGCAAGCGACTTATTTTGGTCTTTTACGTCAACGTTCACGCTCAACACGCGCGTCGCCTCGTCTACGCCGCCGATATTCTTTATCGCCGCAATATCGTCCTCGGTAAATCCCTGCTCGTTGACTATGCGATAGTCCGCGTAATCGGTGCGCTCCAAAAAGTCGCCCGTATCCCTGTGCAGAGAGTACCACTCCATATTGAAGCCGACGAAAACGCCAATTCCTATCGCCACCATTATTATCATCGAGATGAACTGCGCCTTATATTTCCACGCCGTTCTGAAAAGTTTGCGAAGTAGCATATTACCATTCCACCTCGTCGGCGCTCAGCGGCTCCGCCTGCTCCTCGCACGATTTTATTTTGCCGTTTTTCACGCGGATAACCACGTCCGCCATCTTCGCAATGTTTTGGTTGTGCGTGACTATTACGATAGTCTTGCCGTAAGTGCGCGCCATTTTGAGCAGCAATTTTAATACGAGCACGCCCGTTTCGCTGTCGAGCGCGCCCGTGGGCTCGTCGCACAAGAGTATCTTCGGGTTCTTTGCAAGCGCGCGGGCAATGGACACCCTCTGCTGCTCGCCGCCCGAAAGCTCCGCGGGGAAATTTTTCATATGGTCGGAAAGCCCAACCTCTTCAAGCATTTGCTTGGGGTCGAGCGCGTCGGGCGCAATCTCCTTGACGAGCGCGACGTTTTCATACACGGTGAGCGTGGACACGAGGTTGTAAAACTGAAAGACGAACCCCACCTTTGCCGCCCTGTATTCCGCGAGCTCGTTGTCCGAAAGCGTGGAAATATCCTTTCCGTCCACCGTGATTGTGCCGCTTGTCGGGCTGTCAAGCCCTCCGAGCAGATTTAAAAGCGTGCTCTTCCCCGCGCCGGAGGGGCCCAAAATGACTATAAACTTTCCCTCGTCGAGCGAAAGATTTACGCCGTCCAGCGCCTTTTGCTCGTGGTCGCCCGATTTGTACACCCGCGATACGTTCTCAAACGTTACGATTGACATAATAACTCTCCTATCATTGTCGTTAATTTTGCTGTTAGCCGTTGTTAGTTGCCGTTGTCGGCGATTGTCGCCGCCGTTGGACGCGGTTGATAGCCGCTGTTGTTGATTGCTATTGTTAGCCACAACTAACACATCAGCTTAATATAAACGGCTTTGTTAGCCGTTGCTTACAAACATACTAGTCCTTTAAAATCAATCTGTCAACCAAATTCACCCCTCCTCCCCAAAAAATCACACGAAAAATTTACCCTCCCGTTAAAGATATTCAATTTTCTATGCCGCAAAAAGTTGCGTCGCGCGCTTGCAATAATTTGACAAACGTGATATTATCGTAAAAATATACTCGGGAGGAAAATTAAATGAAGATAACCTGCATCGTGGGCAGCGCAAGAGACGACGGAAGCTGCGCTTATCTCGTTGACAAATTTATCGAAGGCATTGGCGGAAACGCCGAAGTACGCAGATATTTTATAGGGCGCGCCGACCTGCGCTTTTGCCGCGGTTGCAAGGCGTGCTACTTAGACGGCGAATGCGTGCAGCAAGACGACGCAAAGGGCATCGTTCTCGACCTTTTAAGCTCTGACTACGCAGTCATCGCCGCCCCTTCCTATTGGGCGGGCGTACCCGCGCAGTTAAAAACCCTGTTTGACAGGAGCACGCCCTACGGCGACACAAATCCCAACCGGAAATATATGCCGCGCAAAGGAATTAAGGGCGTGGCGATTGCCGTGCGCGCGGGCGTAAACGATGCGGAAAATCAATTGATATTGAATTGCTTACAGCACTATTTCGGGCATTTGGGCATTGAAACGGTCAAGCGCGTGTCAATCCGCGAAACCGACGCATTGTGCGACCTGTTGCAAAAGCGACAAAGCGAAATCGAGGAGATAAAGCAATTTGCAAAAACGCTAAGTACACAAACTTGACGGAATGAAACAATCAAGCCCGCGCGTTGGAACAACGCGCGGGCTTTTCACCACTTTAAGTTATCGTAAAATTAAATTACGGTTGCTTACCGATATATGCAAGGATACCGCCGTCTACGTAAAGGATATGTCCGTTTACGAAGTTGGACGCGTCGGAAGCGAGGAACACCGCGGGACCGGCAAGGTCCTCGGGCGTGCCCCAGCGCTCTGCGGGCGTCTTTGCGATGATGAAGCTGTCGAAAGGATGACGGCTGCCGTCCGCCTGTCTTTCACGCAGGGGCGCGGTCTGGGGGGTTGCGATGTAGCCCGGTCCTATGCCGTTGCACTGAATGTTATATTTGCCGTATTCCGAGCAGATGTTTTTGGTGAGCATTTTCAGTCCGCCCTTTGCCGCCGCGTATGCGGAAACGGTCTCTCTGCCGAGTTCGCTCATCATCGAGCAAATGTTGATAATTTTGCCGTGTCCCTTTTTAATCATGGAAGGAATAACGGCTTTGGAAACGATGAAGGGCGCGTTGAGGTCTATATCTACGACCTTTCTGAAATCGGCGGCGGTCATCTCGGTCATGGGAATGCGGCGAATAATGCCCGCATTGTTGACGAGAATATCCACAACGCCCACTTCCTTTTCGATTTGGGCAACGAGCGCGGTGATAGCCGCTTCGTCGGTTACGTCGCAAACGTAGCCGTGAGCCTTAATGCCCGCGTCTTTATAAGCCTTCAAGCCCTTGTCCACGAGTTCCTGATTTATATCGTTGAAAACGATAGTCGCGCCCGCCTGCGCGTAAGCGGAAGCGATTGCAAAGCCGATGCCGTAGCTTGCGCCGGTAACCCAAGCTATTTTGCCTTTAAGCGAGAAATTCTGTTCGAATGCCATTTTTGTTTTCTCCTGTTTCAAAATTTTTTCTACGCTATAATTATACCACATTTTACCAATTTGTAAAGCCCCGCGCGGAAAAATTTCCGCGCGGGGCTTTTGACTTTTACTTCTACTTGTCGCAGTACGAAGTCGTTTTGTACGAAAGATACAAATTTCGTCATCACCGCAGGCTTCGTCGTTGCGATCGTCCCGTTGTTTATTATGTCGTGCCGGACGGGAAACGTACACCGAAAAACGGGTTATTTAGCTCTCAATCTTCTATTTAAGGTCTAATTATAATAAAAAAGACCCCGCAACGAAGCAAGGTCTTTAATATTTTGTTGTTCTTCCGTCCGTAAAGTACGCCGCCCGACGTGATAGTAAGTTTTGTACACTTCGTGCTAATCGGGGTTGTATCTTTACACTACTTAAAATTTACTCGCCTTTGAAGGGAAGGAGCGAAGCAATTCTTGCACGCTTGATTGCCGTGGAAAGCTCTCTTTGGTGCTTTGCACAGTTTCCGCTCATTCTTCTGGGAAGCATTTTGCCTGCCTCTGTTACGAATTTCTTCAAACGGTTAACGTCCTTATAATCGATTTCCGCAACCTTTTCCTGACAGAAAACGCAGACCTTCCTGCGGGGAGCCCTTTTATAGCTCTTTTTAACGGTTGTCTTTTCTTCCATTTTATTACTCCTAGATAATTTTCTCGCAAAAATCTTTTGCTGGCGCCGCAAAATATTTGTTGCGATTTTTGGGAGGCTCTGCCTCCCTGCCCGCGATTGCTCGAGGCACCCGTGATTATATAATCGCGGGCATTCCCTCCGCCGAGGCGATAAATCGCAAATTGGGTCGCGCTGCGCAAAAATGTGATTTTGCTTGCTACGTTATTATTTTTGAAACTTCTCGTCGATTTTGAGGGCGTTGAATTGCGCCCACAGTTCCGGCAAGCCCTTAATTAAAAGGGAATGTCGCTGTCGTCGTCAAACGACTGCAAAGTAGGCTTTTTCTGGCTCCTGTTGCCGCCCGCGGGTGCGTTGGACGCGTCGGCGTCGTAGCCGCCCTCGCCGTTGCCGCTGCCGCGGGGAGACAGGAATTCGACGTCTTGCGCGACGATATCCACCGCCGTGCGCTTTACGCCTTGGCTGTCCTCGTAATTTCTGAGCTCAATCGTGCCCGAAACGGCGACCTTATTGCCCTTGTGCGCGTAACGCGAAACGGTTTCGCCCAATCCGCGCCAAGCGGTAACGTTGAAAAAGTCTGTTTTCCTCTCGCCGTCGGGACCGGTATAATTCCTGTTTACGGCGATTGCGAAACGGCAGATTGATACGCCGCTTGCTGTTTCCGTAAGCTCGGGGTCGCGCGTGAGATTGCCTATTAAAAATACTTTGTTCATCTTTCGTACCTTACTTCTTGGTTATCATTCTTCTTAAAACTTCCACGGAAAGACCGGCAACTCTGTCGAGTTCGTCAACCGCAGTGCTTTCGGCTTCGAAGGTCATTAAAACGTAATATCCGTCGGACTTATAATTGATAGGATAAGCCAACTTCTTAACGCCCCACTTGTCAGTGGAAACAACCGTGCCGCCGTCTTTGGTTACGATATTTTCGAATTTGGCAACGAATTGTTCCTTTGCCTCGTCGGAAATTGCCGCGTCCAAAACGTAAAGCATTTCGTAAGTTTTCATAATTTTCACCTCCCGGACTTAATCGGCGTATCACTTACGATACGCAAGGTAAATGCGCAAAAACGCTTTTATATAATACAGTATTAAATTTTCTTTGTCAAACGTTTTTTTCGGGTTACTGCGCCAAGCCGATAACTATATTTATCAGTTCGCTCAGCTTCAAATCGCCCAATTTGTGCTGCGCGCCGCTCTTGTCGGTCAGCATCTTGTCGAGGTCGGCGGGATTTTGCACCTTTATAATTCCCGCTTCCAGCAATTCGCTCAAAGTGGAATTGTTAACGTTGCTTGCGCACACGTTGACCATGTTGTTGAAGTTGTTTATGGTGTAAGCCTTTTCCTTGCCGTCCTTGTAAAGCACGACCTTCCACATCTTTTTGGGAGTGCCGAACGAATAGAGCTTGGTGCCCGCCACGATATACGCGTCGAACTGCTCCTTGGTCAGATGACCGAGAGCGTCGTCGTATTCGGTGCCCTCCAACCCCTCCGCCATATCGGTTACGAGGGAATATTTGCCCTCTTCGTCCTTGGTGAAGTATAAAAGCTGCGGGTAGTAGCCGCCGATTTTTATGGGCGCGTCCGCCGCCGTTTCGGAGCCGTAGGTGTAATAAATTTTATTGCCGCTTTCAACCGCCGCTTCATAGGCGTCCTGCTGCAACTGAACCTGATTGCTGAACGAGTACTTGGTGCCCTGCACGTCCGTTTTCTCGTCGAGAGTGAGATAATAGCTGCCCGCAGTGAAGTCAATCACCTCCATAATCTGAAGCTCTTCGTCGGCGTAGTGCGCGCTCTTGGGCAACTGATACACCTCTTCGGAATAAATGCGCTGAATGAGCAACTCATCGATTTCGGTTGCGAGGTTGCTCACCTTGGAATTTCTCAGTTGCCTTAAAATCGCGTTATTCTGAATTTCTTCTTCGGTGAATATGTCGGTTACCCTCAAATCCTCTATGCGCTTGTCGAGGTCGCAAATCTTCGTATCTTTAATCGAAAGCAAAATCTGGTTGGTGGTATCTTTGAGGTTGAGCACATCGCCTATGGTCAAATCCTTGGTGAAGTTATTCACCCTGTCCGAAACTTTGTTTACGAGCGTGCCGCCCACTTCTACCCTTTCGTCGTTCTCAATATACCATACCGCGGTTATATACTGCTTTGCGGGGTCTTCTTCGTCGGGAACAGTGAGGATATAGCAATCTTTCTCCTCTTCGCCGACCTTTGCTTTGCCCGTGTAGGTGTAGACGTTGCCGAGTTCGTCAACGACAGGCTGACCCTCTTCCTCGGGCGTCGCTTCACTCACGCCGGTGAGCCCGTAGCCGAGATACGCCGTAATCGCGTCGTCCGCGCGCACGTCTATCAAAAGATTTATGGTCATAGTGTTGGCGAGCGCCGCAACGTCGTTTACCTTTACGCCCTCAACGGGGTTGCCGTCCTCGTCAATCACCTCTTCGATGACGAACTGCTCAACCCGCACGGTCACGTTTTTCTGCCCCTCGCCGAATTTGTCGTACACGGCGGTGTAGGTGTTGTCGTCCACGCGCTTCAAATCGGAAAGTTTGAACACGATGTACGCCATGACCTTGTTGTCGGGCGAAACGTTATCGACGAATACGCTGACCTCCAGGTCCTCCACGAGCTCGTCAAAGTCCACTTCGCCGCGCATCAAAGCTCCAAGCGTCGTGGTGCCGAACACCTTTTCGGCAGTTTCGTTCTTCTGCCCCACGACCTCGGTTACGAGCACCGAATCCAGAGGCGCGAACGGGTCGGTTACGACGTCGTTCAAAATCAACGGGTCGAGCTGCACCATAACGTTATTGTTGTCGCGGAAATAATTCTTGCCGCTGACCGTCTTAACCTGATACACGTCCTTGTCGTTCTTTTCGATGTAGTAATAATTTCTCGCGTAGTCCTCGTAGTAGGAATATCCCGTGAAGCGGTCGGAAGCATTCATATGCGCGGGGTTCTCCGCCGCCATAATCGCGTTGTAGTTCAGCACGAATTTTCCGTCGTTTGGCTTAACCGCAATAAAGTCGGTATCCTCGCCGTATTCGAGCACGGTAAAGCGGTAATTCTTGCCGTCGCGCTCCTCTTCGAGCACTTTTGTTATATAGGTCGCTTCCTCTATGCCGTTTTCGGTCACCCTGCAAGGCACGTAGTAGAGCACGCGCATACTGTAATTAAATTCGCTGTCCTTATACTTTTTGGAGGTTGAGCATAGCAGCTCCTCCGCTCTGTCGCGCAGATTGATGGGCAAATTACATGTGCCGTTTACGGGAAATTCGAGCTGATAGTTGCCGTTGTCGTCGACGAAATAATAATCGTACAGCACGGGCAGCTTGAATTGGGATACGGTCTCCCCGGGCTGGCTCTCGCCGTCGTCGGGAGTATCCGCAGGGTTATCCCCGTCGGGAGTATCCGCGTCGGGCTCGTCGTCCAAAGCCACGGGCTGGCTGCCGTAATCTATCGTAGCGTATTCGGTCTCCGCGCCCATAAGGAGCGACTTTACAATCTTGTTCGCGTCGTCGCCGGTAAATTCGGTCATGTTGAGTTTTTCCAGAACCGCCGCCGTGCGCATATTCATCAGGCTGTCCGAAAGCACCTGCGCAAGTCCGCTCATGGGCGTGCTCTCGAACTCGTCCCTGTCAAGCTCGATGTATCCGTCGAGTTTACTGTACACCATCGACAGCAGCATATTGGTTGCGGGGATAAGCTGCTCTATATCGTCGAAGCTCTTGCCTAAAAGGGAGAGCTGACCGTTTTCGTACACCAATCCCTTGACGCCCGAAAAGAGTTCCTTTAAGTTGGTAACGCCGCCGTTGTCGGGGTCGGTGTTGATATACTTGCGGTTGCCCTCTTCGTCTACGTTTTGCAAGCCGAAGGTGCTTAGCACCGTGTCAAGGTCCTTGTTTACGATAAACGAAAACACCCCGACCACCGCCGCCACTTCAACGATGATGGCGAACAGAAATCCGAGCAAAAACGATATTACAGCAGTTAGAAATTTTGAACCGCCTCTTGCCATAATGTAACCTCTCCGCCGCCGCAGCCGCGCAAAACGCATGCGGGCGGCAAGTTTAATCTAAAGAATTTTTTGCCTTAGTCGCGCGATATAAAATATCGCAGTTATCATTATACTACAACCGCGCACAAAAAAGCAACCGTTAAATTATGTTAATTTATTATAATTACTTCACGCGGCGGAATAACTATTTCACGCGGCGGGCGAGCGCGTAGGACAAAAGCTTTTCCTTTACGTTTCTGACGTTGCCGATTGCCGCCTCGCCAAGCAGAAAATCGAGCGTTTTTCCCGCTTGGTCGGGGGATATTCCCGCCCCAATCAGGTCGTCGCCGCGTATATCCAACTGTTTTAACGTGAGCGGCACACCCTCTTTTTGCATTTTATTTTTTATTCCAATCCACTTTACGACGCACGGCGCGGGCGACAAATCGTCCTTGCACGCGGAAAAATCGGCTTGCTTTAAGAGGAGCAAATCGTCCAGAATATCGAGGTGCGCAACTATGAATTTGCGTATTTTGTTTTCGGAGGTCTGCCCCGACAGGTCGTACATATGCCACCGCACGAGCTCGCACACGCGCCGCGTTTGCTTTTTGGGCACGCGCAGGCGGACGCATATCCTTCCGGCTATTTTTTCTCCTTCCTCCTCGTGGCAGGCGAATTTGCCGTACTTTATCCTGCAATAGGGCTTGCCCGCGTCGTGCAAAAGCGCGGCGAGGCGCACGCTCTTATCCGCGTATTTCACGCATCTGAGCGAATGTTCGAGCACGTCGTAATCGTGAAAATCCTTTCTCTGCGCCATACCGTTGCCGAGGGCGAGCTCGGGCAAAACGCGTGCAAGCACTCCCGTTTCGCGCATATAGCAAAGCCCCGCGTACTGCGCGCTTTTTACGCCGTATTTCAGGTCGGCGGTTAAAATCAGGTTGAGTTCGGCAAGCACTCGTTCGGGCGCAATATCGTCTATCAGGGCGCAGTTTTCGCGCGCGCCCTCCAAGCACTCGGCGTCGGGCGTAAAGCCGACCTGCGCGGCTATGCGGCAAAGGCGCAACAGCCTGAGCCCGTCCTCCCCGAACACCTTTTTTGCGGGGGCGACGGTTGAAATAATTTTGTTCTCAATATCTCCTATGCCGCCCAGCGGGTCTACGAATTTATCCGCTTTTATATCGTAATACACCGCGTTGCACTTAAAGTCGCGGCGGCGCGCGTCGGCAAAAATATCGTCGGTGAAAAACACCTCGGCGGGGCTGTGCGTGCCGCGCACGTATCTGTCGGTGCGGAATGAAGTGAATTCGTAGTCGCTTTCGCCGCGTTTGAGGTGCACGGTGCCTGTGTTTTTGTAGACCGCAGACACGCGGAAGCCGCAACTTTCCGCCGCCTTTGCCACCGTATCCGCGGGCAGCGGCGCGCAAATATCCCAATCGCGCGCGTTTCCTTCCGCAAGACGCAGCCCCGCAATAAAGTCGCGGCAGGCGCCGCCCACGATATACAGCGGACGGGAAAGCGCGTTTGCAAGGGTTATTAAATTTTCGTCAATAATCTTACGCACCTTAAAAATTTCCCTCCTTGCCGCTCTTTTTATTTGCAAACTCACGTTTTTTGTTGCAAAAACTGCCCGTAAACATTGTAGCAAATTTGCAAAACTATTGCAATATTTGAAGAGATATTGTATACTTATTTGTGGATATTATGTTTTGTCGCCCGCGCGGGGCGCGTTTTACGGAGTGAAAAATGTATCATTTGATTTATAACGGCAACCAACCGGACGAAAAGCTTCAAGCAAAGATTGAAATCGTCAAGGAAGTTTTCGCAACCGCCGGAAAGCAATTGGAGATACATTCGACCGAACGCAAGGGCCACGCGAGGGAAATAGTTGAAAAAATTACGGGAAGCGGAGAGTTTGCGCACCTCATCGCAATGGGCGGCGACGGCACCCTGCACGAGGTGTTAAACGGCATTGCCGACGTGGAAAACTGCACCTTGGGGCTTATTCCGATGGGCACCGGCAACGACTTTGCCGAAGCGACGGGCATACCCACCGATATAAAAGAGGCGGCGGAAACGATTGCCTTCCGCGCGCCCACCAACATTGATTTTTTAGAGACCGAGAGCGGATTGCGCTCGATTAACGCCATAGGAATGGGCATTGACGTGGACGTGTTGCAGCGCGCGTACACGGGCAAAAAGACGGGAAAAAAGAAATATTTTTCCGCATTTTTGAAGAGTTTGAGGCACTACAAAGCCACCACCTACAAGGCGAGCTGGGACGGCGGCGAGGAAAAATTATTCACGGGAATTATCGCCTGTATGGGCAACGGCAGACAGATTGGCGGGGGAATTAAAGTATTCCCCGAAGCGGCGATAGACGACGGATATATGGATCTTTTGGTGGTGGACTACCTCTCCCGCTTCCGCACGCTTATCGCGTTTATAAAGCTCACCCTCGGCAAGGTTAACAGCGTTAAAGAGGTCACGCACGTAAAGTGCAAGCACGTGACAATCACGCCGCTGGGCGACGATTTGCCGCCAATTCAGGCGGAGGGCGAAATTTACGAAAACGTGCGATTAAACGTCAGCGTTATCGCGGGCAAGCTCAAATTTTATCTGCCCCGCGCCGCCGAATGAGATTGAACTTAAAATTTAACCGCAAATTATGATTGAAAAGTTTTACAGGCAGATAATCGACGGCATTCCGTCGGCGGTTGTCGTCGTGGACCAAAACTTAAAAGCCGTGTTTTCCAACGCAACGTTTAAAACGCTGTTCGGGAAAGATTTCAGGCGCGCCACGCTCGGCGGCGCCGTCAATTGCCGCGCCGACTGCAAAAATTGCGGCAAGAGCGACTGCGCCAAGGGGTGCTCGCTTATTTCCGCGTTCGAGGACGCGTTTTATTCGAGAAGCGAAATTTCCCGCCGCGTGCACGTGCGCCTTGGCGGCGAAAACGCGCAGGAAGTCACCTTTTCGCTCACCGTAAAGCCGCTCGGCGGCGGTCTGTGCATGGGAATTATTGACGACGCGCTCGAACTTGAAATAACGCGCGAATTGCAGACGGCGAAAAACATTCAGCAACGGCTGCTTCCCGCGGGCAAATGGGCGGGCGGCAAGAGGTATTCGTACCTGTATATCCCCTGCCGCGACATCGGCGGCGACCTGCCGGAGGTGTTTCAGGTGGGCTCCTCCGCGTGCGGAATGATTGCCGACGTTTCGGGCAAGGGCGTGGCGGCGGGTATGCTCACCGCGTTCGTAAAGGCGGCGTACGACAAGAGCGCGTATTCCCCCGCGCAAGCCATTTCCGCGCTGGCGGATAAATTTGCCGAGCTCAACCTTGACGAGCGCAACTATATCACGGTTGCGGCGGCGAGAATTGACGGCGACAGCATAACCTATTCCATGGCGGGGCACAACGTGCCCATACTTTTAAAGTCGGGCGGGGGCATAACCCGCATAGTTTTAAACTCTCCCCCCGTTTCAAATTGGTTCGACAACGCGGCGTATTTCGAGGATACTATCCCCTATAAAAAGGGGGATATATTGGTGCTGTTGACCGACGGCGTTACCGAAAGCAAGAACAGATACGGCGAGATGTTCGGCGTGGACGGCGCGATTAAAACGCTCTCCCTTTCCCGCACGGGCGAGGAATTTATAAAGAATTTGGAAGCCAACTTAAAGAATTTTTGCGGCGAACTGCACGATGACGTGACCGCAATCGCGTTCGATTTGTAACGGACGGCGTAACCGCACCCAACGTTCTATTTCAATAATATGGAATTTTAATTTAATACGCCCCGCGCGGCAAATGCCGCGCGGGGCGTATGGCTCATTTTCTAAAAATAATTAACGTAGCAAGCAAAAATCACACTTTTTGCTTGCGCAACCCAATTTGCGATTTATCGCCTCGGCGGTGGGAATGCACGCGATTATATAATCACGAGTGCCCCGAGCAATCGCGGGCAGGGAGGCAGAGCCTCCCAAAATCGCAGAAAAGATTTCGCGGCGCCAGCGAAAGATTTTTGCGAGAAAATTACACCATTTCCTTTATTTTCGCAATTGCGGCGGTTCTGTTTTCGACGCCGAGCTTTAAATATATCGCACTGATATAATTCCTTGCCGTGCCGTCGGAAAGTTTCAACGCGGAGGCAATCTGTCTGTTTGTGAAGCCCTCCAAGAGCATCATTGCAATGCCCGCCTCCCTGTCCGAAAGCCCGAACGCGCGTTTAAGCTTAATTTCCCTGTCCGAGGACACCATCATCGCCGCATCGGTTATCTTTTTTGCGATTTTTGAGGGAAGAATGGTGTCGCCCGCGTAGGCGTTGCGTATCGCGTCAATCAGCGCGGTGGAGCCGATGTCCTTTAAAAGATAGCCGCACGCGCCGCCGTTGATTGCCGAAAGAATATAGTCGCTGTCGTCAAAGGTCGTTAAAATTATTATCTTGCAGTCGGGCAGAATTTCCTTTATTTTTTTGGTTGCCGCAACGCCGTTCATATTGGGCATACGAATGTCCATAAGCACGACGTCGGGGCGGGTGCGTTCTGCGAGGGCAACCGCTTCCGCGCCGTCGCACGCCTCTCCGCAAACGGTTATATCCCCGCTCGTCTCCAAAACGCTTTTAATTCCCTCCGCCAAAATAATCTGGTCGTCCGCAAGCATTACCTTAATCATTTCCGTCGTCCCCTTTATTCTTTTCCTTAATAATCACGTTAATTTCACAGCCCTCGTCGGTGCCGCTTTCGAAGATTATGCTTCCGCCGAACGCCGCCGCCTTTTCGCGCATACCGCGTATGCCGAAGCCCTCCTTAAAATCTTCGGGAAGACCGCGCCCGTTGTCCGAAACGGTCAAACGCACGCTGTCGCCCTCCGACGAAAGCTCAACGTAAAAGGCGTCCGCCCCGCCGTGGCGCATACCGTTGGAAAGGCACTCCTTTAAGCTGTTGCATATAAATCTGCGCCTGTCGCCCGAAAGCTGCAAATCGGCGATATTGCAGCGTATCTTCACGCCCGTGCCGTCCATCGTCTGCGCGAGTATTTCCTCCACTTCCTCTTTTAAGGAAAACGCCCCGTTTCTGCCCGCAAGCAGGTGCACGCTCTCCCTCATCTGTTCGAGCGCGTTTTTCGCCTGAATGTTGGCGGAAATTATCTTGGCTTTCGCCTCCTCGGGGTTGGTGTCGATTAAAAGCTTAGCCGCCTCGGTCTGCATTATAACCGCAGTCATAGAGTGCCCCGCGTTGTCGTGAATGTCCCTTGCTATGCGGTTCCTTTCCTGAAAGACCGCCGTTTCGGAGAGCTGCTCGTACGCCTCCTCAAGCTCCTTTTTGCTCGCGTCGGCTTCCTTAAGCGCGGCGGAAAGCTTTAAGTTGTTGCGGTAAAAACTCAGCAAAAAATTTGCCACCGCGAAGTGAATGACGATAACCAAAAGCCCGACGAGACACGCGAAGATTATGTCTATAATTTCGGCGTAGGTTACGCCCCTCAAATTGGCGAGGAACCAGCCGACGATACAGGTGACGACGTACATTACGCCGCTTACTATAACCACCGCCGTTTTGGTCTTTAAATCGACAACGTTTAAATAGAATTGCGAAAGGATAACGCAGTACAGCGCGACGATATACGTGCTGCCCGTGAGCATACATATGAGTAGCAGAAAGAAAAAGTCGAAGCCGTAAATTACGATGCGCGCCTTTAACGTTTTTATCGCGTACAGCTCGACGAGGCACAAAACGTCCAGCGCGATTGAACAGCCGATAAGAAGAGCAATCTGCCAGGCGGGCGGCACGGGGTCCACGTTGATAAACTGCACGCAGATGATAATTTCCATCACCAGAAGTATTGCCGCGATGCATATGCCCACCGCCCTTATAAGCTTTGTGGAAGCGGTTATAACATTGTTTTTGCCGTCCATTACACCGCCCTCCCGTTGCCGAACGCAAGGCGGTCGTTTACGAAATAACTGTAAACTCCGCCGTTTTTATCGACTATGCAATAGTCGTAGTTGCGCGCCCCGACGAGCGAACACACCTTATCTATAAGCACGCAGTTTTTGTCGCCCGTAAAGTCGGGATTGCACCCCGAATAGACGCGCCTGTCCGCAACGAAAACACCGAAGGGCTTATAGGAGGTAAGAATTTTTAAAACCTCGTCCTCCTTTAAAATCACCTTTGCGGCGTTGGGGCTCTGCACGGACAGAACGCGCGTCGCCCTGCCGTCCTTGTCGGTCACGAAAAATTCCACCGTGTTTCGGCTTACCGGCGCGCGGGCTGATAGCGCGTTTTTAAAATCTTCTGTGGTGAAGAGATAGCAAAAGCAGTCGCCTCCGCCGGTGCGCTGCAAAACGCGCATAAGGCAGGCGATATATTCCGCCATATTCTCACCCACGCCCTCCACCGCGGCGATTTCCGCCGCCGTCGCGCGCGAAAGGACTGTGAAGTCGCCGAATTTATCGAGCACGGCGTGGGCTTCGGCGTTTACGTCCTTGCGCGGAACCACGCTGAACAGCAGGGCTTCCAAAACTTCGTGCCTGTACAACGCTTCGCCGCTTTTAATTTTGCCCAAAAGTCTGCGTCTGTGCCCTTCGTGCACGCCTTCCGCCCTCCTTTAAAAATTTTCGCGCCGCTAAAAAATTTAAGGCGCATTGCCGTGTAAATTTTTCACAAAATTATGACAAAATAAATATTTATTGAAATTTTGCCGTTTTATTTACTTTTATTTTACCATAAAAATAAAAAAGTGTATAATAAAAACGGTAATTATTTTAAATTTAAGGGCTTTGCGCGTGTTTTTCGCGCGCGCGACGTTTATATTTATTACGAGGTGTTTTATGAACAAATATTTTGACGACGTTGTGAAGAACCTTTCGCAGATAATCAAATTCCCCTCCTTCCAGACCCCCGCCGCCGAGGGAAAGCCTTTCGGCGAGGATAACGCGCGTTGCCTCGATTTCTTCCTCTCGCTTGCCTCCTATCTCGGCTTCGAGACCAAAAATTACGACAACTACGCGGGAGAGGTGCGCTTCGGCAGCGGCGAGGACTTTGCCGTGCTCGCCCACTTAGACGTGGTGCCTGCGGGCAACGGCTGGACGCACGACCCCTTCGGCGGCGAAGTCGACCGCGAAAATGGCAAAATTTGGGGGCGTGGCGCAATGGACGACAAGGGACCCGCGATTATCGCGCTGTACGCGCTTAAAGCGCTGAAAGACCAAGGCTTTAAGCCCAAAAAGACCATAAAGCTTATCGTTGGCTGCAACGAGGAGACGGGCTGGGCTTGCATAGATCACTACAACGAGGTTGCCAAGATGCCCGAAGTGGGAATTTCGCCCGACGCCGACTTCCCCGTCATCTACGCGGAAAAGGGCATTGCGCACGTAAAGTTCGCTTTCCCCGCCGAAAACGCGTCGTTCAAGGGGCTTAAAGGCGGCGACAGAGCCAATATGGTGTGCGACTATTGCGAGGCGGAAGCGCCAGAAAATTCGGCCGTTTTGGAGCAATTGGGGCTGGAATATGCCCAAGGCAAGGTCATTTCCCGCGGGAAGAGCGCGCACGGCTCCACCCCCGAAAAGGGCGTGAACGCAATTGAAAAGCTGCTCGATTATCTCGGGCTCGTCGAGATGAAAAAACTGCTCTTCGTCGAGAAATTCGGGCTGCTGAATTTAGAGGACGAGACGGGCAAGCTCACCTTCTCCCCCAACCTCATCGAGCAAAGGGACGGAAAAATTTTCGTCACCTGCGACGTGAGATACCCCGCGAGCTATAAGCTTGAAAAGATTAAGGAAATTATGGACAAATACGGCGTGCCCTACCAAATCGAGCACGCGCAAGCCCCCCTTTACAACGACAAGAACGGCGCGCTGATTACCACCCTTTTGGGCGTTTACAACGAGGTTACCGGCAAAAACGCGCAACCCGTTGCGATTGGCGGCGGAACCTATGCGCGCGCGCTTAAATACGGCGCGGCATTCGGTCCCGAGGAAGAGGGCGAGGAATGTACTATTCATCAGGCGGACGAATACATTACCTTTGAGAAGATTGAAAAGTGCCTGTCCATCTATAAGCTTGCGCTTGAAAGACTGTGCGGTTAAGGCGCTTTAATCGGAACGTTTTATAAATGAAAGCGGTAAATTTTTTTAAGAAAGCGCCACGGCTTTTAAAAGCCGTGGCGCTTATACTTATATATTTTTACGAAATTTACTCAATTGCCCCCGCAATATGCCGCAAATAACGGCGTTTGGGGGTTACATAAGGTGTTTTCTTATCGCCTTTATGGAGGTGTTGGCAATGAGATTTGACCCCCTGAACGTGGGGTGCACGCCGTCCTCGGAATAGTCGGTGTACGGGTGGCTTTCGCACAGTCCGTTAAACATTTCGTCGTACGCCACGAACTCGTCGCACTTCTCCACGCACACGCGGTGAATAATTTCAAGCTCCTTGCTGAACACGGGGCGCATACGCTTTTTGTCGGGCGCGGGCAAGAGGAACGGCTCCAAGAAAATTACCACGATGCCCGCCTCCTTTAAAAGGGTTATCAGCTGCACGAGGTCGCGCTCGAACTGCTTATAGTTGAGCTCCTTGCCGTACTTGAATTGGTGAATGGTGTTGTTTATGCCAATCATAATCACCACCGCGTCGGGCTTTAAGTCGATGACGTCGCGCTGCACGCGCGCAAGCAAATCGCACACTTCGTTTCCCGAAACGCCCTTGTTTATAAGCTCTATATCCATATCGGGATAGATGGGGCGCAGTTTGTCGGCAAGCACCTTTACGTAACCGTTGCCGAGCGACTTTTCGTCGTTTCTGTCCCTGTCGCAATCGGTAATGGAATCGCCGAAAAATACAATCTTCATTTTTCCTCCCGTCCGCCGCCTACCCGCCCGAAAATAGAGGCGCGCGGCGTGTATCACGATTATTTTTTATAATTTTACCACACCGTGCCGCTTTTATCAAGCGTAGCGCAAAAATTTTGTGCGTTATAATTTTTAAAAGGCTATAATTTTGCTTTGACAACCTGCATAAATTGTGATATATTGGTTAAGCGTTGAACGCGTTTTAATATTTTAAAATCAATTTGAGCGGACGTACCCAAGTGGCTCAAGGGGCTCCCCTGCTAAGGGAGTAGTACGGGAAACCGTAGCAAGGGTTCAAATCCCTTCATCCGCGCCAGTATGGACGTAAGTTGAACACTATCGACTTACGCCCTTATTTCTTATTTAAGACTTAAAAATTCGTGTTTTGCCGTGGTAGTGGTTGCAGGGCGTGCTTTTGGCTTGATACAAGTGAAAAAAGCAGGAAGTTTATTACGCTTCCCGCATTTAATATTTACACAATTAAAACTTTTCTCTATCGTCAGTTCTACCGAGCAAATAATCAATAGACACTTTAAATATTTCAGAAAGCAAAATCAAATTGACGATTGACGGCATATAATTTTTATTTTTCCAGCTTGTTGTGTAACTCGTTGTAACGTGCAATTTTTGTGCTATTGCATAATCAGTCAAATTGTTTTCTACCTTTAAATTCTGATATCTAATTAAAAAGGTTTCGGGTATTTCCGATTTCAAAAAATATGAGCTTTCTGTTCTACCTAAAAGGTACTCTACTGAAATATCAAAATAATCAGCAATTCTCATTAGAATTACAGGTTTAGGCACTATTCCAAATTCCGTAATTTTAATAAAAACATTATAATCAATGTTTAACATTTTGGGAATTTCTGATTTTTTACAGTCTAAATCTTCTATAAGTTCTAAAAATCTTTGTTTAAATTCTTCCGAGTGTTCCATATTTGAAATGGTACATTTATTTTTTACCAAAATAACTAATCTCTAATTACAAAATAGCTTGAATTTTTGCAAAAATTAGCGTTATAATTATTTTATTCAAAAAAGGAAAAATTATGATGCCAAATAATTGTTGTTGTACAGGACACCGCCCGAAAGGTTTTCCGTTTAAATATGGCATTGACAAACAAAAACACAATGCCTATTTAAAAACGCTTGCTGATAAAATCGAACTTGCAATTACCGAGTACGGAATAACAAACTTTATTTCGGGTATGGCTATCGGCGTAGATATGGACTTTGCAGAAACTGTCTTAAACCTGCGGAATAAATATCCCATCACGTTAGAGTGCGCTATTCCTTGCCCAAATCAAACTTTAAAATGGAACAGTTCAGACAAATTACGTTATGAAAGCATTTTAAAACGCGCAGACGCATTAAACCTTGTTTCAGAGCGGTACACGCCCGAAAGTATGTTAAATCGTAACCGCTATATGGTAGATAAAAGTGAGCTTGTAATTGCAGCATTCAACGGCATTGAAAAAGGCGGAACGTGGTACACGATAAAATATGCAAAAAGCAAAAATAAAATTATAGAGATAATTGACCTATGCAAGGTAGCGTTGAAGTAGTTTATCTTTTACGGAACAAATTAAAATGCGGCTATTGCAGACAGCCGATAAGCGCAGAAACAGGCACGTCTAAAAACGGACAAGGTTAAACGCTATTACAAGTGTTTAGGCAGGAAACGCCAAAACGGTTGTAAAAAGTCTATGATATGTAAATCGTGCTATTTGACGATAAAATAGAAATTCATTATAACAGTCCTATAAAAATAAGTCCTGATGACGAAAATAATCAGGGCTTTATTTTTTACTCAAAAACTATCAAATTGAACTCAATTCAAAATATTATTGTCATATTGCAAATATAGACAACGGCTATTTATTCCACGGTGCTATTGACTGAAACTTTGCTTGCGGTGTGTTTGTAGGCAAATAAGGGCGAACACAGCAACCCGACTGATAGACAGTCGGGTTTTGGTTTGCCTTTGGCGCACGAGCCTAACACACCGCAATTTCAGTCAATAGCCTTTCGCGGCATAAACCGCCGTTGCGCTTGATTATAAAAATAAAAACCCAAATCAAACAGCCTTTTTAAGGTGTTCAATTTAGGTTCTTACTGGCGCGCCAAAAAACAGAGTAGGCTTTGCTTACTCTGTTTTTTGATGTTACCGTTTATCAGAAGGGATTTGAGGGTGGAGACGCGAACGGGAGCGAGCGGTTTGCGCCGAAAAGAACGCAAACTAAACAGTGCAGTGCACTGTTTATCGGGGCGCGCCGCCAAAGGCGCAAATCCCTTCTTCCGCGGAAGAAGGGATTTAACCCTCATCTTTAGTTTTAATATCGGTTTAACCTTCTATCACGTCAAGTAAAGCCTTTTGTAGAACAGCGGAAAAATTAACGCCTTGCGCTGTTGCTTTCTTATCAAGCCATGCCGGAATGGTGCAATTTTTGCGAACTGACTTGTTGTCGTTCTTCTCGCGGTATGCCGCAAAGTCAACTTCTACGAGCGTTACTATTTCGTTTGCATTGGCTTCGGGTTTAAGCGTAGTACCTTGCGGTATCGCTTTTTTTGCGTCTTCTTGACAAATACCCCAAATGCCTATACAGTCTTTCGCCATATAGATAGCGTCGGCAACGTCCTTGCCTTGCGTGTATAAATCAAGGTCGGGAACGTACACCGAATAATACTTTTCCCCGTTTTCAGGGGGAGTGATAATTATTGCGTATATGCTTTTCATTTTTCTACCTCACTTTATTTTAGGTTGTGCTTTTTAATCAAGGCTTTTGCAAGCCGCTCGTTGACTTCGTTATGACGGGGAATTGCTTCGTTTTCTTCGCCGTTGGTGTAAACGGTGTGATTGCCGCCCTCTCTAAGAAGCTTCCAGCCGTTCCTCTCAAATAGTTTTATCAAGTCTTTTCGTTTCATTCGTAGAACCTCTTTACACTATATATTATACGCATTAATGCGCATAATGTCAAGCACTTAATTTCGTATTTTTAATTTGCTAATACATTTATTAATTTGTCAACCGCCTGTTTTATTTCATTCCAACCGCAACGCTTAACGCCAGTTGCCGTCTTCAAGCGTTCAAGTGAAACCGTCTTTTGCCCGTTAAAGCATCGCACGATTTCAGCGGTTGGAACAACGTAAAATCCCCATTTTACCAAATCGCAAATATCAATATGCTGTTTGTCCTTTTCCTCGTAAACGGCAAATATATAAACATCGTTGTTGTTCTTTTTTTCATCGTTGTATTTATGGGTTTGGACATCAAATATGTATGCTGGGCGAATTGAAAAGATTAGTTTGGAATATTTATCGTTATTTAAATTCCACGCCTGAATATATGCGGAACATTTAACTTCTATCCTAATATTTTTGTACAAAATGTCGTACTCACCCCAGTCAATTTGCGTATCTGAAGTGTCTAAACTGAGTGCTTGTTGAACCAAATATTCCGCAAGAGCACCTCGCCTTGTATTATCCAACAAATTGCCGTATGCCCACCGCCAAAAGTCGATTACGCCAAACGGCAGATATTCTGTTTTTTGTATTTTAAATTTTTCTTCACCCGTCAAGTTTTTCATAAGTAATTCCTCGTTTAGCCGTTGTGTATTTGCTCTATCCTTTTCAAAATTTGTACCATATAGCCCTTTGCTAAATCATAACGAAGCGACCGTTTTAATGAGTAAATTACGCTTGCATATAAACACGGTTCGCTCATTGTATCTATTGCATTATATATATCTTGGGAACCTTTGTCATTTAAAACCCCGTTATTTTTTAGAAAGTTATAATATTCTTTTATTCCTAATTGCTCATTTATGTCTATAAATATATTTACGTCATCCGCAAAATCCCTAACGAGCTGCGAGTATATTTTTGTAGGAGTAAGCCATTCACCGTTTTCAAACGGTGTTATATATTTTGTTAAGAATGTGTGATTTATCACAAAAGGTTTAATTTCATAAATTAGAGCGTTAGCCTCTGTTGCAGACAACTCGCATTCATTTATGAGTTTACCGCCAATCCGCTCTACTAAATCTTTACTCGTAATATCGTTTGATACAACCTTGTACGTAAATTTGCTAACTGTTCTGTCTTTGCATAATCTGTCAATCAATATATTCAGTAACTTATATTCATATCCCCAAATCTTTACGCTTTCTTTGATTTTATTTTCAATATCGTATTCACCGTTTTTATTACTCTTAAAAATAATTTCTCCAATGTCGCGCAATTTGCCCATAAGGTCTTCATTTATAACATAACGTAAACAGTACTCAGTCTTGTTTACTTCTTCAAATTCTTCAATTTCAAATTCCGCTATTTTAAATTTCATTTTATCAACCATTCACAAACTTTTGATTTTACTTTATTTTATTGTAGCAAAAATTAATATTAGGGGCAACATTTTAAATCAAAAAAACGTAAGTCAAACATAGTGTTCAACTTACGTCCTTTTTGGTGCGCCAAAATAGGCGGCAGATTTTTATCTGTCGCTTATTTTGTTGTTTATCGCAAATTCCTTCATCCGCGCCATATCCCGCCGCGTCATTGCGAGGAGCGACAGCGACGTGGCAATCCCGCATTACAAAGTCACGCACTGCCTTAACTCGCCGCGTACTACAATGAGGAAAAGCGTTTGCGCGAGAAAAACGCGCAAACAGATTATCACGTCATAAACGGCTAAATACAATTATATTTCAAACAATTCCGCTGTGCCGTTTACTCCTCATAATGACATACCAATATAGCTGTAAACAACTATGCGTCCTCCGCACAAAGTTACGTTTATTTAACCGCGCATTTTAACCGTTTGCTTTACTTAATTGCAAAAATGATTTATAATTGAATTATGTACGAAGAACTTTCCGGCACGGTTGCGGCAAAAATTGAGAGAGAAAAGCGCGAAAATACGTTCAGGCGCGTCGCTTTCCACGACGGGGGCGCGCTGCGGCGCAAGGGCAACACTCACGACGAGGGCAACGTTTGGCGCACGCCGTTTATACGCGACGTGGACAAAATTATGAACTGCCCCTATTACAACCGCTACGCCGACAAGACGCAAGTTTTTTCATTCTACAAAAACGACGACATCACCCGCCGCGGACTGCACGTTCAGCTCGTGTCGCGCATTGCGCGCACAATCGGCGGCGCGCTCAATTTAAATCTCGATTTAATCGAGGCAATCTCCTTGGGGCACGACATCGGGCACACCCCGTTCGGGCACGCGGGCGAGCAGTTTTTGGACGAGCTGCTGTACGAGCGCACCGGTCGCCACTTTGCGCACAACATACATTCGGTGCGCGTGCTGGACGGAATTTACCCCCTAAATATCTGCCTGCAAACGCTGTGCGGCATTGCGGCGCACGACGGCGAGTTGGAGCTTGCGGAATACCGCCCCTCTCCCCTCTCCTCGTTTGAAGAGTTCGACCAAATAATAGAGAATTGCTACCGCGACAAAGACGCGATTAAAAAACTCGTTCCCAACACCTTGGAGGGCTGCGTGGTGCGCATTTCGGACATAATCGCCTACCTCGGCAAGGACAGGCAGGACGCCGAACGCGCGAAGCTTTTGAAAGAGAGCGACTTTGCCGACAAATCAATCGGCGGCTTTAACGCGGAAATTATCAACAATCTGATGGTGAACATCATAGAAAACAGCTATGGCAAGGACTACATAAAGATGGACGCCGCGCACTTTGAGGCGCTTAAAAAGGCGAAGAGCGACAACTATCGCCTCGTGTATCAAAGCGACCTTGCGCGGAGGGAAATTTACGACATGGTAAAGCCGATGATGCGCCAAGTTTACGAAAAGCTTTTGGACGACGTGCAAAGGGGCGACAGGTCGTCGCCCGTGTTTACGCACCACGTCGATTACGTGAACAAATCGCACTATAAGCGCGAAGCTCCCTACGAGCAAAGCACCGAGTCCAACGTGATAGTCGCCGACTATCTGGCGAGCATGACCGACGATTATTTCATCGACCTCTACGCCCGTCTCTTCCCCGAAAGCGCCTTGAAAATTGAATATAAAGGCTATTTTGATTGAATTTTTTTCAGCCGGAAAAAATCGTGCAAATAACGCAAAAAAGCGCGGTTAACCCCCACATATGCGGGAGTTAACCGTTTTTTAACTAAAAAAATATCCCCCGACCTTGGTCGGGGGATATGAGTTTTGCCTTTAAATTTTATGCGGGTTCTACGAGTATATAGCAAAGCTGATTGCTGCCGTCGCCCTTCTTTATCGTATGCGTTCCCGCCTCTAAATTAAGCACGAGCACACCGTCCGAACCGGCCGTATGACCCGTATCCTTCTTGCCGCAATCGTCGACGATGACGTGTCCCATCGCGCCCGTGAACTTAATCGTCACCTTAGAATTTGCTGCGAGGTTAAGCGTCACGGTCGTACTGCTTTCCATTTTAAGAGGATTGTAGTACGTTACGCCGTCGTACTCGAAGCCTTTATCGCCCGTTTTATATGAGCCGCCCGACACCGTAAATCCGTCGGGCAAAGCTATTGTGGTGCCTTTATCTTTATCCGCGCCGAAAATAGCCACTACGGTCTGGCTCGCATATTCGTCGTACACCGCCTTGATTTGGGTGAACTTTGCGTCGTTTGCGTATTCCGCCTGTCTTTCAGCCGACATCGCGTCGTAGAGATTTATTATCTCTTTGCTCACGTCGGTCGTTACCGCGGACGCGTCGGTCACTGCGTCCAAAGCTTCCTTGAAGCGGCTGAACGCCTGCGCCTCCGCCTCTTCCTTAACCTTTGCTTCCAGCGCGGCGTTGAGTTTTTCGAGAGACGCGCTTATATTAGCAACGTCAACGCCGTCCTTTTCGTCGTCGCCGAGCGTATCGTACGCGTCGCGCGCATCTTCGTACAGCTCGATTGCAAGCTCAATTGCGGGCTTGCTGTCCACCACGAGGTCAAGCGAAGCCGCGAGGGGCAACCTGTCAACCTGGTTCTTTACGTTGTCAACCGCAAACTTTGCAAATTCGGTCTGCGCCGCGGTTAGCATGCTATAATTGGTGACCTTAGCCTTTGCCGAAGCGGAGAGCGCGTTGTACGCCTCGCTCGCGTTGTCGATATCCTTCGCGCTGTCGATAGTCACTTCGCCGATATAATTTATGCGCGCGATTGCGTATTGTACCGAAACTTCGTCGTAAGCGGCTTGCGCCTTTTTCAATCTATCTTCAAGCTCCGCGCCCAATTCGGTCCTTTCTTCCGCGGTGATGAGGTTTGCATACGCCGTAGCCGCCTGATTTATCGCGTTGGCGCTGCTCCTTGAAATGGTGTCGGGAATGGACTGGATTGCGGTTGTAGCCGCCGCGATACGCGCCGCCTTTGCCGCCTCGCTGTCCTCCTGAATGGTCAGGGAATTTATGGTTATTTCCTTATCCTTCTTGCCGGCGCACACGATATACGTGCCCGCGTCGAGCATAACCGTCCTCTCTCCTGAGAACGCTTCGAGATACATCTTGCCGTCGTTGCGGATAACCTGCGGCGTTTCGCCCGTGGCGTTTATGGTGAGCGTCGTGTTTGCCGCAACCGTGAACGTAAGCACCTGCCCCTTGCCCTTAACCGCCTTGGTTATGGAAGTTACGTTGGTTGCGGGAGAGGTGTTCATCACCTGCAGCTTTGCGGTCTTTTCGCCGTGGCCGAGCGCGCCAGCGTAGAGCGCAACCCTAATTCTTGCCGAAATACTGTCGTCCAAAAGCGCGTTCGTCTTATGGTTGGTCGCGTCGTAGTAGAACAGGTTGGGGTCGGTGTCGAAGGTTGCGTAGCTCGTGCTCTGGTATGCGCAGCTGTTGGGAACCGTATCCTCGCGCGAATTTACGAGAGTGAGCGTTCCCGTTCCGCCGTCGCTGCACGCGTAGAACGTATTGTTATAAGCCTTAGCCGAGCCGCCGCTATCCTTGGATACGTTTTTGCAGCCCTCGTAGTAGTTAGCTTCCGAGAAGAGGTAGCAATTAGCCCTTAACGAGTGCACGTAGGAAAGCGCGGGCTTTGAAATGTGCGAATAAGGGGTGGTCGTTTCCGCGGGGTTGCCAAACACGTAGTTGTTGTAGAAGTGCACGTTTGCCTGCCTCGTCAAAGGAATACGCGAACCGCACTGATACCACAAATTGTGGTGATAAGTCATATTGTACTGCAACGAGCTGTCGGAAGAACCGATGAGGTTGGTCTTGTGGCAATACTCGAAGTAGTTGTACGAGCAAGTGAAGTACTGACCGCGCTTAAAGTCGCAGCTGCCGTCGCCCTCTTTCTTGTCGCTCTCCGCGGGATTATCGCACCTGCCGGGGAGGAAGGTGTTGTTGTGTATCCAGCACCTTTCAACGGGGGCAGTGATGGTCGTGCTCGTTGCCTGACCCTCCATACCGATTGCGTCCTCGGGATATTCGTTGAAGGTGAGATTTCTTACCTCGAAGCCCTTGCCCTGACCGTTCGTTGCGTCCGTGCCGGCTACGAAGTGGAAGCCCCAACCCAGTATCGTTGCGTCGTCGCCTACGCCCTCCAAGGTAATGTTTTTAAGGTTTTTAAGGCGCGCCATATGTCCGTTATCGCCAACGCCGCCGCCCTCTTTGGTGCTGTTGTAAGCCGTGCAGCCCTCGGGAGTTTCAACCGTGCCGATAAATCTTACGACGATAGGTCTGTTTACGCTCTTAAAGCCCAATTTACCGCCGTTTGTCGCGTCGTAAGTATTGCTGGGCTCTTTATTATTTTTACTGCCCGCATTGCTTGAAGTATACTGGTTGTTGTTAAGCCACCAGCCAATGCCCGCTGCGTTTTTGTTGCCCCAATCGCTGCCGGGAATTTGGAACATATTCACGTCGTTATTCGCCGCGCACACTTCGGTCATAACCGTGTCTTTATTTTCGTTGGTTACGTAAATTACAAGCGCGTCGTCTTTAAGCGTGCCGTCGTTGTTGTACGCGCCTACGCCCGCGGCGTAAACTTTATCCTGCGCGGAGCTGTCGAAATGCGCGTAGCCCGACCTGTCGTAAGCCTTGACGGGAATGTCTGTGAAGGTCTTTCCGTCCGCCTTTACGTCGTAGCTGCCCGCTTTAAGCCCCAAAATATCGGCGCGCACGTTGCCGCCGCTTTCGCGCACGAGCTCGCTATCCACCGTCTTCCAATCGTTTTCGCCGTGAACGCTGTACTGCACCGTGGACTTGGTGCCAGACCATTCGAGCGCGATGCTTTCGTTGTTGCCCTGAACGAGGCTGAAGCCCTGCGCGTCAGCCCACTTTGCGTGGAGGTTAAGCGTTTCGGTTACGGGGGCGTTGAAGTCGTATGCGGTGTTAAAGCTTGCGTCTTTATACCACCCTTGCAGATAGTGCCCGTCGTTTTCAACCAACGGTTCAACCGCAAGCCCGCCGCTTGCAACGTATTGCATAGTCGCGCCGTCGGAGAACGAAACGGTGTATTCGGAAGCGTTAGGGTCGGAAACTACGGGAGTTTCGCTGACGTCAACCGAGCCGATATTCACGCTCTCGGTGAACGAGAACGGCGACTTCGTCGCGCCGGAAGCCGCGCTTTGGGTTGCCGCGAGAACGATTACCGTGCAGGTGACTATCTCGCCGTCCGTGGTCGCCCTTACCTTGGTTACGCCCTTGGTCTTTGCGGTAACCAATCCGTCGCTGTTAACGGTTGCAACCGTCGCGTCGGAGGTCGTCCATTCGGCGTCCGCCGAGGGAGGCGTAAGCGTCCTCGTTTCGCCCGCGGTCAGGGAAATCGCGGTGTCGGAGGTCAAAACGACGGGCGGTTGCTCTTCTTCGCCGCCGTCGCCGCTGTCGCCCGTATCTCCGCTGCCGTCGCCCTGATTGTCGTCGCCGGTGTTGCCTTCGTTTCCGGTATTTCCCTCGTTGCCGGTATTTCCGGTGTTACCTTCGTTTCCGGTGTTTCCTGTGTTGCCGGTATTTCCGGTGTTGCCCGTGTTGCCGGTGTTACCCGTGTTGTCAACCTGTTCGTTGTTGACGTCTTCCTTGTCTTTATCGCGCTTTTTGCAGCCTGCGGTTGCCATAACGCCGAAAGACATACAGCCCGCAAGGATAAACGCAAGTAAAGCTCCCTTTTTCTTCATTTTCTCACTCCACCTTTTAAGCGGAGCCGCGCTCCGTTTAAAAATTTTAATTAAAGGTTAATAACTATCATTATTATACTACCAAAAATTTTGCTTGTAAACACTTTAAGTAATTTTCTATCATATTTTTTGCTTATGGAAAGCGGGCAAAACTTCTGCGTTTTGCAATAATATTTTGTGACAGTATGTGCAAAAGCAAAGGCGCGCGGACGAACAGTCCGCGCGCCACTTTGTTATAATTCCGCAACGTTGCTTCCCCTTAGGGGGAGGCTCCGCGAAGCGTTAGCGTAACGGTGGTGAGGGGTTGGCTGGATAAAACGAACTAACCCCTCATTCGTCACCGCCCTTAGCGGTCGGCGACACCTTCCCCCTAAGGTGAAGGTCACAATATGGAATAATTCCGAATTACAAATCACTTCTTTTTTATTTCCAGCCCGCCGTATTTGGAGTTAAAATCAAAGGTTTCGCCCTTGTATTTAAACGCGGGCAAAGTTTCCAGCTGGACGTTATGTAAGCTTTTGAAAATACTCGCGTCCACGTCGGGGTTGCGGGAGCGGAAATCCTTTATAAGCTTTTTTACGTCCTGCCGCGCAGACTGCCCCTGTTCGCCGGGCGATAAATTTTCGGTCAGCTTACACGCGCACGCGATAAATTTTAAATTATTGTACTGCTGCCAATGGATAATATCGTCGTCCAGCACGCAGTAGAGCGGGCGAATGAGCTCCATTCCGCCGAAGTTCGCGCTCTTAATTTTTGGCATCATTCCCTGTATCTGCCCGCCGAAGAGCATTGACATCAAAGTCGTTTCAATCACGTCGGACATATGGTGACCGAGCGCGATTTTATTGCACCCCAGCTCTTTTGCACGCGCGTATAAAAATCCGCGGCGCATGCGCGCGCACAGATAGCACGGGTGTTCGCCGCCGATTAAGTCGTTCACGTCGAAAATGTCCGAATTGTATATATGCGCGGGAATTTCCAGCAGGGATAAATTGCTCTCTATGAGCGCAAGATTTTCCTGATTGTAGCCGGGGTTCATCACGATAAATTCGGCGGAAAAGCTTATATCGGAATGCCTTTGCAGCTCCTGCACGCATTTTGCGAGCAACATGGAATCCTTGCCGCCCGAAACGCACACCGCGATTTTGTCGCCCTCTTCGATGAGATTATACTGCTTTACCGCCTGCAAAAACTTGGTCCAGACGCCCTTGCGGAACTTGGTGATTATGCTGCGCTCGATTAGACCGCATTCGGAAAGTTGTTTCGCCATATAATATCAGTCTTGGTCCCCGGCGTGCCCGTGTTCGTCATCTGTCGGCGCAGGGAACTGCGCTGCATCGTAAGCAATGCCGTTTTTGTCGTAATAATCCTTTATCGCCGAACGGATTGCCTCTTCCGCGAGCACCGAACAGTGCATTTTGTGCGCGGGAAGCCCGTCAAGCGCCTCGGCAACCGCCTTGTTGGTGAGCTCCAACGCCTGCGAAATGGGCTTGCCCTTAATCATTTCGGTAGCCATCGAGGACGAAGCGATTGCGCTGCCGCAACCGAACGTGTTGAACTTTACGTCCACGATAATATCGTCGCGCACTTTGATATAAATTTTCATTATATCGCCGCACTTTGCGTTGCCCACCTCGCCAATGCCGTCGGCGTCGTCGAGTTTACCCACGTTGCGCGGGTTCGTAAAATGGTCCATAACCTTTTCGCTGTATAATGCCATAAAATTTCCTCTCTCGCAAATTTGTCGCCTTGGCGACAGGCGACAAATTCTGCGAATTTGAAAGGCTCTGCCTTTCTGCCCGCGATTGTTAGGTGCCCTCGTGATTATATAATCGCGGGCATTCAATCCGCTGAGGCGATAAATCGCAAATTGGGTCGCGCTGCGCAAAAGCGTCGTTTTGCTTGCT
>N._stephensi_703_cecum__coassemble_22_pt1 | contig 28802 bp, 11 predicted proteins | sample N__stephensi_703_cecum__metabat2_low_PE_003 | metagenome-assembled genome bin N
CGGCGAGTACGACGGCTACGACAACTATAACGTAAGCTACGCTTGCGGCTATCTCGATATAATTCCCCGCGCGCTCACCGTCACAATCGACGACAAAACGGCGACCTACGGCGATAGTTTGCCAGCAAACGGCTTTGAAATCACCGACGGCGAAATGCAGTACGGCGAGGAACTTTCGCTCACCTACGTTTACGACCGCGAAGTTAAATACGTGGGAAGCTACGAAATTTCGCAAAGCGAAGTGTTCGTAGACGGCGTAAAGGTGGACCCCGATAATTGCAACTACGCGTTCACGTTCGAAAACGGCACGCTTACGATAACCGCGCGCGCGATAAATATAAAAACGGCGGACGGCGACAAGACCTACGACGGCACGCCCCTTTCAAAGCCTACGCCCACCCTGACGAGCAAGGACGAAAGCGGCGCGTCCCGCAAGGCGCTCGCCGCGGGCGACGAAATCGAGATTGTATTCACGTTTTCAATTACCGACGCAACCGAAACGGACGAGGGCAACAACCCCGTAGCCAACGAAAATACTTACAAAATCGTCAACCAGGACGGCGACGACGTGACCGAAAACTATTCGGTAAGTTATACCTACGGCGAGCTGTATATTTCAAGAAAATCCGCGCGCCTCTATATGTATAACGACCTGCATTACCAAAAAATCACCTACGGCGACAGCTGGGCTTATCCCACCGGCAAGGGCAACTACCGCAGCGTAAGCGGGCTCGTAGATGGCGAAGAGATAGAAATAGCCGTCAAAATTTATCTCGACGGCGAAGAGGTGGACTATCCCAAAAACGTGGGCAAGTACACCGTTGCGCTCGACAGAGAAAACACGCTCGTGTACCGCAAGGACGGCACGATAAATCCCGTCGGCTTGGATAACTATCATTTCGACCCGCTTTTATACGGAAAGTTAGAAGTGGAGGCAAAGCGCATAACCATAACAATCGACGACGGCGCGATAACCTACGGTCAGTCGGCGGTTGGTAAAACCTATAATTATGCAATCACCGACGGGCTCGATATAAACGGCAAGCTACCCTATTCGGAAGATTTGCAGATAACTCAATTTATCTACACGCAGCTCAATTCCTCTACGGGGCTTTACGAAGAGGTAACGCCCAAAGACGCGGGCGACTATAAAATCGAGGGCGGCACGGTCCTTGCGGACGGCGAAGAAGAGGGCGCAAAGAACTATTACATAACCTACGCGGGCGCTCTTACTGTGGATAAGAAGCACGTTTACGTTTCGCTTGACCAAGATTGGGAAGAGACCTACGGCGCCCTTAAAGACACGCCCTTGGACGGTTGGCTTGTAAAGGGTTACTCGTTCGACGGCGGCAGCTCGCTCGAATACGGCGAAAATTTGGCAATCAGCCTTAAATTTACGCAAAACGGCGCAGTAGTCGCAACGCCCAAAAACGCGGGCGTATATATAACGTCGGCAACCGCGTTTATGATAATTCCCGAAAAGGGCGGCAACGTTGCGGATTTCGATAAGGGCTTCGAAACGCTTAAAAACTACGTCGTTCACTGCGCGGACGGCGCGTTGACCATTACCCCCGCGCCGATTACGGTTACAATCGGCGACAAAACCGCCGTATACGGCGATAATTTGCCCGCAAACGGCTTTGAAATCACCGACGGCGAAATGCAATACGGCGAGGAACTTACGCTTACATATAAATATGACCGCACGGTGAAGAACGTGGGCACCTACGACGTTTTGCAAAACGAAGTGTTAATAGACGGCGTAAAGGTAGACCCCGAAAACTGCAACTACGCGTTCACCTTCGAAAGCGGCACGCTCACGATAACAGCGCGCCCGATTAAAATTACCGTATCTCCCGAAAAATCGAGCGTAAAATACGGCGACGAAATACCCGCCAAGGTGACTTATACCGTGACCGAGGGCAATATAATCGACGGCGACAAAATTGAAATTACGTGCGGCGGCTATACGGATAACGCGGACGGCGCGTCCGTAATAACGCCCAAAAACAAGGGAAGCTACAAGGTCGTGGTCGGCGAAATTTTGCTCAACGGCGTTAAAATTGCGGAAAACAGCGACGATGAAAATTACAAAGTAACCTGCGTTTGCGGCGATTTGGAAATCGAAGCCCGCCCGATAACGGTGGTGCTCAGCCATATCGACAACGTGACCTACGGCGAAAGCTTCCATTATTCGGACGGGGTGGGCAACTACGCCAACGCGCCCGATTTGGCGTACGGCGAAAAGTTGCAGGTTGCGGTTGAATACCTGCGCAACAACGTTAAAGACGACGCGGTCAACGCGGGCACCTACAACGCGCAGATTGATTTGAATAGCTGCAAAATTTTCGCAAGCGACGGCGTAACCGAAATTTCGGACGGCATTGAAAATTACGAGGTAACCTGCCAAAAAATCACCACGCTCGAAATTTACAAGCGCGGGCTCACCATACAAGTTTCAGATATGGGTCAACTCGTCTACGGCGACGAGCCGGTCTATCCCGACAGGGTCGGCAACTACGACGAGGCGAACACTCTCGGTCTGCAATACGGCGAAAAGCTGAAAATAGAAACAATTTTCACCAGCCTTACGTCCACGACGGCAAGAACCGCCAAAAACGTGGGCAGCTATGCAATCCGCCTCAAAAACAACAAGAGCTTTAAAGTTTATACAGAGGACGGAAAAACCCTGATAGAGGGCGGCGAGAGCAACTACGAAGTATCTCTCGTCTACTACGGCACGCTCGAAATTATCCAAAGGGACATCACCATTTCCCTGCTCGATTTAAAGGGCGTTGAATACGGCGACTTCAACGAAATAACCTTCTATCCCGGCGCAAGTGACGATGACGATACGAAGAACAACATTAAAAACGCCGCGACAATTGACCTTGCGTACGGCGAAAGCATTGTCGTAAAGGTTAAATTCGACGAGAAAAATTCGTATTTCATTCCTTACGTCGTAGGAGAATATTCCATATTTTACGACGGCTTCACTGTGTACAACGAGGACGGCTCGTCCGTGCTGCACGGCGAAAGAAACTACAACGTTACGGGCGTTGAAAACGGCGTGCTCGAAATAGTCAAGAGAGTGATGACGGTCGAACTTAAAGACCAGAATTTGAGCTACGGCGAATATCCCTCGCTCGACTATGAAAAGTTGTATACGATAACCGGCAGATTTAACGAGGACGGCGAATATCCTTTCGGCGACCAAATCCGCCTCGACCTGGGCTACGAGCCCGAAGTAAACGGCGTGGGCACCTATCAAACCTACATAAAGACGGCGTACGCCAACGAAAGCGAAGAATACGCCGCGCAAAACTACGACTTCCAGGTAGTGGAGGGCACGGGCGTGGTCACGGTCAATCCGTTGGATATCGCAATCGAGCTGTTGGATATAAGCACGCAATACGGCGACGCGCCCGTCTATCCCGAAGCGAACAACTTCGTAAATATAAACGGCGTTGAATTCCCCGACAACCAGCAAATCTCGCTCGCCGTAAAATATCTCGATAAATACGGCAACGAATTCGCCGCGACCGGCAGAATGGTTAGGGGTGAGTATACAATCGCCCTCGATAAGGAAAACTGCAAAGTTTACACCTCCGACGGCAAGCTTATAGAAGGCGGCATGGAAAATTATAATTTCATCGTCAAAAAGAACGGCACGCTCACCGTAAACGCGAGGGAATTAACCGTCCGTTTCAGCGGCGACACGCCGCTTATCTACGGCGACCCCATTCCCACCGCGTACGAGGCGTTTATCGTAAACGGCTTGACCGAGGCGGGCACGCTTCCCTTCGGCGAGGAGCTCACCTTTAAAGACTACGAATATCAGGCGGACGGTCACACCGCAAGCGTTCCCAACTGCGGCAAGTATATAATTCTGCCCGGCACGCCTTTAATCGGCGGCGAAGAGGATACAAACGGCAACTACGAAATCAAGGTTGACGAAGAGGTGCGCGGCACTCTCACCATAAGCAAAAAGCAGGTGCTTATCTCCTTTATCGACAAGGAAATCGAATACGGCGACTATTACGACTACCCCAAACCTGAATTCGGATATTATACGCTTCAAGGCTGGAATACCGATATTGAGTACGAATTCGGCGAAAACGGCGGAATGGAGCTGGGCGACCGTTTAGAGATTTATACGACTTTTTATCAAAACGGCAAAGACACAACGTACAGAGAGCTTGGCGACTACGATATCAGGGTTGCAGCAGTGAGAATTTATCAAGCTGAGGGAAACTACGAACAGAACGGCTTAATCCTCGGCAGCGCCACGGCGTCAACCTCCAACTATTCGTTCACTTTCGACTTTGCAACGCTCACGGTCAACCCCAAAAAGGTAACTTTGACAATTTCGCAACCCGAAAGTATCTCCTACGGCGATAGCTTGCCCGAAATCGGCTACGACTTCAACGTTGCCCTTGCATTCGGCGAAAGCATAACGCCCACCTTCTCGTTCGACCCCGAAAAGGTTGCCGACGCGGGCGACTATAACGTAACCGCAACTTCGTTCACCGTCAAGGACAAAGACGGCAACGTGCGCGAAAACGGCGATAAAAATTACGATATAACGGTGGAGGACGCAACGCTTACCGTCAACCCCTTGACCGTAAACGTGACCATTGACGACAAGACTTATACCTACGGCGACCTGAAAGCGGGCGAAAAGCCGCAAATCACTTGGTCGCAGTCGCCCGCGGCGCTTCCCAACGGCGAAACTATCGCGCCCTCGTTCACGTTCGACGGCGAAAGCGAAGTTTACGACGCGGGAACCTACAAAATTTCCGCTTCCTGGACGGTTGAGGGCGGCAAGCTTTCCAACTACGATATAGTCGTTTCCGACAAGAGCGGCACGCTTACAATCGACCCGATGGAAATAACCGTCACCGTGCAAAACAGCGGCTTTACTTACGGCGACCAAATGCCCGAAATTTCGTATTCGGCGGACAAAACGCTTGCATACGGCGAAGAGCTCAAGCTCACCTTTAAATTCGTAAAGGGCGGCGTGGAATACGCTACCCCCGTAAACGCGGGCGTCTACGCAATAAAAGTCGCTTCCGAAGCAATCGAAAAGGGCAACGCAAGGATTGAAAACTACGACGTCAAATACGCCGACAATTCCCCCGAGCTTGAAATAGAAAAGAGGGAAATCACCCTCGCGCTCGAATACGGCAAGACGACGTTTTCCTACGGCGACGACTATTTGTCCGAGCTCAAAAAGGCGACCGTAACCAACTTGGCGAGCGGCGAAATCATTGAAATAGCTTTCAAATTCAGCGCGGTTGAAAATTCCGACCGGCCCGCGGCAGGATTGGCGCGCGCCTATTCAGCCCGTCTCGGCGGGAAAGAGGCGGCGTTCATTCCCGTAGACAAGGGCGAATATCTTGCCGACCTCGATTGGGAAAACTTCACCGTCGCTTCCGAAAAGGCGGGCTTCGACGGCGATATTTCCAACTATAAACTGAGCGAAAACTTCGAGTTCGAACCCTTCGCGTTCACAATTACGGCAAAGGCAATCGTAGTTGAAATCGACGACGCGTCCGTAGCGTACGGCGACGAATTGCCCACGCCCGTATATCGCCCGCTCGTTCCCCTCGTTGGTGACGAGGAGCTCGTGCTTGCCTTCACTTTCGGCGACGGCGAGCAAACCGTTAAAAACGCGGATAAGTACGAAATTCACGTCGACGGGGAAAACAGCTACGTCAAGGGCGGCAAAATCACCAACTACGAGATTTCCTACGCGGACAATTCGCCCACGCTCGAAATCACCAAGAGGAGCGCGACGGTCACCCTGCACAGCTTCGGCGCGGCGTTCGGCGCAACCGTCAACTATCCCACGTCGCCCAAGAGCTACGCGGCGGTGGATAACCTTGCCGACGGCGAGGATATAATCGTCACCGTCAAGTACTTAAAGGGCGAAACGCAGGTGTTCGCACCGTTCGACGCGGGCGACTATACGGTAACCCTGGCGGGCTTCACCGTCATTGACGCCGACGGCAACACAATCGCAGGCGGCGATAACAACTACGATTTAACCCCCGTAAACGGCACGCTCACGATTACGAGCCTGACCATTAAGGTAAAGACGGGCGACGCGGAAAAGCCGTACGACGGCATCGCGCTCTCGACCGAGGACTATTCGATAATCGCGGGAACCCTCCCCGACGGCTACACGCTCGAAATCGATTATCTGCACGAAGTGACCGAAGTCACCGGCGAGGACGGCGAGGAAAATATTTCGACCTTTAAGGTTATGTACGGCGGCAAGGAGAGCTTCAACTACGTAATTGAGGACTACGAATTCGGCGCGCTGAAAGTTACGCCCGCGCCCGTAACGATTGCCTTGAACGGCGGCGTTGAAGTGACCTACGGCGAGGAATACGAGGAGAAAATCACCGACGGTGCGGTGAGCGGCGCGCAAAACGGCGAAAGCATAACTCTCGCGCTCACCTATACCAAAGCAGACGGCACGCCCCTATCAAGCGCGCCCGTCAACGCGGGCAAATATATCGCCAAGCTCGATTGGCAAAACTGCACCGTTTCGGGCGGCAACGCAAAGCTTTCCAACTACAAGCTGAACGGCGTTTGCGAGCCCGTTGAGTTCGAAATTAAAGCCAAAGAGGTGGAAATCACCCTCAAAAACGTAACCGTGCCCTACGGCGATACTTCGTACGGCGCGCAAATAACTTTCAACGCGGTGAGCGGCACTGTAAACGGCGAAAGCATAACCCTCGCGCTCGACTACTTCACGGAGGACGGCGCGCTTCTAACCCAGGCGCCCAAAAACGCGGATAAATACGTTGCTAAGCTCAATTGGGCAAAGTGCACGGCTTCGAGCGACATTGCAAACTACACCCCCGCGGACGGCGAAGTTCAGGCAAATCTCGAAATAGCGCGCAAAGAGATAACTATTACTATGTCCGACTTAACCGTAGAGTACGGCGCGGAGATAAACTATCCCGCAGACGGCTTCACGGCAACCGAGGGCGGCTACGGCGAAACCTTCCAGGTCACCGCTAAATATCAGAGAAACGGCGTTGACGTAACCCCCGCGTTCGCAGGCGAATACGATATTCTCTGCGCGGGCATTAAGGTGTTCGCGGCGGACGGCACGCCGATAGAGGGCGGCGAAAGCAACTATAAAGTCGTCAACCCCCGCGCAAATTACGGCACGCTTACAATCGAGGGCGTGCTCATCAAGGTAACGCGCGCAGGCAAAGAAAAGGTGTACGACGGCTCGGCAATCGTAATTTCGGGCGTAAGCGAGGAAGAGGTAAGCTATTACTATACCGACGCGGACGGCAACAGAATGGAAAGCTTGCCCGCGGGCTATACGTTCGGGCTGGTGAGCCAATTCTCCACCGACGGCGCGGGCGTGCAGAAAATCAAAAACGAAGCGCAGTACGCGGTGTTCGAGAGCGGCGCAATTTCGGGCAAATTCATCATCGAATACGAGGGAGAAGCTTTCCTCGAAATAACCGCCCGTCCCGTAACGATAAGCACCAATTCGGCAAGCCGCGAATATAACGGCGCGTACTTAACCGCGGGCTACGAATGCGTATACACGGGCGATGCGGAGAAGACTGCGCTTGCAAGCGGCGACAGATTTGTAGCGACGCAGGAAAAGATTAAGGATAAGGGCACGGCGAGCAACAAAGTGACCTTAAAGGCGTTCAACAAGGACGGTGTGGAAGTAACCTCAAACTATTCGTTCACCGAAGGCACCGTGGGCACGCTGGAAGTTACCGCACGCGCGATTGAATTGACATTCGGCACCCTCCAAAGCGTTTACGGCGACAAAGTTGACTATGAAAACTACACGATAACCAAGGGCTCGGCAGTCACGGGCGAAAAACCCGTGCCCGAAGTAAAGCTTACCGACGAGCACGGCAACGCCGTAAGCTTCACGGTTGTCGGCGACGACTATCTGCTAAACGTGGGCGTTTACGCGATAAGCGCGGATAAAGATAGCGTGCAGGTTGAGGGCGGCGACGCGGAAAACTACGAATTTACGGTGGTTGGCGGCACGCTCACGGTAACCGAAAGGCACGTGACGGTTGTCACCGACAGCGTGACTAAGCCCTACGACGGCGTGCAAATCACCCTCGGCGGCTACACCACCAAGCTCGCGTCCGACCAGAGCAAGGCGGGTCTCGTGGGCGGCGACGAGCTCATAGTAAACGAGGAAGAGCTCGCCGCAACGGGCATAACCGAAGTCGGTAGCATTAAAAACCAATTCTCGTTCTCGCTTCCGAGCGGCAACTATATTCTCGACGGAACGACCTACGGCGACCTCACCGTGACCAAGCGCAAAATAAGGATAGAAACGCTCGGCGCGGAAAAGGTGTACGACGGCTCCGCGCTCTCAAACGAGGGCTATCTGGCGCACCTCGTCAACGACGACGGCACGGTTGAAAGAGAGGCGGGCTTGCTTGCGGGCGATACGCTGAAAGTTGTGACCAAATTCTCGGTCGTCAACGTAACCAACTCGCTGGGCGTGGAAAACAAGGTTAAGTTCGAAGTGGACGGCGACGCCGCCAAGAATTACGAAATCGACTCAGAATACGAATACGGCAGGCTCAAAGTAACCGCCGCGCCCCTTACGGTAACCTTAACGCTCAACGGCGACGGCGTTTACGAATACGGCGATATAACCGGAGATACGGTAATAGTAACCGGCACGGCGACGGGCGCGGTCAACGGCGAAAGCATAACCATTGCAATCGCGTACCGCAACGGCATAAAGCTTGCCGAACCCAGGGCGGTGGGCGACTATACTGCGGAAGTGGACGCAAGCAAATCCACCGTTTACAATAAATACGGCAGCCTCATTTCGAACGGCATCAACAACTATTCAATCGGCGACGTTTCCGTTTCGTTTAAAATCACGAAGCGCGCGGTCAGCCTTTCGCTCGGCGCTTGGGCGGACGAAATTTATAACGGCGAAGAGCACTCGTACGATACGACAAAGCTCACCCTTGCCGGCGGCTCCTCGTTTGCTTACGAAGAGAATTTCACGCAAATTTCAGTTACCTACAAGACCGAAGCGGGAGCAAGCGTAGACGCGCCCGTCAACGCGGGCAGCTATACCGTGTCGCTCGATTTAAGCGGCACCAAGGTTGGCGACGCGGCAATAAGCTCCAACTACGAAGTATCGTGCGGGGATATAACATTTAAGATTAAGCCCAAGGAAATAACCGTAACCCTCGAAGATATGGAAAAGGAGTACGACGGCGAATACTTCGACTTGACCGACGCGGCGGACGGCTTAAAGGCGGAAGGACTGTGCGGCGACGATAAGATAGAGTGCGCGCTCACCTGCGCGGTTGAAAAACCCGTAAATCAGGGCGAATACCAAATTTATTACGACACAGCCAACTTCGCGCTCTCCGTGGGCGATAAGGGCAACTACACGCTTACAACAAGCGGCAACCTCGGCTGCACGCTCACCATAACCGCGCGTAAAATCACCGTAAAGGTTAACGACGTGCGGCGCGAAAAGGGTCTTGACGAGCTTACGATAGCGGATATAACCTCCGCGGGAGTAAACGGCGGCGACGGCTTCGTCAAGGGCGACCTTGCAAACGCGGGCGCGGAATTTGCCCGCACGCCGCTCTCTTCGGATACGTACGAAACCTATACGGTAACCGTAAGCTTTACAAACGACGAGGTTATGAAAAATTACGAAGTAACCCAAAACGACGCGGGCGTGCTCACCGTCAGCGAAAGATATATTCAGGTCACGCCCACCGTAAGCGGCGAGGCGGAATATAACGGAGAGGCGGTGTCCGCCGATATGTTCGGCATAGACCACAGGCACCTTAAAGCGGACGGAACTGCCGAGGACGTGTACGGCTTCACCGACGAGGATTTGGAGAATATCACCTATAAATTCACTTTCGTCAACACGGCTAACCAAAACGACGTCTACGAGGACGGCGCGTATCCCGTCAACGCGGGCACATACGAAGTTTCGGTCGAGGTTGAGGGCGCAAGCCACTATCTCATCGAGTATAAGCCGGCAACCCTCGTCATAAATCCCAAAAAGCTCACCGTAACCGTCGCAAACGACGGCGGCGAAACGCAGTTTACCTACGACAACAAAAAGCCGGAAATTAAGGCGACGCTCGTATCGGTTGACGGATTGGTAGACGGCGATATGGCGACCTACGGCTTCGACCTTTATAAAGACGGCAAGCCCGCCGCCCGCTACAACGCGGACACCTACACGGTAGGCGTGACGTTCGACGGTATGTCCAATTATCAAATCACCCTCGCCGGCTATGAAGTTACGATTGAAAGGAGAGTAATCGTCGTCGCGCCCTACGACCCGTTAAACGGCGCAAAGCGCAAGTTCGAGGGAGAGGCTCTCGCGCTCGGCAAGGACGATTATAAGATTATGAACGGCTCCAACGGCGAAGAACTCTCGCTTGCGGACGGCGACGGCTTGGCGATAACCACCAGCACGTTAGAGCCCGAGTATTCCTCCGGCAGCGTGCAGATAATCACGGCTTGGGCGTACGACCTCGACACGAAAGAGGATATATCCGCTAACTACGATATTTATTACACCCGCTCGTCAAGCAACCCGTACACTTCGGGTTACAGCAACAGCGATTTCAGGGTGCGCCTCGAATACGAAATCACCGAAATTCACTACGTGCAATTGGTTGAAGGCGCAACCTACGACTACACGGGCTCCGCGATAACCCACGAATTCTCTGGCGAAAACGCAATTCAAATCGCGGCGGGCTCCGAAGAGCTCTACGCAGGGCACCAGTTCAAGTTCAAGGCGGGTCTCGGCACGACAAAGCCGCAGGTATCGGTAGGTCCCGCGGTTGGCGTGTATACGGGCTGGCTTTCCAAGTCGCTCACGGTGGTTGACCAAAGCGGCGCCGACGTTTCCGCAATCTACAAGCTGGTATGCGACAACCCCGACGATTATCCCATAATTATCCGCGTGCGCACGGTTGAAGTGACAATCGGCGAAGACTTAACCAAAGAGGCTCTCGCCGACGGCAGCGCTTTGACTTCCGCGTACGACGGCATGGCGGCGCTCGGCAATCAGTATTACGAGCTCAAAGCCGACCTCGCGCAGGGTCACTCGGTTGACGTGCTCGTATTCGAGGTGGACGGCAACTACACCCTCGGCGTGGTTATTTATTCGACCAACAAGGCGGGCGTAAGGGTGGACGTAAGCGCCAACTACGAAAAGACGCTCAACGCGGACGTGGACGGCGTGGAGGTCAAATTCCTCACCGTAAAGGAAGCCAACGCTTTGGCTCTTCCGCGCCTTACGGTGACCTTCGGCGGGGAGATAACCGCCGAAGCTCTCGCAAACGGACGCGGCGCGCTCTACAACCTTTCCGAAAACGGCGATTGGGTGTTAAACGAAAGCTACTATAATATAACCGCCGATTTCAGCGGCGGCGAGGAAGCGGAAGTCGTCGTCTTAAAGCAGGGCGATGGCTATATGCTCGGCGTGGTAATTTACAAGTACAACAAGTACAAAACCGCGCGCTCGGACGCAAGCGCAAACTTCAACCTTGCGGATTTGCCGCAAATCGACGGCGTGGCGGTGGAATACGTCAACCTCAAATCAGTTTCGTCGGGCGTTAAGGAGATTTATTTCGACTTCACCGCGGCGTTTGGTGATAACGGCGACGGAACCTATTCCTTAAAGGCGGAGGGCGAACAGAGTAGCTCGAATTACGCGGTTGAGGGATTGAGCTCGGGCGACAGCGTAACCGTAGACGCTCATAAAAACGACGACGGCAGCTTTACTTTCACGGTCTATCTGTACGTCTTTAAGGAGAACGCGTTGCACGTGGTTACCATAACCGATAAATCCGCGCTGTACGCAATTTCGTTCACCGCGCCGGACGGCGTTGTGATTAACGCCGAAAAGGGCGACTATAACGACAAAATTTAAAGTATAAAAGGATACGCAAAAGGTATCACGGAGGTAATATGAACAAGGGATTTGCCCATTATTTCAGGCGTGCGCTGGGAATATCCGCGGGCACCGTATGGAAGAACAAAAACGTCATAAAGAGTATGTGGTATTTCTTTATTTCGCTGGTTGCGCGCTTAACGCTGTTTTTGGGCGCAATGGTCAGCCTTGCCGACGTCCGCCAGGCGCGCATTGCCAAGGCGCAGCGCACGGTGGACATTCCGCAATCGCTCACCAAGGCGTCGCAGCGGTCGCTGTGGACTATGATAGTGGCGCGCGTGCTCGAACTTTTAATCTTTCTCGGCGGCATATTGCTTCTGTCGCTCGTTTGCGGCTTAATCTTTTCAATCGGGCTTTTAATCGCGCAGTTCGTCGGCGAAGATTATATCACGCTCGTTTACGCGATATTTGCCGTTCCCTGCTTGATAATTTATCTCGTTTATACTATAATAATGGTCGTGATGTTCGCGCCCACCGCGTACGTAATCGACGCCAACCCCAACCTTTCGGCGGGCGACGCGGTGTCGGTGTGCATAAGCTCTATGAAAAACCGCGGCAAGCTCACGGTATTTCTGTGCGTGATTGTTCCCTCGCTCATAATGCTTGCAATCTTGGGCGTATGCGTCGGTGCGTTCGTGCTGGTTGCCCTGTATGCGGGCGGCGAAAAATTCACGCTTCTTTTGTACATTCTGTGCGGCGTGCTTTCGGTGTTCGTTTTGGGCTTTTTCGTGCCAGTGTTCAACCTCGGCAAAAACCTTTCGCTCGTGCTCCTTTTCGAGGACATCGCGCTCGACCCCGTAAATGCGGGCAAAAAGACCTCCGGCATCAACATTAAAAGAATAACCGGCGCAAAGATTGACAGGGAGGAGGCGCCCGACAACCTCGAAGTGCTTTTCTCGGACGAAATCGAGGAAAGAATTGTCGAAAGCGAAAGCTTGAAAACAAAAAAGAGGAAGAAAAAGGGCAAAGGCGGGCAACCCGCGCCCGTTGCGAAAAAGACGGAGGAGGCGCCGGAAGTTGAGTTTGAAGAGATAGACGACTATCCCGAGGAAGCGCCCAAGGCGCAATCCGCGCCCCAAGAGGAGGCGCAGACAACCGAAACGGCGGCTGAAAGCCCCGCGCCCGCAGAAAGCGGTGAAAGCGCGGAAGCGGAGGATAGCGCAAGCGGCGGCGAGCCCGACGAACAGTTTTACGCCGACGGCGAGGGCGAATAAATTCCCCGCGGAAAAAAATACGCAAAACACGCCGCAAGGGCGCGTTCGGCGCAAAGCGAAAAATTTTTAAGAGGTTATTATGTCATTACTATTGTGGAGAATATTGTGTCTCGTTTCGGCGGCGCTTTTCGTCGCGGGCGTAATAGTTCTTTTGGTCACAAATCTCACCAAAAATAAATACTATTTCAACTATAACGACGACGAGCTGTTAAAGAAGGAGAGGTCCACCAATTCGGTCAACTCCATCTATATGACCACGGGCGAAACCCGCCGCTTCATCAAAAAATACGTCGTCTGCAAGTCCGCGTACGAAAAATATCTCGTCTGCAACTTCACCGAAAAGTTTAAGCACATAAAATTTTTCGTCGTGCAGTTTTCAAGGCGCAGGCGCGTAATTTCGGTGCTCGAAATCGAGGAAAACGACGTAAAGGGCGACGCTTCGAAAATTATCGCGCTTAAAAAGAGATGCAAGCACGTAAACGTGGTGGTCGGCACGGTTAACGACCTCGTAATCAACCAGAATTACGTCCGTCCCATCTCAATGTACAGATTGAGGTTATACGCGTTTTTAAAGAGCTTCGTGGTGTTCACGGCGCTGTTCGCGTTGCGCCACGCCATAGTCGAAGTGCTCGGCGGCAACACGGCGTATCAATATCTCAACAACGCGCTCAACTACATAGCGGTTGGCGCAAGTTTTCTCTTGTCGGCGTTCGGATATTTCATCACCGTCCTATCTTTCCGCCGCAAAAACGCAAAGGTAACCAACGGAGGAGCGCTTGAATATGAGTTCGTATAACGCAGTAACCAAAATCGCGTACTCCGGTTCGCCTACCGACCTCGTGACCTTAAACGAATACATCATGTTTCAGGACGACAAGGCGAAGAGGAAGTACCTCATTTTCAAATTCAAAAACAACGTAACCCAGCAGCTTTTGGGAATGCAGTTCGAGGTGTGCCAGTTCAACGCGGACGGCGACCTTATCGAAAAGTCGATAGTCATCTACGATAAATTCCTCGCCTCGGCAGAGGAGGAATTCGTGCCCAAGGCAAAGCTGAGGGTCAGCTACTACTGCGCAAGCATTCAGATAACCTTAATGCAGGCTGCGTTCGACCGCTTTATCTGGAAGGAGGGCGAATACGAGGACAATTCCTATAAATTCGACCATTTCTTTCACGACGAAATGACCTTAAAGGGCGACGAAAAAAAGGATAAAAAGCCCGAAAAGGTTAAAAAGAGCAAGGAAAAGAAGCCCAAAAAGGACAAAAAGAAGAAAAAATTCTCGCTTAAAGACGCCACGAGGAAAAATCTTGCAAAGTTCCCCGTCGTGTACTACGCGCTCGTGTTTATAATAATAATCGCGTTCGTGGCGACCACCGTGCTCCTTTTCAAGCGCGACGGCACGAAATTTTCCGACGGCGACTATAATTTGAGAATTGTCACCGACGGCGAGGTCGCAATCTGCGGCTATACGGGCAAAAGCGCGGAGGTTGTAATCCCCGAAACGATAGGGGAGTATACCGTAACCACGATTGACGGCGGCGCATTCAAAAATTCTAAAATCAGCGCGGTTGTCATCGACGGCTCGGTCGTCATAAACGGCGGCGCTTTCGTTTCATGCGCGTCGTTGACGTCCGTAAAGGCTGCTGAAAGGGTCACGGTAAAGTCGGGCGCGTTCCAAAACTGCTTTAATTTAAGCACGGTCAATCTGCCCGCGTCCATTCTCGCCCAAGGGTCGTTCGTCGGCTGCACGTCGCTTTCAAGCGGCTCGCTCACCTACGCCAACGCCGCGAACTATCCCTACGCATTGGTCACCGCACCCGTAGATTAAGCCCGAAATTAAAGCGGCAAACGACAAATTTTAGAGGCAAAAATTTAAACGAAAAAATCTTAAAAGGAGGGCGGACATATGAATATTCTTTCAAGCGGCGGCTTCGCTTCGTTTGTCAATTCGATTTTCGAAAATTGGCAAATGATAATTTTCGTGTTGCTCGCAACCCTTTTGTTACTTGCAATCGCGTTCCGGAAATTCAAAATCGTATTCATAATGCTCCTGACGGGCGCGGCGGCAATCGGCGTGGTGCTCCTCGTCGATTTGGTCGTCGAGGCGATAAGCTGGGAGCTTATCGACTTAATCAACTTCCTCGTCAAGTGGGTGCCCACGGTGCTCTTCACGCTAATCGTTCTGCTCGCAACGCTCACGGGCGTGCGCAGGGGGCTGAGGAAGAGCTTAATTTTACTCGCTCACGAAGTTGCGGCAAGCGTGGTGTGCATAATTTTATACGCGCTGCTCGTCAATCTTCCCGCGGTGGATAAGTTTATGCTCAATTTCGTGCAGCTGTTCACGGGCGGAAGCGGCTCGCTTGCAAATAAACTCGGCGTTTCAGCCGAACTCACGGGGCTTAAAGACGTTTTCGTGCATTGGCTTCCCACGGTGATAAAGGGCGACGTCGGGCTCATTCTCGGCGGCAGCACGGCGTATTTCTACACCCTTGCAGATTTAATCTATCACGTTGCGTTCGGGCTGTTAATTCTCTTCGTCTATCTTCTGTTGCTGTTCATTCTGTACTGCTTCTATTTGAGATTTTATTCCGAGAGGAAGTACAAGCGCAAGGTGGCGCAAAGATACGCCGACAACAAGGTCGACAGAAGATACAGCCGCCATTGGATAGGGGGCGGCGTAGTCGGCGTGTTCAGGGGAATTGCAATCGGGCTTCTTTCTCTTTCGTTCCTCGGCGGCGCGCTCTATATGGTTGCGGGCAGGGGCGACGGCACCTTAAAGGACTACGACTTCGGAAATTCCGACGTAAATAATTATTTTTCGGTGTACCGCTCGATTGAAAGCTACGGCACCTACGGCATATTCAAGGTGCTGAACACCATGTCGTCGGCGGACGATATGCCCTATTATCTCTTCGCGGCGGACCTCGTGTTCTCTGGCGAGCTCGACGACGAGGAATTCGGCGTGAAGAAAAACGTCGCGTTCATCGAAGAGTTGGGCGCGTATACGGGCTTCGCGCGCGACACGATGTCGCTACTTTTGAAGTACGGCGGCGATAAAATCCGCCCTCTTTTAAACGGCGGCGCAACCCAAAACGCGTTCAATACGGTCGTCGAGGTTATGTCCGACGAACTGTTCCGCGCCGAATTCGACCAACTGATCGCCGAATTTGACGAGCAAGGCTACGTCATAAACTTCGCGCTGTCCTTCGTCAACTCGGCAATCGCCAATCTCGACAACGTTTCGTTTGCCTCCTCGGTGTCGGCGGCAAACAAGGATATGTTAAAGCTTCTCTTCACGAAGGGGCATTTGAGCGACGCAATTCCCGACGAAAGGGAATTAAAGCTCAAACGCGACGCCTCGGCAACCGAATTGCCGTACATAAACATATCAAAGCTCGTCGATAAAAAGGACGTGCGCATTGCGCTCAACGTCGTTTTGGAGGCGCTTTCCGGCTCAACACAAACGGCGGACGATATCGTGTCGCTCGCGGGCAACGTGCTGCCGGAAATCAAGAATATCTCGCTTTTAAGCGAAAACAGGGCGGAGGAGCTCAATCCCGTGCTCGGCAGATTATATTGCTTTGCCGCCAACCAATATCTTTCCGCGGAGGGCTCCGAGGGCGTCAGATACGACGCGATTTACGCCGACAATGTGGATTGGGTGGGGGAAATGCGCGGCCTCGTCGAAGCGTCGGGCTCCGCGCTCGAACTCTACTCGAACGTCTATTCCGCGCAGTCCACGCCCGCGCAGATGCTTACGGCGCTGTTCGATAAGGACGGGGCGGACTACGCGCAGAATATGCGCTGCTTTGACGACGTGTGCGACTGTCTGGTAAAGTCCCGCCTGCTCGGCAAGGCGCTTTCAACCAGCTTCGTGTACAATATAATCAAAAGCGCGCTCTCCTCGCCGTTCAAGGATATATATATCCCCGCCGACACGGTGTATGAAAGCGTGTTCGACGGCGACGGCAAGCTGATTTCCGCGGGGGAACTCTACTTCGTGTTCAACGGCGTGCGCGCCCTCGCAAAGAGCGGCGATTTGCTTTCAACTCTCGCCGGCTTCAATTCGTCAACCGATATGGTCGGCTTGCTCGAAGACCTCTCCGAGGCGATAACCGCCAAGGATAGCTTGGGCAACACGCTGTCGTATTACGTGACCAATTCCGATTTGCTCCGTTCGGTGCTGTCGGCAACCTTTATAACCTACGGCGAAAGCTACAACCTCTACGTGCCGCTCGTCGCGCGCGAAAAGAATTCCCTCGGCATAAGCGTCAATCTCGTCACGAAAGAGGAATTGTCGGTGCTCTTGCAATATCTCACCGATTTAACCGCGTTTATCAAGCCCATAATCCAAAACACGGGCGAGGATATGTCGCAGTATATCGCCGACTTTATGGAAAACAGCGCGTTCACCGCATTGATTGAAAACAGCGCGATTTTCGAGGGAACGATGGGCAGGATTATCGTTTCCACTCTAAGCGGCAGCAATTCGGTCGTGTTGCCCTTCGATTTGACGTACGATTATGACCTTTGGGTAACCGACGGCGCGACAAAGGGAGAGCTCAGGCGTATGCTCGACGCTCTCGACGCGGTTGCAATCGAAATATCCGAAGTCCTCGACGGCTCGATGAACGGCGACCAGATAAAGGACAAAATCCTCACGCTTAGCGACCAAACGCTCGACACGTGCTTAAAGTCGCGTGTGCTGCACTACACAATAACCAAATATCTCACGGGCGACGGGCTGGACTACGGCAGCTTCAAGCTTATCGTGCCCAACGCCGCGCTGCAAACGCTCAGAGGCGACGTAATTCCCGCGCTCGTCAAAAAGGACGAACTGAAAACCATAGTTAAAACGGTGAGCGACTTCGACCTTTCCGACGACACCGACGTTTCCTCCGTGCTCGTGCAGCTGGTGAAAAATAAAGGAGCCCTCGAAAAGAGCACGATAATCTCCGCTTCGGTCGTATATTCGCTCGCCAATTCCGAAGATATCGGCGACGCGCTCAACCTTCCGGATAAATACGTAAACGCGGCGCAATCAGGCGTTCTCAAAAAATTCAACTCGTCCAACCCGTGGAAGCAGGAGGTTCTGCGCCTTATCGACGCGCTGGACGAAATTCTCGGCATCTCCGAAGCGGAGGACTTCAAGTTCGAAGAGAGCAAATTAAAGGAAAATCTTTCCGCAATGATGCGCGACGTAAACGCGGCTTCTACGGTCAACCAAAACGTCACCAAGCTGCGCGTGTGCTACGCTTCGGAAATCGTGTGCAACAACATCACCATAAGGCTCGACGAACAGCTTGCGGGCAAGATTGAAAGCGATATGCTCTACGGCGCGAAGAGCGAGGGATATTACACCTACGACGAACTCGAAGCGCTCTCCAACGCGCTGAAAATATTCGATATAGACATTATGGATATAGACGGCGACGACCTCACCCGCAACGTCAAGGATAGGCTTTTGACCTTAAACGAGGAGGCGGAAGGCTTCGGCGGGCGCAGCAAGCTCGACGTAATCTATCCCTCGGTGATTTTCAGCGGAATGTTCAGCAAGGAGCTCGACAACGCCCTCCTCGACAAGGACGACCCCATGATTGAAAGTGCCGTTCTCTACAACATCAAAAAGGGCAGCGCGCGCTACGAAAAGGAAGAGCTGAAAAATCTCATCAATTCCATAAGGGAATTCGGCATAGAAAAGTTCGAAGATATCGACACGCTCGACTTTGACGATATCAAGGACAGACAGGACAGAATTGACTACATCTGCCTCTCGATAATAATGAAAGGCGTGCTGACCAAACAGATATCCAAAAACAACCAGCTCAACGTAGACCACGAATTGGCGTACGACGAATACCGCACGCTCAGAAACGACGAAATTAAGAGCCTCGTCAAGCTCGTAGACGACGTCGGCGAGGACAACGTGGAGAATATGTATTTCGAGCAGGTGCGGCTCTACGACGTAAAGGAAAGCATATTCTTCGAGGACGGCACGGTCAAATCCTATCTCATTCTCACAAGCGTTTCCAACAGCTTGAAGGACAACAAGGACTTGATTATCGACCGCAATCTCATCGACACCTACGGTTGCGTGCGCGCGGACGAGGTGCTCGCACTATTAAACACCTTTCTCGCAATGGAGGGCGACGACGTAACGCTCAATTCCTGGAACGAAAAGGGCGGCACCTTCAAATATCCCGACGCGGAGCAGCGCCGCCTCGCGTTCACCAGCGAAATCGCGTGCGCAAAGATAACCGAACAGATTATCAACGCCAACACGCAGGCTTCGGGCAACTTCATCGGCACGGCAAAGCTCACGCAGTTCAGGGACGTAAAGCTGAATTACCGCTATTTCATCGACAAGAGCGAAATGAGCGCCCTTCTGGACGTAATCGACGTGTTCAACGCAGACGGGCAGGAGGGGTCGTACGCGATACCTACGTTCACCGTGGAAAAGCTTGCCGAGCTCAACGCTAAGGACCCCGCAAATGTTGCAAAGCTCTTCGCAAGCGACGTAATCCGCTATAAGGTGTGCGACTTGATTGTGGTCATATACGCGCAGGCGTATGAAAAGCAGGAGGAGAACGCGTACGCAATCAGCGACTTAAAGGAAAGCACCCTTTCCGACCTCGCAGTAAGCGTAAAGACGGTCATTTCCTTAGCCGACGCCGAGGCGATAATCAACGCGTTGCCCCAGCCTGCCAACCCCTAAATCGGGGAAAATACGGCGTGAATTTGCGCTGCGCGGCATAAAATGCGCGAGCTTGCGCGCGTTATACAGCCAAAAAACAAAAAAGACGGTTAATTTAGCCGTCTTTTTTCGCGCCTTGCCGCATTCGCGATAAAGTTTAGTCAACCGCTTTGAAATAAAATTGACTTGAAAGGCTTTAAAACGTATAATTATTGCGATATGAACTTTAATTTAAGCAACAAAATAAAGCATAGATTGGCTGTGATATTGGCAATCGTTGCGGCGGTTATTTTCGCGCTGTGCCCGCTTTTCGGAAGCGTAGCCTGCGTTTCCCACGCGGACGGCGCCGGCAATTTCGCGCTTACCGAAACGACGCTCGGGATAGGCGGAGGCGGCGCGGTGTTTACGCCCGAAATCAGCCCTTTCAATTCCAACGATATGGCGGTCAGCGCGGATATGGGCGGCGTTTACATTTCCCATAGCGCGGGCGAGAGGTGGAGCAGAAAGAATTTAAACGGTCAGGTGTTGACCGCATATTTCGACCCGACGCGCGAAAACGTAGTCTATGCGGGCGGCTCGGGGCTGTACAGGAGCGTGGATAACGGCGATAATTTCGAGCTGTTTTTCCCGCGGAAGGACGATTTGACGGCAAGCCTCAACGGCGGGGAAAACAACCTGCGCTATCTATACACCAATTCGGGGCTCTATCCGACGGAGAAAGCGGTGAAAGACGTGCTGGTCAATCCCAACGACGCGGATAACGTCTTTATACTTACCTTTTCCGCAGCGTCGTCGGGGCGCGACGGCGCGATATTCCAAACGCGCGATAACGGCAAGACTTTCGAAAAAATAATTTCCTACACTCTTGCGAAGAGAAGCAACGCGAATATTTTATTCGAGCTCAATAAATTGCTCTATCAAAAGGAGAGTAATACGCTGTATTTTGCCACCGCCGAGGGCGTCTATTTTTACGATAGCGCCGCAAAAAAGGCGGAAAAAGTTTATTCCTCGAATAGCGGCATCGTCGATATAGTCACCGTGGTTGAAAACGGCAAAACGCAGTTTATCGTCGTTGAAAATAATTCGCAAACGGCGGGTTGTAAGACGAGGGTGTTTTATACTCAAAACTTTACCGTTATAGAGGACATAACGCAGGAAATTGTTGCGGGCTTGCCGCGCACGATTGTAAGCGGAGATAAGCAAACTTCGTATAGCTGGTCGTTCAGCTATCTTGACGCAACCTCGACCCAAAACGTATATCTGTCGCAGGCGAGCTACGCGGAGGATACGGGCGTTTACGCCTACGGCATAGAGGGCGTGCTGCATTACGACGGAAACGGCGGCGAATGGCTCTACGGCAACAACCCCGCGATAGAAAACAACGCCAAAAATCAGATGAGCCTGAAAAACAGAGGGTGGAGCGACGGGAATTATAAATCCTACGGAATTGCGGTAAGCAAGCAGCCGGGCCGCGAAAATACTGTTTTATATTCAACCGTCACGGGCGTATATTATTCGCCCGACGGCAAAGATTTTTATCAGCGTTATTGCCGCGTAATAAACGAGGACGGCTCGGTGAAATACGCGACCAACGGCTTGGACGAGCAGACGACTTACGGCATAGTTTACGACCCTTTCGATAAGAATAACGTCTTTATTCTCAACACCGATTTGGGACTTATCAGAAGCGAGGACGGGGGAAGCAGCTGGCAAAGGGCGAACGGCGGCGTGCCGTTTAGCGGCAGTTTAAATTCTTACGATATGGTGTTCGACCCGAGGAAAGAAGGCGTTGCGTATTCGCTGTGGTCGAACAGGCACGACGTTCCCTATTCGCCCGCCAACGAAACGGGCAAGTCGGGCGCTTTTCTCTATTCGTCCGACGGAGGCAAAAGCTGGAACGCCCAATATTCGAGCGGCATTCCCGCCGACGCAACCCCCGTCAAAATGAGCGTCGTATTCCCGGACGATAAAAACGCCGACGCAACAATTTACGTCGCCACCTTCAACAGGGGCTTTTTCGTCAGCTACAATTCGGGCAAAACTTTTGAGCAATTAAACGGCGGCATAACGCCCGTTGAGTATAACCAATCAAACAGCTTCATTCTGGGCTGCGATATAGAGGCGAAGGACGGCAGGGTGTTCGCCTTGACCGCAAGGAGTGGCTACAACGGCGCAATTCAGCCGGGAGAGGTGTTCGAGCTTAAAAACGGCGTCTGGCAAAAAATCGCGTTGCCCGACGGCGTGGATAACCCGAGAGATATTTATTATAACGACCAAACGCTGTATATCTCCTGCACTGCCAACAGAAAAAATTTTACCGCAAGCGGCTTTACTAACTACGCGGGCGGCGTTTACGCATATAAAGACGGGCAGACGAGTTTGATTTTCGACGATAGCGTTTCCGCAACCGGCGTGCAGACAGATACGCGCGGAACGATATTCATATCCGATATCAACGGAAATATCTACCGCAAGGAGGCGGGCGGCGAATACGAAAAGATTTACGAAAAATTTCATACCCTCAGCAAGGGAATACAGCTGATAGGCGACGACGGGATTTATCTCTCCACTCTGGGCGGCGGATTGTTGAAGCTGGAGGGGTTGAGTAATCTGTATTCCGAGCCGAAAGGAAGCGGCGTAAATCTTTTTCTGTGCGTCGGCTTGCCCGTAGCCGCCGCAGCGGCAACCGCGGCTGTCGTTACGATAATAATTTTCACCCGCAAGAAAAAGAGATAAAAAAGGGGGGAGATAAAACGAAAGGCATAAAAAAATCAGCCCAACCGAACTTAAAGTAAAAAATTCGTTTAAGCTGAGATTGGTGTTGCCGCTAATTATCCGAATGCTTTAATTGCATTTATGCGTACATTAAAACCAGGACGTTTGTCAATTTAAAATAATATTTTGTAGTTCAACGTATTCTTCGTCGGTAGCAATTTCAAATTCTTTTACGACACGTTTACATATGGCTATAGTTTTTTCGTCAAATCCGTCGGATATGGCGCTTTTAAGCATATTTGCACGATTTTTATTGCGTCTTGCCTTGTATATTCAACACTCTCGGATACTATTTTATCAATCACCTCCATACATTGCTGCTCATATTGTTCCTTATATTTGTCTTCGCAATGTCTCGAATATTCATCGTCTGTATACTGTAAAAGATCAGAGAGGACCTCTTCGGCAATTAATTCACCTTACGGCGTAAAAAGGTTGGTGCACATAAAAAATCTAACGTGAGCGCACACTTAGAAAAGCATAGGAGGACTTTATGAAAAGATAAGTTTTATTTAATCGAATTAGAATGGTTGGTATTTAATTAAAAAAAGTATATAATTAATTTAACGTCAAAAAACAAATTCAAAGGAAAATAAAATGGATGCAAACGATGCAAATGCCAATGAAGCGCAATTCCCCGAAAGGGAAAAGCTCTGCTTTATCACTGTCGATACTTATATTCACGATATCGAATTGCCTATAAAAGTGAAAGAAAAATTGCAAGAACTGAATTTGACTGTTAATCCGGGAAAAATATATTCGGTCAACGTCTATTTCGATATGGGTGCATATTCGGACCCTGACTTTTACGTATTTCCCGTTACGCGCCCGCAGTGGGCGGCGGAAAAGTTTGAAAAACTTGATGATTTAGGAAAAAAGAAGCAAATAATCTACGACGTTTTATCCGCGCAATTGGAAAATATTTGTAAAGAAATTTCTTTACTTCAAATAAAGTATAGCAGCGCAAGAATTATCGGTGAAAATTTTGGAAAAGCCGCACATGTGGAGTTGAAAATAGAAGAGTATGCTTCGGCTAAGCCAATGGAAGAGGCTTCCGGTTCAAAAAAATCCGCAAAAGGAGGGAAAATCCCCGTTGCTTATAGCATTATTCCCGATAGCCCGTTCACTATAAAAAGTGCGGCAAAGCTTTTTGCGGAATATTTTTCAAGACAGGTCAGAGAAGAAAATATTAAAAAGATTGAAAAGGCAAAGCACGAGCCCAACATGATTTGCGCGGGAAAGATTTTTTATGCTCTCGCAGCCGCAATCGCCGATGAATTCCCCGACAAATATTCTTCTTCCGAAAGGGAAAGGTTTGCCGCCGAACTATGTAAGCAGGCGCAACTGAAAAACGATTGGCCTTTGGAAATTTGTTATGACGGCAACACTTCGGTGAATAATAATGCCCTTGACGAAAACAGCGAAATTGACTGCCCCGAATATTTGATTTACATAAAGAAAGGAAGTTGTTGGACGTTAAAAAAAGTAAACGATTTAGACTGCGCCAAGCGTATTATTTTATATGATGGCTACAATAAAAAAAGCGTTGATGAAGTAATCGTGTTGCACAGCTTGGGGCATATACGTTTTAATCTGTTTACAGAGGACAATGGAGAAATTAAGCCTGTTTCAAAAGACGAAGCGCATGCGGCTAAAAAACTGTACTTGAGTTGGTGCTGCAAGTAACGGCAGGCTTTTATTATTTAATTTCATTCTTATTTAAAGTGATTTTCTCTTTAAATTTTCCACATAAGTTTTAATAATTATAATAAAATTTATCTTTAAATTGAAATACTGCTTAATGCGGGGCGGGTAGGATACCCGCCCCATTAAATATTGACAGCGACGGCGATGTTGTGGTAAAATATGTGTACGATGCTTGGGGTAACCACGCTGTGCTTAATGCCGACGGCACAGACTGCACAAGTGGTATTGGCGTATTGAATCCTTTCAGATATCGCGGCTATTACTACGATACGGAAACAGAACTTTACTACTTGCAAACGCGTTATTACGACCCCGAAATTGGCAGATTTATCTCGCAGGATAGCTTAGAATATGCTGACCCCGAAACGATAAACGGACTTAATCTGTACGCATATTGCGGCAATAATCCCGTAATGAATGTTGACCCTACTGGTGAGTTTGCGTTAACCGCCTTTTTCGTTGCATTAATTACAGGAATTGCAATTGGTGCGACTATTGGAGGGGTTGTAAGCGGAGTTTCAGCTTATCATGAAGGTCGCCGAGGTTGGGAGCTTGTTGGGAGCATTGCTGGCGGTGCGATTATTGGCGGCGCTATGGGCGCTGTATTAGTCATTGGCGGCGCAGCGGGTTTAGCGTTTACAGGAACAGCGGTTGCAGGATTTGGATTAACATTCGCTCAGGCTGTAGGAGTATCACTAACTATTGGCGCAGGAGCAAATCTTTTTTCATACCTATTAGTAAATGGATTACATTCTGATAAAAATATTACTTGGAGAGGAGCATTTAATGCTATAGGTAGCGGTGTAATTCAAGCGGGAATTACTTTCGGTATAGGGTTTGTTGGCGGAAAAAATGGGCTGTTTAATAATCTAGGTAATTTTGCAACTTGGGATGGTTTTTATGTTAATATGATTAAAGCAGCAGGCAAATTAAGTTTCTTAGCACGTATCTTTTATGGAACGTCTATGTTATTTGGGAACACATTAACCAAAGCATTATACTTATCAGCCACAGCTGCTGGACTTAGAGCGCTTATTGGATATATTTTTAATAAAATTCCCAATTAAAAAAGGTATATAGATGGTAGAATTCTCCGGTAAAATTGAAAATGCAGTTCAAGCTAAAGTTATTTCTAAACGAAGTCTATTTGCTGGAATTGTTGGTATAATAATAGCTATAGCAGGTTTAATTATTTCCTTAGTAATCTGGCTCATAGAAAGAAGTTTAGATAAGGAATCAATGATAATTTTAATTGGGTCAATTTTGATGGTTATTATTTATGGAATAATTTGTATACCGACAAGCAAAAAAAGATTGAAGTTTGAATGGGATTATTATATTAAATTTGAAAATGAAATAATAACGGTAGTTTTCAATCATCAAAACGGAGCAGTTCAAAGCTGTAAAATGTCAAAGATTAAAAAGGTAATTGATTACGGTGAATTTTATTACTTATACTTGTATAGAATTGACCCCAGTAAAAGTATTGTGTGCCAAAAAGATTTGCTTATTAATGGAACCATAGAAGAGTTTGAAAAGCTATTCGAGGGTAAAATTAGACGTAAATTTAAATCTATTTAAAAGCGAGGGCGGTTGAGTAATCAACCGCTTTATTTTTATATTGACAGCGACGGCGATGTTGTGGTAAAATATGTGTACGATGCTTGGGGTAACCACGCTGTGCTTAATGCCGACGGCACAGACTGCACAAGTGGTATTGGCGTATTGAATCCTTTCAGATATCGCGGCTATTACTACGATACGGAAACAGAACTTTACTACTTGCAAACGCGTTATTACGACCCGGAAATAGGCAGATTTATTTCGCAGGATAGCTTAGAATATGCTGACCCCGAAACTGTAGGCGGCTTAAATCTTTACGCTTATTGTGGTAACAACCCTGTTATGAACATTGACCCGACGGGTACTACATTTTTGGTTGCCTTACTTATAGGTGCGCTGATTGCGGGGGTGGTTGCAGGTACAGTTAATACAGTTTCTGTGGCGTGCAATGGCGAAAGTGTTATTGGTTGTGTCGGTGCATTTTTCGGCGGCCTTATTACAGGATCTGTTTTAGGTGCAGCAACAATTCTCGGCGGTGGCTTAGCGGTTGGTGCAATAACGGCAACGGCTTCCGTAGTTGCAGGTATTGGGGCGTTCTTAACATTTGGCACATTTGCCGCTGGTGTGCTTTCTTATGGCATGGAAAATCTGATTAAAGGTGATCTTGTATCATCTGATGAAGCTTTAAAAAATGGCTTAGTTACTTTTGGTCAAGGCTTATTAAGCTTCGGTTCAGGTTTTGTAATGGGAAAACTGGGATTGTTTGATTATTTGAAGCCAGGTAACGGGCTTGGTGACATTGTAAGAGCAACAAAGGACTTGGCGAGAATGGAAATAGGGAAAGCTACCTTTAAAAGTTTTATGCAAGGTATTGCCAATTATTTTAGTACGAATGTCACAGCTATAATAATAAAGTCAATAGTCAACTCAATCTTTGTGTCACCTTGGAATTCCTTAAAACCTTAAATAGGAGTAGGTATGATACAAACTGAATATAGGGTAAAGCAATCAAAGTTAATGATTATTTTAGCAACTGTAGCAGCAGGAATTTTTGAAATATTATTTTTAGTATTGGCAATTGTATTTCTCCTTGAGAGTAAGAATAAGCATCTTACATCTGACGAATATGCTGTCTATGGATTGTGTTCGGTGTTTAGTGGTATTTTTGCCTTTATAATTTTAATAATAATAATTTATATCATTAGCACCTTCTTTCGTCAGATAGATGTTTATTTGAATGATAAGATGTATCGAACGAAAGGAAATAAAATAATTTTTGAATTACCTTATGAGAATATAATTTCTATAAAGGAAGGGTATAATTCAGTATGCTTCTTTCTAAAAAAACCAATAGAAAAGAAGAATGGCAAGATAGGTTCTAAAACTTTTTATGAACATTATTCTAAGTTTGATGTGCATCGCATAATTAAAACTATAAACAGTGATTATTTAAGGTAGATCAGTTTTTAATGTGAAGCAGAGTGGATATTTTATTCACTCTGCTTTTCTTATTTTAAGTTCAAAAATAATACGAATAGTACGCCGTTTAAAGACATTTTTCGACAAAAGGTTGATAATACTATCATTAGTTCGCAGTGAGAGTAATTGGTGTGTCGAGTATCGTCTTCCCCAGTAGATTAAAAACGGATAAACAAAATAACCATAGTCGGGTTCGACTATAGTTATTATTGGTGACCCTGCCGGGAATCGAACCCGGGATTGAGCCTTGAGAGGGCTCCGTCTTAACCGCTTGACCACAAGGCCGCTATTTGATTGCTAAGTGATTATATCACATCGCTTTTGTGTTGGCAAGCAAATTTTCGCCGCAAAATCGAAATAAAAGCAAAACTCCGCCCGTTTTTTTCGCGCAAAATCAAAAATAAAGCGCGCGGGCTTGAAATTTTTCTCCCCGTTTGCTACAATCAAACAAAAAAACACCGAAGAAAAAGCAAATGAACGTATTAAGGAGTATTCTTGACGCCCTTTTCCCGGACGACTTAACCTGCGACCTGTGCGGAAGGGAGGTGTTCGGCGGCGCGTGCCTGTGCAAAAAGTGCGAGGCAACCGTAACTTTCAACGACCAATATACCTGCCCCGTCTGCGGCAGAAAGACGGCGTCGGACCAACTCTGCCTCGAATGCAAGGAACAACCGCCCATGTTCGACACGGCGGCGTCCGCGCTCGTGTACGAGGGCGGCGGCAGAAATCTCGTGCTTGCGTTCAAAAACGACAAGGCGTACCTCAAAAATTATTTGGCGCAGCTGATGAGCGAAAAGTGCGCGCAATTTTCCGACGCCGAGGCAATCTGCTTCGTGCCGATGACCGACGGCGCGCGGCGCAGGCGCGGCTACAACCAAGCGCAACTTCTGGCAAAGGAGCTGGCAAAAATACTGCGCCTGCCGCTCCTGAAAAAGGCGGTTGTAAAGATAAAAAAGACCGGCGAGCAGAAGTCGCTGACGAGAAAGGAGAGGGCGCAAAACTTAAAGTCGGCGTTCCGTGCCGACCCGCAGGCGGTAAACGGCAAAAATCTGATAGTGGTGGACGACGTGCTCACCACGGGCGCGACGGCGGACGCGGTGTGCGCCGAACTCAAAAAGCGCGGCGCGGCAAAAATTTATTTTGCAACCGTCGCCTCGGTCGAATACAAAGCCCTCTCCGAAGAGGAGTGAGGTGGAATAGTAAACTTAGGGAATGCGAATTAAGGGAGAGTAGGGAAATAAAAATAGGCAAAAATAATGAAGAATAGGAAGCCCCCGCGGGCGTACGCCCGCGGGGGCTTCTTCTACCTGGTGGAGAAAGCGTGACCTAAAACGAATAATTAAAAGTCAAGCAATCGTCCGTTATCGTTCCATTCGCCGTACATTACGCCTTGCCTTGTAT
>N._stephensi_703_cecum__coassemble_27_pt1 | contig 27059 bp, 21 predicted proteins | sample N__stephensi_703_cecum__metabat2_low_PE_003 | metagenome-assembled genome bin N
CGCCTTTATATTCCCACCATTGCGCTCCTGCGGAGAGCGTCATCCCGCCCCGTTGCTTGCAACGGGGCGGGATGAAAGAGAGAGCTAACGTTCTACTTCCTTTCGCCGTACAGCTTGGCTAAGCCGCCCTCGCTCGTTTCGCGGTAGCGCCCCGAAAGGTCGCGCCCCGTTTCGTACATAGTTTTGATTATGGTGTCGAGCGACACCTTGCGGGTGTAGGTTAAAAAATTTGCAATGTTCACGGCGTTTATGGCGCGCATTGCGGCGACGGCGTTGCGCTCGATGCAGGGTATCTGCACCAATCCGTTGACGGGGTCGCACGTGAGACCCAAATGGTGCTCCATAGCCACTTCCGCGGCGTATTCTATCTGCTCTATATCCATATCGTACAGCTCGGCAAGCCCCGCGGCAGCCATGGAGCACGCCGCCCCGATTTCCGCCTGACAGCCGCACTCCGCGCCGCTTATGGAGGCGTTGGTCTTGATGAGATTGCCCACCACGCCCGCGGCGGCAAGCGCGCGCACGATTTGCTCGTCGGTAAACCTGCGCTGTTTTTTCATATAGTACATCACCGCGGGAATAACCCCGCACGAGCCGCAGGTAGGCGCGGTGACAACCCTGCCGCCCGCCGCGTTCTGTTCGGAGGTTGCAAACGCAAACGCGCAAATCATTCTGTTTTCCGCAATCTCCTCGGTTTCGCCGATGTGCTTGCTCTGCCAAAGGTACTTCGCCTTGCGCTGCACGCCCAGCCCTCCCGGGAGCTCTCCCTCCGAGTTCAGTCCCTCCTTAATCGTCGCCCTCATCTGCGCCCAGACTTCGGTTAAATATTGCTCCGCGTCGGGCTCCATAGAGAAAACGTAGTCGGGCAGCCTCATTTCACTGTCGTTTAAGTACTTTTTAATCTCCTCGAAGCTGTTTAAAGGATAAACTTCGGGAGTGTCGGCGAGGTGCTCGCCCTGAAAGACAATTCTTCCGCCGCCCACCGAAAGCACGACGTGGCTTGCCTCGCGCTTGCCGTCCTTTAAGACGTCAACGTACATCGTGTTGGGGTGGGGAATATCTTCGCGCCGCTCGTCGAAGATTATGCGCGCGCCGTCGCCCAGCACGCGTTTTAGCACCGCGTCGGTGCCGTGCCCCTTGCCCGTAAGCGCAAGCGAGCCGCAGAGCGTAACCTCGAAGGTTGCGCCAGGGTACATATTTTTGAGTTTAATTGCCGCCGCTTCCGGCCCCATGCTGTGGGAGCTGGAAGGGCCTACGCCTATGCGGTACAGTTCTTTAAGCGATTTCATTTTTTCCGCCTTTAAAGCGCGAGCGAAAAATCGCTGCCTGAATATACTACCGATACAGGTTCTTCAAGCAACGCGCCGTCGCGCACGATTGTAAATTCCACGGTGTCGTCGGGGGCTACGGCAAGCATAACGTCGTAAAAATTATGCTCGCGCAGAATATCCGCGTCCTCCACGGTTACCGTTTCGCCGTTAACCACTCTCTTTATTTTAACATTTTTTATCTGGTCGCCGATTTCTATTTTATCCCAGGACTTGGACAGACCGTCCACCGAATAGACTACCGTGTCCTCGCGCAGCTCCGCCAAGCCCTTGTCGTTCAAGCCCGTGGAATAGCTGTCGCTGACCTTTAAATATATGCCGTGGTCGAGCGTGTTTACGCCGTAAACGGGGTTCTCCCCGTCGTATTCAGCCAGCATACGCGCCACCACACGGCGTATAACCGCGCCGGTGAGGGCATAGCCCGCGCCCGTCATATCGCTGTCCGCCGAACGCGAATTGACCAACCCGACGAGCTCGCCGCTCGCATTGAACAGCCCGCCGCCGGAGTTGCCCGAATTTACGTCCACCGACGAACGGATAACGTTGTATTCAAACTCTTCCGGTCTGTTGTTTGCGCCGAGGTCGACCGCCACCTTTTCCAAATCCTTGGAGATATAGCCGACGTTTGCGCTGAGCTTTTTGCCCTTGGGGTTGCCGATTGCGTACACCGTTTCGCCGAGGTAATTTTCCTCGCCGCCCGCCCAGGTTGCCGCAACCGCCTTGGATTTTTTAACCACGTCGCTGTTCTTAACGCTCAAAAGCGCGGCGTCGTAGGTCTTGCTTGCCGCGATGATGGTCGCGCCCATAGAGCCGCCGCCCGTTTCGAAATCCTCGTTGCCGTACAGCCAGCAGGTTATGCTGTTGCTGTAACCGTTCTGAACGCCCTGAACGTTAGCCTTGGCGGAATACACCACGTGGCAGTTGGTCAGCACCACCATATCTCCATTTTCAATATCCACGTCCAAAATCACGCCCGAACCGAAGTAGGATTTATTTTCGTAAGTGCCGTTTTCGCGCTCCCTGAAATTGGCGAGAATTGAAACGCCCGACATAAGCGAGCGGTTGATCGCCGCCTTTAAGGAGGTTGCCTCCTCAAGCTCGGAAGAGTTGTAGGAAAGATATTCCTTTAAAAACTCCTCCATAGTCAGAGAGGAATTGCCGCTTTCGGTCTTTGCCGCCTCGTAGATGTCGTAAATATTCAAGTCCTTGCCGTTTATGCCGTCGCGCCCCGCGGTTGAAAAGCAACCGCCGAACACCGCCGCAAAGCCGACCGCGAGCGAAAGCGCCGCGCTGCACGCCAAAAATTTAAGCTTTGATTTTTTTGCCATAGTATCCACCGTTTTAAAAATATGCGTAAAATTAACCGCCGATTAAATGCGTAAAAACGAACGCCGAATTAAATGCGAGCCTAAACGCCGTCTTAAATGCTGACGCCGTTGAGCTTTAAAAGCTCCCTTGCCGTATCCACGCTGTCAACGCCCGTCGCGTTCTTTACGGGCGCAAATTCCCTGTTTCTTTCCACTTCCACCGCAAGGCAGCTGCCCATCATCTTGACGATATCCACCGCAAGCGTTTCCAGCTTATAGCCGTTGGGCTGTTCGGGGATTATCTTTTTGCCGCCGACAATGCAGCTCACCTTTTTGTTTGCGAGGTGATAGGGAAGGCTTTTTTTGCAAATTTCCTCCAACTTTTCAATCTTGAAGAGATAATTTAAGGTTACGCCGAAGCGGTAGACGAGTTGCCCGTCCGCCCCGCGCAAGGTCTTTAATTCTTCGGGCATTTCGTAATATTCCACGATTGCGGGCAACCCGTCCTGTTTGCACAAAACGCCCACCTTTTCCTCGGGGGAAGCTTTGGTGACCACCTTGCTCGAACAATTCAGGCCGCAATCTATCGTCGCGCCGATAAACGCGGGGTCGCAAATTTTTTGCAACACGTTGTCTACGCCGTAAACGTTAAGCCACTCGATTTTCTCGTTATCGAGAATTTTGCCGCACTCGGCTTCCCTTAAAGAATTGTACCACCCGCCGTTGCCGTTTGGCGCGAGCACGGGCGCGTACTTTTCCTCCATCAGAATTTTTCCGTCGAAAGAAATTGCCGGCGCCGTCTTTTGCACGTAAAAGTGAATTTTTTTGCTATCGTAGCCGAAATAACCGTGCTTTTCAAAAAATTCGGTCGTCTGCGCGTGGTTCAAGGTGCTGGTCATTACAAACAGGTGGGGCGCAAATCCCGCCCGCTTTGCAACCGCTTTGAGGTTGTTCATCTGGCATTCGAAAATGGACAGCTCCCTGTTTACGCCGATGTTGAATGTGCCCTTGGGCGCGTTCCAGCCGAGGCGCGTGCCCTGCCCGCCCGCAAGCAGCACGGCGGCAACCTTGTTTCCTCTTATTGCCTCGACGCCGATATTTTCCAGCCTTTCCCTGTCCGCCTCTATCTGCTTTAAGGAAACGGCGTCGGCGGGGGATAATTTCCCCAACTCCTTTTTTTCGCCTTGCGGCAACTTTTCGAGCACGGTGAAATCTATTTCCGCAATCTTGTCAAGCAAAATGCGGCGCTCCTCTTCGCTAAGCTCGCCGTAATAATCCAAAAGATGAAGTTGATTATATCTCTCTAACAGAATTTTCGCCTCGGTATAATTCATTCTCTCTCCTTAAACTGCGGATAGCCGCCCGCCGCATATTTTACGCGGAGGCATTTTAGCCGCCTTTTTTATTATATAATATCAGTGTGATTATGTCAAATTACTTTTTTGCGTGCAAACGGCGTGTATTTTGTTAAAAGTGTGTAAAAATTAGCAAAAATATCCCGTAATTTTGGCAAACGAATATTGACATTTATTACTTTGAGTATTATACTTTAATAAGGAAATTATAAAAACGCCCGTAAATTTTTGCGGCGGGCGGAAAGAGGCGAAGATATGTACTGTCCCGTATGCGGAGAAAAACTTGCGCTGTATTTGCACGACCAGGAGGGGCTGGTACCCTATTGCAAGCACTGCGAAGAGTTTCGTTTTCCGCAGTTCGCAACCGCCGTTTCGATGGTTGCGGTTAACAGAGCCAAAGATAAAATTCTGCTTGCAAAGCACAAGGGGCAGGACGATTTTATTCTGTTTGCGGGCTACGTTAAAAAGGGCGAAGCCGCCGAAAAGACGGTCACGCGCGAATTTAAGGAAGAAACTAAGCTTAACGTAGTTAAATACAGGTATATGTCAAGCCGCTATCACGAGCCGCACAACGTGCTTATGCTTAACTTTCTGGTTACTGTTGAAAACGGCGACATCGTGCTGGACGCAAACGAGCTCGACCAAGCCGAGTGGTTCGGCTTTGACGAGGCGTTGGAGGCGATAAGAAAGAATTCCGACGCGGAAGTCTTTTTAAAGAACGCAATCGCCGAACTGAAAAAAGAAAAATAACGCGGAAAAATAACTTTTCCGCACAGGAGAAAATAAATGAACAATTTACTTATCGGAACGGGCGGCATTGTCGCCATTGCAGTGGTTGCGGTCGTTCTTTTGATTGCAATCATCATCGTGTGCTGGGGCATAGGCGCGAGAAACGGCTTCGTAAGGCAGAAAAACACCTGCGAAGAAGCGTTTGCGACCATAGACGTTTATTTAAAGAAGAGATACGACCTTATCCCCAACCTCGTTGAAACGGTTAAGGGCTACGCAAAGCACGAGAGCGAAACGCTGGAAAGGGTTATCGAGGCGAGAAAGACGGGCATAGCCGCCGCCACCACCGCGGAAAAGGTTAAGGCGGACGCCGCGGTAAGCCGCGCGCTCGTTGACGTTAAAAAGGTTGCCGAGCAATACCCCGACCTGAAAGCCAACGCGAACTTTATGGACCTTACGAGGCAGCTTAGCGCAATAGAAACGGCGCTTGCCGAGCAAAGGCGTTATTACAACGCAACGGTTAAAAAGTTCAACACCGACAAGGACGTATTCCCCAAGTCGGTTATTGCGGGTATGATGCACCTTGAAAAGATGCCTTACTTCGAGCTGGACAGCGCTGCCGAAAGACAGAACGTACAGGTTAAGTTTTAATTTTTAAAATTACGGGGCGGCAATACTCTTTGTCGCCCTTTTTGTGAGAGAAAATGATGAAGAAGCTTAAAAATAAGCCGCTACTGTGCCTTTTGGGCGCGTTGCTTGCCGCGCTGATAACCTTGACCGCCCTGTTTGCGGGAGGCGGCGCGGAACGCGTTTACGCATACGGCGCGTACGACTTTGAATTTACCGATTTTTACGTGACTTACGACTTGCGCGCCGACCGCACGATGGACGTCACCCTCGATTTGGGCATTCGTTACCTCGGGTACGCCAGCACGGGCGTTATGCACGATATCCCCGTAAACGCGGGCGACCGGGTGCGGCATATCGAGGCGTACGAGTTAGACGCAATTGGTGGCGCCGAGAGGTCGGTGGATTATTCGGTGTATTCCGAATACTCCGACTTGATAACCGTGGATATAGGCGACTATTCCACTAAGACGGGCGAGACCCACTACTACCGCGTGAAGTACGAATACGCGATAACCAAGCCGACCGAAAAGAATACTATCTTTTTGAACGCGGTGGGCTATGGCTCGCAAGCGGAGATTAACAACGTAAACGTCACGGTCAACCTCCCCGACGGATTTAAGGGCGCGTACGCTTCGTATACGGGCGCGTACGGCGAAGAGGTAAACAAGACGCTTACGCCCGACAACGGCGCGCTCTCCCTCAATTTCGAAAGTCTGCGCAGCTATCACGGCTTGACCTTGACTATGGAGTTTGACGAGGGCGTGCTTTCCACCAAGGCGGATTTGACGCCCTATTGGATAATTATCGTCGCGTGCGCGATTATCGCGGTTTTGGTAATTTTCAAGTTCCTCGTATTCAACAAGAGCCAGCTTACGCCGATAACCAACACCGACGCGCCCGACGATATGGACCCGTTGGTTATGGGAAAACTTATAGACAACAAGGTTGACAAGAGCGACGTCACTTCGCTCATATATTATTGGGCGAACAAGGGCTTTTTAAAGATTGATTTGAGCGACCAGAACGACGTTGCGCTAATACGCACGGTGATGAATTTGCCGATGAACGCGCCCGCATACCAGAAGAAGATGTTTGCAAAGCTCTTCGAGGGGGGCGACCTTGTGAAGATTAACAGCCTTTCGCAAAAGTTTTACCCCACGGTGGAAGCGGTCACCAAGGAAGTCAACGCCGAAAACGGAAAGCTTTACGACGGGAAGAGTATGGCTGCAGCGGTGCTCTTCGCGCTCGTGGGTGCGCTCGTGATGGGAGTTACGCCCATCGTGTTGACGATGACGACCATTGCTCGCTCTATGTTTACAGTAATTCCGCTGTTTATGGTCATTCCCGCGTTCGTCGCGTTTGCGCTGGCGCAGACGGTGAGATATAACACGCTCAAACACAAAAAGAGCAAGCTTGCGCTGATGTACGTTGGAATTATTGCGCTGTGCGCCGTGTTCACCGCAATTTACTGCATAGTCGTTCCCTCCTATCAAATGGAGCTCACGGCAAAAATTCTCATCTGCGTTGTGGGCTTTGCAATCGTAATTCTCTCCACCACGCTCATAAGCCGCACCGAGGCGTACACCGAAAAATTGAACAAGATTATCGGTTTCAGGGATTTCATTCTCTACGCGGAAAAGGATAGGCTTGAAACGATGTTGGAGGGCAACCCCGAATTTTACTATCAGGTGCTGCCGTACGCCATAGTTTTGGGCATTTCGGATATTTGGGAAAATAAATTCTCCGCGCTTACAATTCAGCCGCCCGAATGGTCTACGGGCAGCGCGTTCGACAGGTTGTTCACGCTGGCTATTTTCAACTCGGTTTTGCGCAACGCAAGCCTGAGTATGACGCGAAGCTTTATTTCCCACCCCTCTTCGGGCAGTTACTCGGGCGGGGGCTTCCGCGGAGGCGGCGGCTTCGGCGGCTTTTCGGGAGGCGGTCACGGAGGCGGCGGCTTCCGCGGCAGATAAAATTTTCGTATAATAAAATACGCCGCGCGGCTTTAAAAGCCGCGCGGCGTATGCGTTTATTTATTTTACGAATTCTCTTCTCCGCGCACGAGCACGGTAATTTTGCTGGTTATGCCCTCGGCGAGCTTTAAGCCCACCTCGTAATCACCCACGAGTTTTATGGGATTTGCAAGCACTATTTTCTTTTTATCCACGTCGTAGCCCGCCGCCTTTAAGCTGTCGGAAACGTCCTGCGCGGTTACAGAGCCGAACACCTTGCCGTTTTGCCCGACCTTTATGTTGACGGTGAACGCCTTGCCCTTAACCTCTTCGGCAAGCGCCTGCATCGCCTTTAATTCCTCGCGCTTGTGGTACGCGTCGGAGCTCTTCTTCTGGTTGAGCTCGTTTATTTTGCTTGCGGTTGCCGCCTCCGCCAATCCTTTTTTTATTAAAAAGTTGCGGGCGTAACCCTCGTTTACGTCGAGTAAATCGCCCTTCTTTCCCTGCCCCTTTACGTCTTGAAGTAAAATAATTTTCATTTTGAACAAATCTCCTTAAATCACCTAATATTTTACAACCGAAAGCGGGCGTTGTCAATAGCCCGCGTATAATTTGGCGGCTTGCGGCGCACAATAACTTTAACGGAGGTATTTTAATGGAAACTATCAATTTCGGTATCGCTTGCGACGTATCTAACTGCAAATTCAACCACAACGGTTGCAACTGCACCCTCGACAAAATTCACGTGGGCTGCGCTTGCGACGGCGACCACTGCACCTGTTGCGAGAGCTTCTCCGACAAGGTTTAATTGAAAAAAATAAAAGATACGGCGCGGACGAAAGTCCGCGCCGTATTCATTCCTATATAATTCTACTTAATCCACGGGCGCGGGTGCGGAGCCGAACCAACCGCCCACCAGCGAGGAGAATGACGAGCCTATGAGATTGTACGTATACAGCCCGTCGGCGAAGTGCGCGAGCGCCTCGTACGAGTTGAATTTTTCCATAAACGACTGCGCCGACATGGACGACGCAATTCCGCCAGCAACCAATAAAAGCGCCAGCATAACCGCGCACAGCACGATTGCGCCCAACACGCCGTCTATTCCGCCGAACACCTTGTTTTCGCGCAGTTTATCCAAAAGCTTTGGAAGGAATATGCCGACCATAATGATAATTATGAGCGACAGCAGGAATATGATTGCCGCAAGCACGACTTTTGCAACCGTGTTCGCCGCGTTGCCGAGGAGCGAGGAAAAGCCCGAAAGCAGACCGTTTTTAAGGCTTTCCACCGCGCCGGCGCACGCCTCGCTCGAAGCGATTGAAAACGACGCCGCCGCAAAGCCGACAATCATTCCCAAGATAATGACGAAGCCCAGAACCGAGCTTATGCCGCCCTTATATCCAATCCTAAGAGAGAGCGCAAGCGCCGTGATAAGCGGCAAGTCGAGCGCCCATTTTGCGCCGAGACCCGTCCAGCCGCCCGAAGCAAGTACGCCCGAGAACATCGAGTTGAGGAAGCTTATTTGAGAGAGGTCGGCAAACAGCAGCACGGGAAGAATTATCGCCGCAATGCCCATAAGAACGTTTACGCAGCCGCTGACCGCGCCCAAAACGCCGTCAACTACTCCCCAGCCGCCTGCCGTGTCCTTAATCTTTTTGCCCTTTTTTAAAAGCTTTTTATATTCGCGCCTGTCGCCGTTGTCCACGGCGTTTAAAATGCGCGCCTCGTTCTCTTCGAGGTCGTCCATATTCTTATAGTGCGAATACGCCAAGCGGGCGTTCACCTTCTTTTTCAGGCACTTTTTGAAGAGCCCGACGAGAAGCGTAAGCACGATTAAAACCGCGACCGTGACGATTATTATCAACGTGCCGAAGCCGTCGCTTTTTTTGAACCAACTTTGAATTAACAGCGTGAGCAGCACGGTTATTCCCCAGAACGACGTTTTGGTGAATTTTTTGAAGAACCCCACCAGAACGCCGAGCGCCGCGCCGACGCACGCCAATACGATTAAAATTGCAGACATATATCCTCCGCCTTATTTATTGAAGTTGCTTTTGAGCGAAACGATTTGCGAAATTACCGCGCCGTCTCCCCCGTTTAAAATTTTATAATATCCCGTGCGCATAAGCTGGAAGCTCTTGCCCTCCCCGCTCTCCAAAACGTAGGGCTCGCACTTGCCGCGGTAACTTTTGACGCTTTGTTTATTCAGCCTTTCCGCATAGTCCTGGTCGGGGTACTCTTCGTCGTTCAAAAGCGGCTCGTAATCGCGGAATTCCGCTTCCTTGCCGTATTTGCAATCTACCCACTGAATTACGCCCTTCGCCTTAATCTCGCTCTTTATTTCGCTGCCCGAGCGCGTTTCGGGATAATAGGTGCAGAATATTTCCTCCACCTCTCCGTCGCCGTTTAATTTTACGTCGTCGCAGTGAACGATATACGCGGATTTTAGGCGCACGTTGCCGCCCTTGTACAGTCTTTTGAACTTGGGCGGAGGGTCGAGCGAGAAATCCGACCTGTCGATATATACGCTGCCCGTAAACTTTACGGGGCGGGTTGCGCCGCTGCCGTCGGTGGGATTTATTTCGAAGTCGAGCTCCTCTTCGCCGCTATAATTGGTTACGGTCAGCTTTACGGGGTCGCACACCGCCATAGCCCTTTCCGCGGTGACGTTGAGTTCGTCCCTCACGCATTCGTCGAGCTGGGCGATATTGACAACGCCGTAGTTTTTTGCAACGCCCACGTCGGCGCAGAATTTTCTGAGCGCCATAGGCGGCACGCCCCTCTTTTTAAGCCCCATCAGGGTGGGCATACGCGGGTCGTCCCAGCCGCTCACAAAGCCCTCGTCCACAAGTTTTTTAAGGTATCTTTTGGACATAAGCATATTGGTTATATTCAGCCTTGCAAACTCAATCTGTCTGGGCACGGGTTGCTCGAAGCCCGCCTTTTCAATCACCCAGTCGTACAGGGGGCGGTGATTTTCGAATTCGAGCGAGCAGAGAGAATGGGTTATTCCCTCCAACGCGTCGGACACGGGGTGCGCGAAGTCGTACATAGGATATATGCACCACTTGTCGCCCTGACGGTAGTGCGGAACGTGCGCAATGCGGTATATCACTGGGTCGCGCATATTTAAATTGGGCGAGGACATGTCAATCTTTGCCCTGAGAACCTTTGCGCCGTCGGGATATTTTCCGTCGCGCATTTCGCGGAACAGGCGTAAGTTTTCCTCAACGCTTCTCTCTCTGTACGGGCTGTTCTTTCCCGCCTCGGTCAGCGTGCCGCGGGTGGCGGTTATCTCCTCCGCCGACAAATCGCACACGTACGCGTTGCCGTCCTCGATATACTTTTCCGCAATTTTATACATTTCGTCGTAGTAATCCGAAGCGAAAAACAAATTATCGTATTCAAAGCCCAGCCACTTGACCGCGTCTATAATGGAGTTAACGTATTCGTAGTCCTCCTTGGCGGGGTTGGTGTCGTCCATTCTCAGGTTGAGCTTGCCCGAATATTTATCCTTTACGCCGAAGTTGATGCACAGCGCCTTGACGTGCCCGATGTGCAGATAGCCGTTGGGCTCGGGCGGGAAGCGCACGCAAATTTGGTTGCCGCGCCCCTCGTACTTGCCGCTCTGCAAGTCCTCGTTTATAAACTGTTCTATAAAATTCGTAGCCTCGGGTAGTTTCATATTTTTACCTTAAATAAAGTTTTAATGCGGAATTCCTAATTATTTCAGGATAACCCGACAATTTTGCCGTTCCCGTCAATATCTATATGCTCCGCGCTCGGCGTTTTGCCCAAGCCGGGCATAAGCATTACGGAGCCCGCAATCGCCACGACAAAGCCCGCGCCGCCGCGGTACTCTACGTCGCGCACGTAAATTTTAAAGTTTTTGGGCGCCGCCAAAAGCGCGGGGTCGTCCGACAGCGAATACTGCGTTTTTGCGATTATCACGGGCAAGCCCTTTACTCCGCGACTTTCCAAAGCCGCGATTTTTTGCTCGGCAAGCGGCGAATATTCCGCGCCGTCGCCGCCGTAAACGTTGGTTACCACGCCGTGTATTTTTGTCTTTATATCGTCGTTCAAATCATACGCAAAGCGCAATTCGCTCTTAATTTCGCACGCCTTGACCACTTCGCGCGCCAGCTCCTCGCCGCCTGCGCCGCCCTTTAAGAACACGTCGGTGAACACCGCCTTTGCGCCTGTTTCCGCGCAAGCCGACATAACGGCTTCAATCTCCGCGGGGGTATCGGTTGCGAAGCGGTTCATCGCCACGACGACCGGCTTATTGTATACGCTCTTCACGTTTTCCACGTGCTTTAAAAGATTGGGCAAGCCGCGCTTTAACGCCGCCACGTCCTCGTTTGCAAGCGCGCCCTTATCCGCGCCGCCGTGCAGCTTTAACGCCTTTACGGTCGCCACGACCACCACGCAGTCGGGCTGAGTGCCGGCAATGCGGCACTTTGCGTCCAGAAATTTTTCCGCGCCGAGGTCCGCGCCGAAGCCCGCCTCGGTAACCGCGTAGTCCGCAAGGCTCATCGCCGCGAGCGTAGCCCTGACCGAATTGCAGCCGTGCGCAATGTTTGCAAAGGGGCCGCCGTGCACGATTGCGGGCGTGCCCTCCAAGGTCTGCACCAGATTGGGATTTATCGCGTCCTTTAAAAGGGTCGCCATTGCGCCGTGGGCGTTCAAATCGCGCGCGTGCACGTATTCGCCCTTGGAATTTTCACCGACTACGATATTGCCCAAGCGCGTCTTTAAATCCGCGATATCGCGCGCAAGGCACAAAATTGCCATAACCTCGCTTGCCGCGGTTATGGAAAAGCTCTCCTTGCGGGAATAACTTTCGCACCCTTTCATATTGCCCGCGGGGCAATCGAGGGTGATATCGCGCAGCGCCCTGTCGTTCATATCCATACAGCGGTGAAAGTGCACCGTTTGAATATCGAGCGCGTTGCCGCGGAATATGTGGTTGTCAATCATTGCGCAGAGGAGATTATTCGCCGCGGTTATCGCGTGGATATCGCCCGTAAAATGTAAATTTATATCCGCCATGGGCACGACCTGCGCATAGCCGCCGCCCGCCGCGCCGCCCTTTATGCCGAACACGGGCCCCAGCGAGGGTTCCCTGAGCGCAAGGCACACCTTTTTGCCTATTTTTTTCATCGCGTCGGCAAGACCTATCGAAACGGTGGTCTTTCCCTCCCCGCTCGCCGTGGGATTTATTGCGGTGACCAGCACGAGCTTTGATTTGGGGCTGAAATTCAAGAGATTGATTTTAGCCTTGTATTTGCCGTAAAGTTCAAGGTCGTCCTCTTTAAGCCCCAGCCTTGCGGCAACTGTGCGTATATCTTCCAATTTTGCGCTTTCGGCAATTTCAATATCGGTTAACATAACTCCGCTTCCCTCATAAAGACAAGAAAAATTTGCGTTTTGCGAAAAAATTTTCGCGCCGTAATCGTAGATATTATATCACACCCGCGCGACAAAGTATATAGTTTTGAGCGATATTTTTAAAATTTACCTTGGGTAAAATTTATAAAATTTCACCGCGGCGCAATTTACTTGACATTTTTTGGCTTTAAGACTAAAATTTACTAAAATTTAAGTGGGCGCACTATTGCCAAGTGCGCGCCGTAAGGAGATTTATTATGGCGGATAAGAAGAGAGCCGTCACGCAGGAAAAGCTGGTGGCGCTTTGCAAAAACAGGGGATTTATTTTCCCCGGGAGCGAAATTTACGGCGGGCTTGCCAACACGTGGGATTACGGCCCCTTGGGCGTCGAGTTCAAAAACAACGTTAAAAAGGCGTGGTGGAAAAAATTCGTGCAGGAAAATACCCTGAATACGGGGCTGGACTGCGCGATACTGATGAACACCCGCACCTGGAAAGCGAGCGGACATTTGGGCGGTTTTTCCGACCCTTTAATGGACTGCAAGAACTGCAAGACCCGCCACCGCGCCGACAACCTCGTGGAGGCGTACTGCCAAAAGCACGGGCTGGACGTTAAGGTCGAGGCGATGGACAACGACCAGCTGGAAGAATTTATAACCGAGAAAAAAATCGTTTGCCCCGCGTGCGGCAAGAGCGACTTTACGCCCATAAGAAAATTCAACCTTATGTTCAAGACCTTCCAAGGGGTGACCGAGGACAGCGTTAACACCGTGTACCTCCGCCCCGAAACGGCGCAGGGAATATTCGTCAACTTTAAAAACGTGCAGCGCTCGTCGCGTATGCGCGTGCCTTTCGGCATCGGTCAGATAGGCAAGTCGTTCCGCAACGAAATCACCCCCGGAAACTTCATCTTCCGCGTGCGCGAATTCGAGCAGATGGAGCTTGAATTTTTCTGCAAGCCCGGCACCGACCTCGAATGGTTCGACTATTGGAAAAATTACTGCAAAAACTTCCTCCTCTCGCTGGGAATGAAAGAGGAGAATTTGCGCCTCAGGGACCACTCGCCCGAGGAGCTTTGCTTCTACTCCAAGGCGACCACCGACTTCGAATACAACTTTGCGTTCGGCTGGGGCGAGCTTTGGGGCGTTGCGGACAGAACCGATTACGATTTGACCCAGCACCAGACCGAGAGCGGCGAGAGCATGGATTACACCGACCCCGCGACGGGCGAAAAATACGTGCCGTACGTAATAGAGCCGTCGCTCGGCGTTGAGAGAATGGTGCTTGCGTACCTGACCGACGCGTACGACGAGGAGGTTCTGGACGCGGAGAAAAACGACGTGCGCACCGTTTTAAGGCTGCACCCCTTCCTCGCGCCCTACAAGGCGGCGGTGCTTCCCCTGCAAAAGGGCTTGAGCGAAAAGGCGGACGAGGTTTATAAAAAGCTTGCGAAGAAATTCTCCGTGACCTACGACGTGACCGGTTCCATAGGCAAGCGCTATCGCCGTCAGGACGAAATAGGCACGCCGTACTGCATAACCGTGGACTTTGACACGCTTGAAAACGACACGGTGACCGTGCGCGACCGCGACAGCATGCAGCAGATAAGATTGCCGATTGCCGAGTTGGAAGCGTATATAGAGAAGAGCTTGGAATTTTAAATAAAATAATGTGAAATAATTTAATTCGCCGCGGCATATGCCGCGGCGAATTGATTTTTTAACCGATTTTTTATTACTCTTCGCTGCCGAAAATGGAATTTATTATTCCCTTGCCCACCTTTTTGCCTATGCGCTCCTTTAAAGACGGTCTTTTCGCTTTCTTCGCCTTTTCCTCCACCTCGATACTCCCTTCGAGCTGCACGTCCTTTAAGGGGTCTACCGAGATATAGCCGCACTCCATTGCGTAGCTGAACACGTTCTTTATAATGCCCTCGACTACCGGGCGGTCCTCTTCGAGCGCGCGGTCGATTGCCGCATAAATATTTTCAACGCCGATACTGCCCAAATTCTTCTTGCCGAGCGCGGGCAGAAGATATCCGTCCACACACCTGCCGATATCGTCGAGATACGCCTTAGACACCTTTCGCGTCGCGTTAGTCGCGCCGTTGTCGGAAACGATTTGCTGATACCACTCCAACACGACGAACGAGAATTTGAGTTTGACTTTGGGCGGCGACATAAGCCAGCGCGCCAACCCGCCCAGGCCGCCGAAGATGAGAGGCAGAAGCGAGAGAATGACGAACACGATTGAAATTATGAGCGCGACCGTATTGAGCGCCACGCCGAGCACGTCGTTAGAGCCGGAAAGCAGCGTCATTACGACCGCCGTTATGCCCATTGCAAGCGACAGAATGCGCACGATAAGGCGCAGGATACGCTGCAATTTGCTCTTCTTTTTCACGCTCTTGGTGTTGGGCTTCAACCCCGCGACGAGCGAAACTGCCAGCATTGAAATGGTGAGCGCGACGTGCGCGCCGATAATCGAATAGATAATTATCTGCGAGGTGAAGTCGGCAATTTTTCTGATGCCCGAAAACACCATAAACGCCACGTACAGCACGGTGAACACGGTGGAGAGCACGGTGTTGAAAATTCCCAGCCTCCTCGCAATCTGCGCGCGGTTGGAATAGACCGATTTTATTAGGCAACGCAAATCGAACACGTCCTTTGCGAGGGTGAAGGTTTCCTCGGCGGAAATGGTGTGTCTCACCGTCTTTACCACCCTTTCGGGCTCCCTCTCCTCTTCCAAAGGCTTATCGACCTCTATCAATTCGGTTGCGGCTTCCTGATGATTACTTTTCATAAATTTTGCACCAATTTGATTATTTTTTTATCCGATGAGCGCACCGTATCGCGCATAAAGCGCCTCCGACCGCTCTTTAACCGTCTGTAATTCTTCTAAAATTTTTGCAAGGCGCTTGTAATCGCCCGCAACTTCGGGGTCGGCAAGCAGGGCGTTAAGCTCCTCTTCCCGCCGCTCGCATTCGGCGATGTCTTTCTCCAGCTCCTTTATTTCGGCCTTTATCTGCGCCTCTTTCGCCCTGTCCTTTTTTGAGCGGTACGAGCTCTCGCGCTCGGCTTCCGCCGCCTTAAAGCGCCTCTGCTCTTCTTCCCGCCTCGCCTCGTCCGCGGCGGCGGCTTTACTTATTTTATACCCCTCGTAACCCCCTTCGTAAACGGTGAGTTTTTTGTTCTCAATCTCCACGACGCGTTCGGCGATTGCCGAGATGAAATATCTGTCGTGCGAGACGAAGATTACCGTGCCGTCGAACTCCTTCAACGCCTGTTCGAGGCTTTCCCTTGCGGGCAAATCGAGGTGGTTGGTGGGCTCGTCGAGAATGAGAATATTGCCGCGGGCGTTTTCGAACACGCACAGCGCGAGCTTGGCGCGCTCGCCTCCCGAAAGGTCGCCCACTTTTTTGTCCGTATCCTCGGCGAACAGCCCGCACCGCGCAAGCGCCGAACGCGCTTCGGTCTGGGTGTACGCCACGTGCCGCTCCCACAGCTCCGCAAGCACGGTGTTTTGGGGATTTAGGTTGGTCATCTCCTGGTCGTAGTAGGCGATTTGCGCGTATCTGCCCAAGGTTACGGCGGGGTTGCCGCCGCGTATAATTTCGCGAAGCAGGGTGGTTTTGCCCGCGCCGTTTTCGCCGACTATTGCCACCTTTTGACCGCGCAAAACGCTCAATTGACCCCCTACTATCAGCGATTTACCGCCGATTGAGAGGTTAAGCCCGTCTATTTTCAGCGCCTCGCTATACGGCGGCGTTTGGTAGGTAAACGTGAACTTGGGCGGGCGGGGCGGGGTGAACGGTCTTTCCAGAATTTCCATTCGTTCGAGCTGTTTAACCCTGCTCTGCGCGCTCTTCGCCGTGGTTGCGCGCACGATATTTTTATCGACGTAGGTCTGCAACTTGCGTATTTCTTCCTGCTGCCTTTCGTACTCTTTGAGCGTGAGGGCGTAGCGTTCCGCCTTTAAAATTTTGTACTTGGAGTAGTTGCCCGAATAGGAATTGAGGCGTTTGTTTTCAATCTCCAATATCTTTTTTGCGACCTTGTCGAGAAAGTATCTGTCGTGCGAGACGACGAACACCGCGCCCTTAAAGGTCGAAATGTAATCTTCCAGCCAATACAGCGTGTTTACGTCGAGGTGGTTGGTAGGCTCGTCCAGCACCAGCAAATCGGGGCTTTCGAGAAGAAGCCGCGCAAGCTTTAACCTCGTCTTTTCGCCGCCCGACATACTGTCGATTTTGCGGTCGTAAAATTTTTCAAAGCCCATGCCGTTGAGCACGGTTTTAATCTTCACGTCCACGTCGTAGCAATCGCGGGAGGCGACGAATTTTTGCAGAGCCTCTATTTTGGCGGAAAGCTGCCTGTACCGGTCGCCGCCGTATTCGCAGGCGGAAAGCTCGCCCGAAAGTGCGGAGAGCTTTTCCACCGCCGACAGCTCCTCCTTGAATACCTCGCGCATTTCGCCGTAGACGGTGTTGGCGCTGTCGTAGCCGCCGTTCTGTTCGAGGTAGCCAATTCTCACGCCGCTCTTTCTTATCACCTCGCCGCCGTCGCACGAAAGCTGACCCAAGAGGAGTTTTATAAGGGTGGTTTTGCCCGCGCCGTTCTCCCCCACCAGCCCCACGCGCTCGCCCTCGTTGACGGCGAAATTTACGTTTGAAAATATTAAATTGTCGCCGTAGCCGAAGCCGACCGATGAAAAGGTTATTAGCATATTGTTTTTTTAATCAATAATTCAAGCAACTCCCTCCGTTTAGAAGCGAGCAAGACAAGGAGCACGAGGATAACCCGAAGGAGCATACAACGAAGTATGTGACTGCCCCGTGCCTGCACGGCACGAAGTAGGGTTGCCGCAGCGCGACAAAGTATTGCGACGCTTATAAGCGGAGAAACGTTAAAAATCCCAAGTGGGTATATACGCCGCGTCCGCGCTCTCCCCGTCCTGCAAAAATACGCGGGTGAGCCCCGCGCGCTCAACCGCGGAAAGTACGGTTTTGTATTCGCGGTCGGTTATCTTTCTTCTCAGTTCGGGGAAATTTTCTAAGTCGCCGAAGGGCGTATACTGCCTCATCAGGCTGAAATACGCGCCGCTTTGCAGCCCTGCGACGAATTCCACGATTTTCACGCTGTCGTACGCGGCAAGCGGCAAAATTAAGTGGCGGATAATGCAGCCCGAAAGCATTTTTCCCTCCCCGTCAAACGACGGCGTTTTGCCCGCCATAAATTCCACCGCGGGCAACGCGTAGGTCGCGTAGTCCGCCCGCCCCGTGTAGCGCTGCGCCAAAAACGGGTCGATAAACTTTAAATCGGGCAGATAGATATCGGTGAAAGTATCGGCGATTTTCAGCGTTTCGAGCCTTTCGTAGCCGTGCGTGTTGTACACCACTGGAATTTTTGGGCGGTACAGCGCGAACGCCTCGGCAATTTTATCGACGTATTGGGTGGGCGTAACCAAATTTATATTGTCCGCGCCCGTATCCTCCAAACGCCTGAAAATATCCGCAAGCTCCGCCACGGTTATATCCTTGCCGCGTTGCGCGCGCGAAAGCTCCCAATTCTGGCAGAACGCGCACCGCAGCGAACACCCGCAGAAAAATACGCAACCGCTGCCGTTTTTGAAAGAGATTGCCGGCTCTTCGAAAGGGTGAAGATAATACTTGGCTATTTTTATGCCGCCGACGCCGCAATAGCCCGCGCCCTCGCCGCGGTCGGCTCCGCAGCCGACGGGGCAGAGTTGACAGTTCATGATTTGATTGTATCACATATTTTGCCGCTTGTAAACTTATGCAAAATATTTGACATTGGAAAATTATGATTATATAATACTTAGCGTAACCTATAGAGAGTGTGCGAGAGAACGGCTCTGCGACCACACAGCAACCTGCAACGCAAGGTGCTAAGACCGAACCGATGGGTAAAAATAGACTGTACGCCCGTTCGGTTGCCGAGCGGGCAATTTTTATTGCTTACTCCCCGCCCTTGCGCGGCAAGCGGACGGAAAAATTAACGAGAGGAAAAAATTATGAAGAAATACTTTACGAGCGAGAGCGTAACCGAGGGGCACCCCGACAAACTGTGCGACGGCATTTCCGACGCGGTCGTGGACGCGATTTTGTCGCAGGACCCCGACGCGCGCTGCGCCGTCGAGTGCTGCGCGGCGTACGACGGACTGCTGATTATGGGCGAAGTTACCACCACCGCAAAGGTGAATTACGAGAGCATTGCGCGTGCAAAGATTAAGGATATAGGCTATACGTTCGGCAGCTTCTCATGCGACAAGTGCAGGATTACGGTTGCCGTGCACGGGCAAAGCCCCGACATTGCGCAGGGCGTTGACAATTCGCTCGAAGCGCGCTACGGCGAAAACGACGCCGCCGAAAGAATAGGCGCTGGCGACCAGGGAATGATGTTTGGCTACGCGTGCGACGAAACGGAGGAGTTTATGCCGCTCGCCATAACGCTTGCGCACAAGCTTGCGCGCCGTTTGACCGAGGCGAGAAAGACGGGCGTTTTGCCCTACTTACGCCCCGACGGAAAGACGCAGGTGACGGTTGAATACGACGGCGACGCGGTCAAACGCATAGAGGCGGTCGTCGTCTCCACCCAGCACGACGAAGCCGTTACGCAGGAGCGCCTGCGCGGGGATATAATTAACGAGGTGATAAAAAAGATTATCCCCCCCGCACTCCTCGATGAGAACACGCGCGTATTCGTCAATCCCACGGGCAGATTTTTGATTGGCGGACCCGAGGGCGACAGCGGGCTGACGGGGAGAAAGATTATAGTGGACACCTACGGCGGGGCGTGCGCGCACGGCGGCGGGGCGTTTTCCGGCAAGGACTGCACCAAGGTTGACCGTTCGGCGGCGTATATGGCGCGCTACGCGTGCAAAAACGCGGTTGCCGCGGGTCTGTGCAAGAAGATTGAATTGCAGATAGCGTACGCAATAGGCGTATCCCGTCCCGTTTCGGTTTTTGTAAACACCTTCGGCACGGGCGTGCTTGACGACGGAGAAATTGCAGACGTTATAAATAGGGAGTTCGATTTCCGCCCCTACTCCATCATCAAAACGCTCGATTTGCGCCGCCCCGTTTACTCGCAGACGGCGGCGTACGGGCACTTCGGCAAGCCCGGATTGCCCTGGGAAAGGTGCGACAGGGTTGAGGATTTGAAAAAATATTTGAAGTGATTTGAAAGGGATAGCGAAAAGGAAAGGAAAGAAGAGCCCCGCGCGGCAGTTGCCGCGCGGGGCTATCTATTATTATGCGTTCCTATTTAAGACAGCATTTCCTTAAACTGCTGCTCGTCAATGACCTTAACGCCCAGCTTTTGCGCCTTTGCAAGCTTGGAGCCCGCCGCCTCGCCCGCGATGACCAACGTCGTCTTGGAAGTAACCGCGGATTGGCAAACGCCGCCGTTTTCCTCGATGATTTTTTGCGCCTGACTGCGGGTATATTCCGACAATGTGCCCGTCAAAACGACCGATTGCCCCCCGAATATGCCCGAAGTAACGCGTTTTTCAAGCGGTTGCACCTCGATTTGTTCAAGGAGCGCGGATAGCTCCTTTAAGTTGTATTCGTCCTCCAACCACCCCTTGATTGCGCGGGCGGTGATTTCGCCTATATCGTCCATTTCAACCAATTCTTCAACCGTCGCCACCTTTAAAGCGTCGATATTTTCAAAGCGTTCGGCAAGCGCCTTGGACGCGACTTTGCCCACTCCGTCTATGCCGATTGCGAAGATGAAACGGTCGAAAGTAACCTTTCTGCTGCCCTCGATTGCGGCGAGCAGATTTTTTATTTTTTTCGCCTTAAAGCCCTCCAATTTAGCGATATCTTCCGCAGTGAGCGAATATAGCTGGGAGGGACGGGTCACGCCCAACACGTCGTAAAGCTGGGTTGCGGTCGCCTCGGAAAAGCCGTCGATATCCATTGCGCCCTTGCTTGCAAAGTGCGCGAAAGCGGCGACAATTCTCGGCTTGCATTCGCGGTTGACGCAGAATAAATTGGCGCCGTTTTCCACCACTTCGCCGCCGCAAAAGGGGCACCTTTCCGGCTTTTGCACGTCCACGCTGCCCTCGGTGTGCCCGACGCACCCCAAAATTTCGGGAATGACCTCGTTTGAGCGGCGGATTAAAACGCGGCTGTTGACCTTTACGTCCTTTCTTTTCAGGTCGCCAAAGTTGTTAAGTGTGGCTTTTCTGACGGTCACGCCGCCCAAATCCACGGGCTCGACTTCGGCGAGGGGGGTCAGTTTTCCCGTTCTGCCCACCTGCCAACGCACTTCCCTTATCACCGTTTCGGCTTCCTCCGCCTCGAATTTATACGCCATCGCCCAGCGGGGAAATTTGTCGGTGTAGCCAATGCTTTCGCGCACGCCCGCGTCGTCGAGTTTAATCACTGCGCCGTCGGTCAAAACGTCAATGGTCTTTCTTTCGACCTCGATTTCCTCAATCGCGGCGATGACCTCCTCCTCGGTGGAGCACACGCGCAGGAAGGGATAGACCTTGAAGCCGTTCTCCCTCAAAAATTCGAAGTGCGCCCGCTGCGTGGGCAGCTCGCCGTCGGATAAATAATTTACGTTGTAAAATAAAATTTCGGGCTTGCGGGCGGCGGTTATTTTGGGGTCGAGGTTGCGTATTGCGCCCGCCGCGGCGTTGCGCGCGTTTTTAAGCGGCTCGGTTGCCGTGCGGTTGTACTCTTCCAGCACAGAAAGGCGGATTATCGCCTCTCCCTGCACTTCCAAAAGCCCCTTATAGCCGATAGTCAGCGGGAATGATTTTATGGTGAGGCACTGCGCGGTGACGTCCTCGCCCTCCACGCCGTTGCCGCGCGTGGTTGCGCGCACGAATTTGCCGCCGTCGTAGGTCAGGCACATCGTCAAGCCGTCGAACTTATATTCCACCGTGTATACGGGGCTTTCCACAACCTTTTTTATGCGGTTGAAGAACGCCGAAAGCTGGTCGTAGGTGACCGACTTGTCGAGGCTGTACAGACGATGAACGTGGGCGTGCCGCTCGAAGCCCTTAACCGGTTCGCCGCCCACGCGTTTGGTGGGGCTGTCAAACTCCACCTCTCCCGTTTGGTCCTCGATTGCTTTGAGCTCGTCGTAGAGCGCGTCGTACTCCCTATCGTCAACCGAGGGGTCGTCCAAAACGTAATATTCGTACGCCCACCTGTTGAGCGTGTCGATTAAATATCTAACTCTGTCTTTGTTCATAATTTTACCTTAACGCTTGCCGCAGCGCGCACCGCAACGCCGAAATGCAACGCTTATAATCAAAGAATTTTTAGCGGGGCGATTGACGCGGACAACTCCTTAATGCCCTGATTTTCGAACGCGACGATAACCACCGCGCCGTCGTTTTTGAGGGAGATTACCGTGCCGATACCGAATTTGGGGTGGCTGACCTTGCAGCCGACCGCGTAAGCTTTCGCGCCCGCCGACGACTTTTGTGAGCCGCCGAACGAGGAAGCCGCCGAAAAGGTCTTTTTTTGCGTTGAAACGGGCATAGTATCGGGCGAATAGCCGTCGTCGGAGGAATAAAGGCTCTTCCCGCGGGAGGGAGAATTTTCCCAACTGCCGGAGGGGGAATTATCCCAAAAATCGCCGTCGTAGCCGTCGCCGCCGTAGGTGCCCGCGCGCGAGTAGCTACCCGAATAGCCGCCCGAGCCGCTAGAATAGCCGCCGTAGCCGCGGCTTTGATAGCCGCCTCCGTAGCCCGAACGCCTGCCGAAAGAATTGCCGTAGGAGCTCTCCTCCGCGCTCTTTATAAAGCCGCCGCTCATTTCGCGGATAAAGCGCGAGGGTTCGGTCGGCTCCCTGTGCCCGTAGAGATAGCGGCTCTGCGAGCGGGTGAGCCAAAGCGCCTTGCGCGCACGCGTGATTGCGACGTACATCAGCCGCCTTTCCTCCTCCAATTCCTTGGGGTCGTCCTTTGCGCGCGAGGTGGGCATAATGCCGTCCTCCAACCCGCAAATGAACACGTCGTTAAATTCCAGCCCCTTTACGGAGTGGATTGTGGCGAGGGTTACGTAGTTGCCGTCGTCCATCTCGTCGGTGTCCGAGGCGAGCGTGACCTGATTTAAATATTCGTCGAGGGTCGCCGTGGGGTTGAGCCGCACGAAGTCGTCCACCGCGGCGATAAATTCGTCGAGGTTGGCAAGCTTGGCGTCGCCCTCGTCGGTGTGGTCGTCGTACGCCGACTTCAAGTCGGTCAAAACAATTATCTGCCTCACGAGGTTGCCCACGCTTTCGGTCTGCGAGGCGATGACCAGTTGCTTAATAATTTTTGCAAAGTCGCCTATTTTACTCTTTGCCGAAGAGGAAAGCGGCAGACCGTCAACGTCTATGCACGCGTCGTACAGCGAGAGCCCGCTTTTTCTTGCGTAAGCCTCCATAACTTCCAGCGTCTTTGCGCCTATGCCGCGGCGGGGCACGTTGATTATTCGCGCGAACGCCTCGTCGTCGAAGGGGTTGGAAATGAGGCGCATATACGCAAGCGCGTCCTTTATCTCCTTTCTCTCGAAGAACTTAAAGCCGCCGAACACCTTGTAGGGAATGCCGTACTTTGCAAACTCCTGCTCGTATGAGCGGGTGAGCGCGTTTATGCGCATTAAAACGGCGAAATCGGAGTATTTACCCCCCGCATATACCGCGGCGTTTATCTTTTTTGCGGCAAACAGAGCTTCGTCCTTTTCGTCGCCCGCCTGCACGTATTCGGGCTGCGCGCCCTCCTCTTCCTCGGTCCAAAGCGTCTTTTTGCGGCGGTTGCCGTTGTGCGCGATTATCGCGTTTGCGAGATTTAATATGGACTTGGTTGAACGGTAGTTGCGCTGCAATTTATACACCTTTGCGTTGGGGAAATCCTTGTCGAAACGCAAGATATTTTCAATCTCCGCGCCGCGCCAGCCGTAGATGGACTGGTCGTCGTCGCCCACCGCAAACAGGTTACCGTGGCGGGAGGCGAGAAGCTTTATTATGTTGTATTGCACGCCGTTTGTGTCCTGAAATTCGTCAACCAAAATATATTTGAACTTATCGGACAGATAGGAGAGAGCCTCGGCGTCGCTCCTCAAAAGGCGGAGCGTTTGCACCAGCAAGTCGTCGAAGTCGAGGGCGTTGCAGCCCTTTAAATATTCGTCGTACCGCGCGAACACCTCCACCGCGGCGCGCACGTTGTCCTCGTTTTTAAAGCGCACGCCGTATTGGTCGGGGTCAAGCCCGAGCGTCTTGGCGTTGGCTATGTGATACTTTACAGACTTGAATATCTTTTCGTCGTAGTCCAGCTCCTTGAACACCTTTTTTAATACGTTGTTGCGCTCGGTTTCGCTATAAATGGAGAAATTGGGCATAATGCCCGCGCTTTCGCCGTGGCGGCGGAGTATGCGCACGCACATTGAGTGAATTGTGCAAATCCACATCTTGTCCGCGTCGTCCATAAACGCGCCCACCCTCTCTTTCATTTCGCGCGCGGCTTTGTTGGTGAAAGTTATCGCAAGGATATTGGAGGGGTTGCACAGATTTTGGTCGAGTATGTACGCAATGCGCGAGGTGAGCACCCTCGTCTTTCCGCTGCCCGCGCCCGCAAGCACCAGAACGGGACCCTCGGTATCGGTTACGGGCTTAATCTGTTCTTCGTTTAAATTTTTAAGTATATCGTTCATTTGTGACCGCCAAATTAAAAATTATCAACATAGCGTTTTTCTAAAAAATAATTATCGTTGCCGCCGAAAACCGCGCTTTTCGGCAGGCAGACCCAATTTGCGATTTATCGCCTCGGTAGGTGAATTGCCGCATTTTCTAATAATCGAGTGCCCTTAAATAATGCGGCAAGAGGGCAACGCCCTCATTTCGTAGCGTTTTCCCGCATTCGCCTTGCGGGAAAACCGAGAGCTATTTTATTCTACCACAAAAAGCGCGCATAATCAACAAATTGATTACAACGCGCTCTCTTTTTCTTTTCTGTATTTTTCCAGCGCCGCAAGATATTTTGCGGAAAGCTCCATAGTGTAGCGCTGGCGTTCCTCGTAGGAAAGTTTTTCGAAGTATTCCCTGTCGGTCAGCCGCCCGATTGCGTCGGAAGTTTCGCCGTGGGCGTCCAGAAGATTTTTCACCTTTATGTAAAACTCGTCCTCTTCCTCGCCGCGGATTACGCTTTTAACCTTGTCGTATAGGTGCGAGCGCACCTTGCGCGCGTTTTTGCCGCGGCTTTCCGCCTGACGCGCTGTGGTGTCCACGTCCTCCTTGCACCTCTTCCAAAAGTCGCTGCCAAGGCGGCGCTTTGCCTGTTTTGCCAAAGTTTTAATATCGTCCATATTTGCCTTTCCCCGTAAGCTCCCCTTTTTTTGCCCTTTTACGACAATTTGTTTAATGAAAAAACTCTACCCAAGTTCATCTTAGGTAGAGTTTTGATTTTTTTAGTTCTTATTTCTCTTTCTTGCGGCTTCGCTCTTTTTACGTCTCTTAACCGAAGGAGATTCGTAAAATTCTTTCTTTCTGAGGTCGCCGATGATGCCGTCGCGCGAGCACTTTCTCTTAAATCTTCTGAGCGCGCTTTCAACCGACTCGTTTTCGCCAACTTTTATCGTGGACATTTGCTTTTCACCTCCCCGTTTCCAAGATTTTCGAATGCTTACAAAGTATACCAAACGCCGCGGCGTAAAGTCAACTTATTTTAGGGCAATAAAAAAATTTTTCTGCCGCGTTTACAGCCCCGCGGCAACCGCGATTACGTTTATGACTATGCCCGCAATCACCGCGATTGCGTACAGGGAAATTACGAACAGAATGTTGCGCTTTAATTTTTTGGTGTTCTTTAAGAGCACCACGAGCCCGAGCCCCGCGTTGGTGCACAGCCCCGCCACGCAGCTGCCGAAGGTTATGCCGCCCTTTACGAAAGTTTCGGTTATTACCGTCGACGAGGCGCAGTTGGGTATAAGCCCCACCGCCGCCGTGATGAACGGCTGGAAATAGGTGCCGCCTATAAGCCCCGCGGCAATCCTCTCCTCGCCCACCTCGGCGATAATAAAGCCGAGCACGAGATTGACGATTAAAATAAACGCCGTCACCTTTAACGCGTGGAGAAGCGGCTCGACGATATACAGCCGCACGGTCGTCTTGCCCGAATGGTCGTGCCCGCAGGAATAGGAGGTTATTTCCCCCTCTCCCCGATAGAGCGGCTGCACTTCGGCAATTTTGTCGGGAATAATCAGATTGATTAAATATCCCGCCGACACGGCGATTAAAAGCTTTATCATTATAAGCGGAAGTATCGCCTGCGCCGCGCCCGCGTTTAAGGGGCTGTTGACGAGCAGAATTATCAGCGCTTCGTCGCTGGTGGCGAGGAACACCGCCATTATCGTGCCCGTGCGGATAAGCCCTTTATCGTACAGCTTTGCCGCCATAACAGAAAAGCCGCACTGCGGAATTATGCCGGTTGCGCTTCCCAAAAGGGGCGCCAAGGGCCCTTGCAGCGCGCGCCTGCTCTTGGACGCGGTGGTGCCGTTTTCCAATAGCTCGATGAGCATATATATTATTAAGATAAACGGGAATACGATTGCCGTATCCTTTAACGCGTCGAGAACGATATCCAAAATTATATCCTTTAAAAATTAGTCGCAATTAAATTATTGCCCGTAAATGCGCCGCGTATACCCGAGGGGCAAAATTTTAAAAGGCGGCTTTTACGGGCGTAAAAAAACGTTTGGTTGTATTCGGCTTCGGCGGAGCCGTCGCGGATAGGCGGAGCTTTCGCCTGAATATTATTTCTTCCTTTTGTTTTCGGTCTTGGAAATGGAAAACTTCTTTTTCAGCGTTTCCTCCTCTGCGTAGGGCAGGGGCGAAAAGTCAGAGCCCTCCAAGCCCGTGTTCTGGTATCCTCCGTCGCGCTCCAAAAGGGTGAGCCGCGTTTCGGCGTCGAAAATCAACGCGTGCGTCATATCGGCGGTCAGCTTGATTTTGTCGCCCTTCTTCACGCCGCCGGCGCGCGCCACGAGCGGCTGTTTTTCCGCGTCGCACTCGGCGTAGCTTATTCCGCAGATTTCCTCCGCCGCGGCAACCGTAGCCTCTATCTCTCCGTTTTCGTCCGCGCAAATATCCTCGGGACGGACGCCTAAAATAACCTTTTTATTCCCGTCCGCGTATTCGTCGAGCTTTGCAAAGCGCGCGGTTATATTTTCGGGAAGCGCCAGCTTTATATTTCCCTGCACGGCGTATACCTCGCCGTTTTCCTTAACTATCGACGCGTTGTTGAAGAAATTGACGGTGGGCGAGCCGACCGTGAACGCGACGTAGGCGTTTGCGGGATAGTCGTAGAGATTTGCGGGCGCGTCGATTTGCTGCAAAAAGC
>N._stephensi_703_cecum__coassemble_32_pt1 | contig 25860 bp, 12 predicted proteins | sample N__stephensi_703_cecum__metabat2_low_PE_003 | metagenome-assembled genome bin N
CCCCAAGGAGGTGTTAACCCCGCTTTCCTGCGATTCCTGGCAGTATTCCGCGGTTGCGGAGAGCGGCAAGGGCACGACTTTCGTTTTGCACGGCCCTCCCGGCACGGGCAAGAGCCAGACCATAACCAACATCATCGCAAACGCGTTGGACAGCGGCAAGCGCGTGCTGTTCGTCGCCGAAAAGCAGGCGGCGTTGCAGGTGGTTAAAAAGCGCCTTAACGAGGTTGGCATAGGCGAATTCTGCCTCGAACTCCACAGTGGCAAAACGGTGGACAAGGGCGAGGTGGTGCGCTCGATTGAAAACACACTCTCGCTCACGTCGGAATACGACGACACCAAATTTCAGGCGGACAGCGACGCAATTTTAGGCTATCGCGACACACTCTATCAACCCCTTTACGCGCTGCACAAAAAGCGCGGGCTGGGCGTTTCGGTGTACGAGGGCATCGTAAATTACCTCTCCAACGCGGGCGCGCCAGAGCTCGTCAATATCGAAAGCACTTTCTACGACAACCTCACGGCGAAAAAACTTGCCGAGTACGAAAATATGCTTTTAACCGCCCAGGCTGCGGCAAAGGAGTGCGGCGGAGTATACCGTTCGCCGTTTGCCAACGTAAACATAACCGAGTGCAACGAAAAGGTTAAAAGCTCGGTTCTCTACGCCGCGGAAGTGGTGACGGTGGAGCTCAAACACCTCAAAAATTACCTCGCGCTGTTTTTAAACACGTTCAACCAGAAGATAAGCACGTTCACTTCCAAAAAACTCAACGCTCTCGTGGAAATAGTCAAGCAGCTCGCAAGCGGCGATTTAAAGGAATTTTTCAGCTGCGACGAAAGGGAATTTTACGTGTTCTACAACGCCAACTTGCGCTACGATACGGGCGTAAAGAATTGGCTTTCGCGCTTTAAAGGGCTTGCCGATATCGGCAAATTCGTCGATAAAATCGACGCCGAAATCGAGGAGTGCGGGGGAGACTGGGAAAGCTCGAAAATTCTCTCTACGGTGATAAAGCGCATAACCCACCTTGCGCGCGCGCCCTTAAAAGAGGGCGAAGAGCTCGAATGGGTAAAGGCGGCGCAGGAGATTGAGCTGGACAAGCGCAAGATACTTTCATACACTAAGCTTTCCTCCAACTTCGTGGGAATTGGCGGACTTAACGACAAGAAGAGGGAAGATTTCTTGGAGCCGCTGTACGAATTCCACAGGCTGTGCGGCGGGGTGTTTATGGACTACAACGCCGACGCTTTCAACTCGGTGTGCTCCCGCGCGAACGACGGACATTTAAAGCCGCTTTATACGGGCATTCTCGGCTCCGCAAAGTCGTTTATGCAGAGCTGCGATTTCTTCAACGAGAGCGTAAAGGCGAACGACGAAGTTATTTCCGACGAGGATATTTACGACTATTACAACGCCAAGTGCTCGGCGCTCATCGACAATATCGATATGTTGCCCGCCTGGTGTATGTACAAAGCCACGGCTAAAAACCTGAACGACAACGGCTTGACTTTCATCACCGACGCGCTGGAAAGCGGGCAGATAAGCGGCGAAAAAATTCTCTCCGCGTTCCGCAAGAACGTTTACAGGAATTTCGTGCAGAAAAATATTCCCGCCGACCCCACGCTTTCAGGCCTTTCGCCCACCGTTCTGGACGAAACGGCGAGCAACTTCTCGCAGATATTGGAGGAGTTTAACAAACTCACCCGCGACAAGATAAGGCACGATTTGATTGCGCGCCTGCCCAAGGACGAAACAGAGGGCGCGCTCGCGCTCGAACTCATGTCTTTCCGCCGCCAGACAAAGGCGGTGAGGGGGCTTAACCTGCGTGAGCTGTTCGGCGAAATACCCGAGCTTTTAAAGGTGGTCGCGCCCTGTATGCTGATGAGCCCGTTCACCGTTTCGCAGTATCTTCCCGCCGACCCCAACCTCTTCGATATTGTTATCTTCGACGAGGCGTCGCAGCTGCCCACGTGCGAGGCGGTGCCGTCGCTTGCGAGGGCGAAGAGCGCTATCGTCGTCGGCGACCCCAAACAGATGCCGCCCACTTCTTTCTTTATGTCGGTGGGCGCGGACGAGGACAATCCCGAAACCGACGACCTCGAAAGCGTGCTGGACGATTGCCTCGCGCTCGGCATACCCGAAAAACATTTGACGTGGCACTACCGTTCCAAGCACGAAAGCTTAATCGCTTTCTCCAACATAATGTACTACTCGTCAAAGCTGTGCACTTTCCCGTCGCCAGACGCGCTTGACAGCAAGGTCAGGTTCAAATACGTCGAAAACGGCGTATACCAGCGCGGCGGCACGAAGTGCAACAAGGAGGAGGCGGAAGCCCTCGTCAAGGAGGTTATCCGCCGCCTTTCCGACCCGTCGCTCCGCCGCTCGTCAATCGGCGTCGTCACGTTCTCAACCCCCCAGCAGGTGTATATAGAGCGCATGCTCTCCAAAGCCATTGCGGAAAAGGGGTTGGAGGATTACGCCTACGAGGGCGAGGAGCCGCTGTTCGTCAAAAACCTTGAAAACGTGCAGGGCGACGAGCGCGACGTTATCCTCTTCTCGGTGTGCTACGGCCCCGACAATCTGGGCAAAATTTCGCTCAACTTCGGCCCCTTGAACCAACTCGGAGGTTGGCGCAGGCTCAACGTAGCCGTCTCCCGTGCCCGCGAGGAGATGGTGGTGTATTCCTCTATGCGCTATTCAATGATAGACCTTTCGCGCACGACGTCGCGCGGGGTTGCGGGCTTAAAGGCGTTCCTCGAATTTGCCGAAAAGGGCAGGACGGGCATCGCTTCGCCCAGCGACGAGGTTATCATCAACAAGACGGGCATAGGCAAGTACGTTGCGCGCGAGCTGTCGGGTTACGGCTACGACTGCCGCTGCGACGTCGGCGTTTCCGACTTCAAAATCGACGTCGGCGTGCTCGACCCCAAAAATAAGCGCAACTTCATTCTCGCAATAATCTGCGACGGCGCAAAAAACTTCTCCATCAAGGATAAGTACGTAATGCAGGTCAACACCTTAAAGCGCAACAACTGGAACGTTATCCGCCTGTATTCGGTCAATTTCTTCAACAACCCCAAGCGCGAAATCAAGAAGATTAAGGACTATCTGGACAGGTTGACTTCCACGCGCAGCAACGTTTCTGGCACTTACAAACGGGCGTACAAAGTTGCAAAGCCGCAGGTATCCAAAGCCGACAGCAACGCCATTTTGAGCGGGGATATGGACGCGGAGCTCATAAAGACCTTAAAGGCGGTGGTCACCGCGGAAGAACCGATATCCGAGCAGTTTTTAATAAAGCGCGTTTTGGCGCAGTACGGCATACAGAAGTACGGCACGAGGTTGGAGGGCAAGATAATTTCCCTTATTCCCGCGTGTTCGTTCAAGTCAGAGGTTATGCTCGGCTCGACCCACTACTTCAAAAATCCCAAGGCGGTGGAGCTGGATAAATACCGCGTGGAGGAGGGCGCGCCCGTGCGCGTAAACGAGAACGACTATTCGCCCTACGACGTCATCGCGGCGGTAAAAGCCATACTTTTGGAAAACGTGAGCTTATACCGCGACGATTTGATAAATTCGGTAATCGCGCAGTTCAAGCCGGCGCGCGCAACCGAAAGATTTATAAATTATATCAGTTCCTGTATCGACGAGGGAACGGGAAGCGGACTGTTTATAAGGAGCGTTTCCGACAGAATATCGCTCGGTTAAGAAAGAGCGCCAAACGCGTAAGCGTTGGCGCTTTTTTTATATTGAAAGGCGCATATTCCGCAGCCCTTTCAAAAAAAATTTTTTGCGCCATTTTGGTAAAAAACGGTAAAAGACGGCGTTAAACGCGGCATATTACGGGGGCAATCGCAAATTTTGCGTAAACCGCGCGCCCTGACGGTAAAGGTCGAAATTTGTCGGATTTACTTGCATTGCGCGGCGGAGTATAGTATAATATACTATATTGCTTATACTATATATAGCGTGCCCGCGCGTTTCGGGCGCGGCAACGGGGTGATATTTTGGTAAAAATAATTGATTTGTACGATTTGTCACATACTATTGCGGGCGAGTATCTTAAAGGCTACGAATATCCGTGGCAGGCGCTCGCGGGGATAAGCGATTTAATAACCGCCCTCGGCAAAAATCTGGGCGGGGAATATCGGGAGATTTCCGAACGCGTTTGGGTTCATAAAAGCGCGAAGGTCGCGCCAACGGCGCATATCGGCGCGCCCGCAATAATCGGCGCGGGCACCGAGGTGAGGCATTGCGCGTTCATTCGCGGCAGCGCCCTCGTCGGCGAAAACTGCGTGGTGGGCAACTCGACCGAGCTAAAAAACGTCATTCTTTTCGACGGCGTTCAGGTGCCGCACTACAACTACGTGGGAGACAGCATTCTGGGCTATAAAGCGCATATGGGCGCGGGGTCCATCACTTCCAACGTAAAGTCGGATAAATCCAACGTGGTTATCCACGCGGAGGAGGATATTCCCACGGGGCTTAAAAAGGTGGGCGCAATGCTGGGCGACAACGTGGAGGTCGGCTGCAACAGCGTGCTCAATCCCGGCACGGTAATCGGGCGCGGAAGCAGCGTATATCCGCTTTCGTCGGTGCGCGGCGCGGTCCCCGCAAACAGCATTTATAAGGCAAAGGGAAAGATTGTAACTAAGGGTTAAACTTATGGGTAGATATTTCGGAACGGACGGATTTAGGGGCGAGGCAAACGTCACCTTAACCGCCGACCACGCATATAGGGTAGGAAGATTTTTGGGCTGGTACTATACCCGCCTCAAAAGGCAGGCGGGCGATAATTCCCCCGCAAGGATAGTCATCGGCAAGGATACGCGCCGTTCGAGCTATATGTTCGAATATACGCTCATTTCGGGGCTCACCGCTTCGGGCGCGGACGCGTATATGCTGCACGTAACCACCACGCCGTCGGTTGCGTACATCACCCGCACCGACGCGTTCGACTGCGGCATAATGATTTCGGCAAGCCACAATCCCTACTACGATAACGGCATAAAGCTCTTCAATTCCGACGGCGAAAAGATGGGTGAGGACGTAATCGTTCTCATCGAAGATTACATCGACGGGAAAGAAGTGCTCGGGCAGCAGCGTTTGCCCTACGCCACGCGCGACGGCGTGGGGTGCACGGTGGACTACGCTTCGGGCAGAAACAGATATATCGGCTATCTCATCTCTCTCGGAATATATTCGTTCAGGGGTGTAAAGGTAGGGCTTGACTGCGCAAACGGTTCAAGCTGGAACATTGCAAAGGCGGTGTTCGACGCGCTCGGCGCGACGACTTACACAATCAACGCCCAGCCCAACGGCTTCAACGTTAACGAAAACGCCGGCTCCACCCACATAGAGGGGCTGTGCAGGCTCGTAAAGGAAAAGGGGCTCGACGTGGGCTTCGCCTACGACGGCGACGCCGACAGGTGCCTGTGCGTGGACGAAAACGGACAAGTCGTAAACGGCGATAAAATTCTGTATATCTACGGCAGATATATGAAGGAACGCGGCAAGCTCGTCACCAACACGGTGGTCACAACCGTCATGTCCAACTTCGGGCTGTACAAGGCGTTCGACGAGGCGGGCATCGATTACGTAAAGACGGCGGTCGGCGACAAATACGTGCACGAATATATGAACGCCCACGGCAACCGCTTGGGCGGCGAGCAATCGGGGCACATAATTTTTTCAAAGTACGCAACCACGGGCGACGGCATACTCACCAGCCTGAAGATAATGGAGGTGATGCTTGCGCGCAAGGCAACTCTTTCCTTCCTTGCTTCGCCCGTAAAGGAATATCCGCAGGTGCTTATAAACGTTAAGGTTACCGACAAAATTAAAGCGCAGGCGGACGAGGACGTTCGCCGCGCGGTTAAAAAGGTTGAAGAGGAGCTCGGCGACGGCGGAAGAATTCTCGTGAGGGAATCGGGCACCGAACCGCTCGTGAGAGTTATGGTGGAGGCGGAAAGCAAGCAAAGGTGCAACCGCCTTGCGGAGAGCGTCGTGAAAGTGATTAAAGACAAGGGATACGAGAGGAAGGACTGAAAAATGTGCGGCATTGTAGGATATACGGGCAAACAACAGGCGGCGCCCATTTTGCTTGACGGGCTCGCCAAGCTCGAATACCGCGGATACGACTCCGCGGGGGTTGCCGTGCGCAACCAAAACGGCAGGCACGAGGTGGTTAAAACCAACGGCAGGCTGCGCGTGCTCTCCGAAACGATTGACGGCGGCAAGGCGCTTAAAGGCACCTGCGGCATAGGGCACACGCGCTGGGCAACCCACGGAATGCCCTCCGAAACCAACGCCCACCCCCACCACAACGACGACCGTTCAATCGTCGCGGTGCACAACGGCATAATCGAAAATTACGTCGAGCTTAAAGAAAAACTTCTCGGCAAGGGCTATACGTTCTATTCCCAGACCGATACCGAAATCGCAACCAAGCTCGTGGACTATTACTACAAGAAGTGGAAGAGCCCGTTGGAGGCTATGGTCAGCTTTACGCTGCGCGTGCGCGGCTCGTACGCAATCGCGGTTATGTTCGAGGACTATCCCGAAGAGATTTTCGTCGCAAGAAAGGACAGCCCCTTAATCGTCGGCTTGACCGACGACGGCGCGTTCCTCGCTTCCGACGTTCCCGCGATACTCAAATATACGAGAAGCATATATTACGTTGACAATATGGAGATTGCGCGCTTGAAAAAGGGCAGCGCAACCTTTTACGACGTGGACAGAAACGAAGTGAAGAAAACGCCCGCGACCATAGAGTGGGATATAGAGGCGGCGGAAAAGGGCGGCTTCGAGCACTTTATGATGAAGGAAATCCACGAGCAGCCCGACGTCGTAAAAAACACCGTCAACGCGTTCTTCAAGGACGGCAAGGTGGACTTGTCGGAGGGAAATATCACCGACGACGATTTGAAAAATATTAAGAGAATACACGTCGCCGCGTGCGGCTCCGCGTATCACGTGGGAATGGTTGCGAAGTACGTGATAGAGGAATTGGCGCGCATACCCGTCAACGTGGACATCGCGTCCGAATTCAGATACCGCAACCCCATCTTTCAGGAGGGGGACGTGCTGATTGTCATCAGCCAATCGGGCGAAACGGCGGACACGCTCGCCGCCCTGCGCGAGGCGAAGAAAAACGGCGTTAAGACCATTTCAATCGTCAACGTGGTGGGTTCGAGCATCGCCAAGGAAACCGACAACGTGCTGTATACCAAAGCCGGCCCCGAAATTTCGGTGGCAACCACCAAGGCGTACAGCTGCCAGCTCATAATCGCCTACGCAATCGCCGTACAGCTCGCAAAGGTCAAGGGCGCGATAGATAACACGCGCTACGCCCAACTAATCGAGGACGTTAAATGCATTCCGGACGGCATTGCGCAGCTTTTAAACGAGGACGAAAAAATCAAGTGGTTCGCCACAAAAATCGCCAACAAAAAGGACGTGTTCTTCGTGGGCAGGGGCATAGACTACGCGATTTGTATGGAGGCGAGCTTAAAGTTAAAGGAAATAACCTACGTTCATTCCGAAGCGTACGCCGCGGGCGAGCTTAAACACGGCACCATCAGCCTTATCGACAAGGAAACGCCCGTAATAGGGGTGGTGACGCAGCTCAACCTTGCGGAAAAATCTATAAGCAATCTGGACGAGGTTAGGGCGCGCGGCGCCTACGTTACGGGGCTGACGTTGCAGGGAAACTTTGCAATGGAAAAGCATTCGGGCTTCGTCATCTACGTGCCCGCGGTGGACCATCTGTTCGCCGCCAGCCTTGCGATAATACCCTTGCAGCTGTTGAGCTATTACGTAAGCGTGACCAAGGGTCTGGACGTGGATAATCCCCGCAACCTTGCAAAGTGCGTCACGGTTGAATGAGAGAGATTGAAGAGAGATAATTTTTACCTAAAAAATAAAAAGTTGGTGTAAATCAAGTGAAGAAGAAAACGAGTGATATAAAGGGAATAGCAATCGTCGCGCTGTGCGACTTCGTTGCAATCACCCTTTCAATGGTAATAGCGCTCTTGTCGGCGCAAAGTACTATAACTTTCAGGTGGGGGTTGCTGTGTTGGTATCTCGCCAACATTGCGTCGTCCTATCTGTTTTTAATTCTGTTCAGGCTCTATTATCTTATGCTCGATACGATAGGGCTTATCGACACGCTCAAACTTATGGGCGCGTCGGTGCTCGTGTTTGCGCTCGGCTGCTCGTACAGCTACGCGCTCGGCTACACCATCAAGGAACAGTTCATTTACACCATAACTTTCTTCTTCTTCACCCTCGCAATCCGCTACTCCAAGCGCATTTACACCACGCTTAAATATTCCATTTCCAAGCGCACGCAGGGAAAGGTGAGGGCGATGATAGTCGGCGGAGGCAACGCCGGCGCGGCGCTTATCCGCGAAATCCAGACCACCGATAAAATCGCTTACAATCCCGTCTGCGTCATCGACGACGACACGTCAAAACTCGGCAAGCGCCTTTTCAACGTTAAAATCGTGGGCACCACCGAGGAGATTAAAAAATACGCCGAAAAGTACGCGATTGACGAAATTTTAATCGCCATGCCCTCGGCGAAAAAGGCGGACGTAAAGCGCGTATACGAAATTTGCAAAACCACCCGCTGCAACGTTAAAACGCTGCCCGGCATCTATCAGATAGTCAGCGGCGAAGCCAACGTGGCGGCTCTGCGCGAAGTGCAGATAACCGACCTTTTGGGAAGGGAGCAGATACAGGTAAATCTCGACGAAATTATGGGATATATCGAGGGGCAGACCGTGCTCGTCACGGGCGGCGGCGGCTCAATTGGCAGCGAGCTGTGCCGCCAAATCGCAACCCACAATCCCAAGCAACTCATCGTTTTGGACATCTATGAAAACAACGCGTACGACATAGAGCAGGAGTTAAAGCGTAAACACCCCGAGCTCAATTTGCTCGCTCTCATCGCAAGCATACGCGACAAGGGCAAAATGGACGACGTCTTTGCAAAGTATAAGCCCGACATCGTGTTCAACGCCGCCGCGCACAAGCACGTTCCCTTGATGGAAACCAGCCCCAACGAAGCGGTTAAAAACAACGTGTTCGGCACTTTAAACGTCGCGCGGTGCGCCGATAAATACAAGGTAAAGGTGTTCGTGCAGATTTCAACCGACAAGGCGGTCAACCCCACCAATATTATGGGCGCGACCAAGCGTATCTGCGAAATGATTATCCAAACCATAGGCAAGCACAGCAAAAACACCAAATTCGTGGCGGTGCGTTTCGGCAACGTGCTCGGCTCCAACGGCTCGGTAATTCCCCTCTTCGAAAGGCAGATTGCGGAGGGCGGACCCGTAACCGTCACGCATAAGGACATAATCAGATACTTTATGACCATACCGGAGGCGGTGTCGCTCGTCTTGCAGGCGGGCGCGTACGCAAACGGCGGGCAGATATTCGTGCTCGATATGGGCGAACCCGTAAAAATTTACGATTTGGCGTACAATTTAATCAAGCTTTCGGGGCTCGAACCCGAGGTGGATATTGAGATAAAGTGCACTGGTCTGCGCCCCGGCGAAAAACTGTACGAGGAAAGACTGATGGACGAGGAGGGTATGCAGACCACCCCCAACGGACTGATAAATATCGCCAACCCCATCACTCTCGACGAGGAGCAGCTGTGGGTTAAGCTCGACGAGCTGTACGCCGCGGCTTATAAGGAAACGGACGAGATGAAAGACCTCGTTTCCCAACTCGTAACCACCTACAAGCCCCAGCATAACGCGTAAGCGCGCGTTACGCTCACATAAAAATAGCGCGGAAGCGGAGATGCCGGATTGCGGCGTCTCCGCGTAATCAATTTAATAAAACGCGGGTTATACGCGCTATAATGAATAATTATATACTAATGCGGATAAACGCCGCAAATTAGTTGTGTTATTAAAAAAAATTGTGTATAATATTCACAATCGTCCCGATTTTTGTCCGCGCACGCGCGGCGGTCGGCGATAACGGTAGCTTTCACTTAGGCAATAACGGTAGCTTTCACTATGGGCAATAATTTTTCAAAATTAAAAATCAAATATATTTTGGCGGCGGCTTTAAAGAGCGCCGTCCTCGGCATATCCTGCGGCTTGTTCGTCGTGGGCGTCGTTATGCTGTCCTTAAAGCTGAGCGCCGTAGCCATTTCCTTTCTATATTATATATTGATTGGCGTGGGCACGGCTGCGCTTGCAGGCGCGCTGTCGTTCGTGCTCTTTTACAGACCCGGCTTAACCGACAAAAAGGTCGCAAAGAGGATAGATAACGATTACGGGCTGAAAGAGCGCGTACAGACGGTTGTTGAATACGGCGAAGAACAGAGCGACGTTTTAACGCTTCTGAAGGAGGATACCGAAAATCTCTTAGCCAACCTTCCCAAGCGCAAAACTACGTTTTTTAATGCTTTCTCAAAAATATGGTATTTAGTGGTGAGCTCGGTTCTGTCCGTGGCTATTGCCGTACCCGCATTGTGCGTGCCTGCGCGTACAAAACCCAATCCGGACGACGAACAACCGCCGGTTGATATCACCGACGACGACCCCGCGTTCGAGTATTCTTTGGAGTTTCAGGCGCTTATGTACGACCTTATGCGCGATATTTTAAATTCCAACCTTCTGGATACGGAAAAGGACGGCATTTACAATATTTTAGACGATTTAAACAAAAACGTGCTTCCCTCGCTTAAAAAGCAGAGCGAGGTGGATATTGCGATAAAGACCGCAGTTTATGCGGTTGACGGCGTTGTGAACGCCGCAAACAGCTTCCGCACGGTGAGCGAAGCCTTGAAAGAGTTCGACAAAAATCTCGCTAAGGCTATCGAGCAGGGCGTAATTTTATATAAAACGTTCAAATCCAATCTCATCGACCTCGATATGACCAAGGGGCTCTACAACAGAGTAAACGCAAATATCGACGAAGCGTTGGAGAACTATTTCAATTCCTCCTATGAGGAGCATAAATTCACCGAAATTACCAACGCGGACGGCGACGTCGTGCCCGACGGCGCCGTCGTATACGAGTATAAAGAAAATCTCGCTTCGGCAATCTCCTCGATAAAGCAAAGCGGAGTTGCGGAGGACGATGGGCTGTGCGTTGCGTTGACCGATTTCAGGCAGGCGATTGAAGCAGTTTATACTAAGTATTCAAAGAAGGGCGTCACCGCCGCCTCGCTCAACGAAGGCAACGAGGAAAGTTTAAGTTTAGCCTACGACCCCACGCTGAAAACCGCGGCAACCGACGCGATGCTCGTGCAGAGCTATAATTGCATTATGGACCTTTACGTAAGGCAAAGGCTTTCGACAATATTTGGAGTTTCGCTTGCGGAAATCGGCGAGTTGAACGACGATTTAACCCCCGAAAGCAACAAAACGGACGACGACTTTACCACCGGAGGCGACGCTACGCAGGGCGGCTTCGGCAGCGGTGAAGAAATTTTCGGAAGCAAGGACTTGATTTACGACCCCGACTTGCGCGAACAGGTGGAATACGGCAAGGTATTCAGCGAATATTACAGCAAGGTTGACGACCGCATAAAGAGCGGAGAGCTCTCGCAGGAGCTGGTTGATTTTATAGAAGAATATTTTAAAATTTTACTCAACGGAACAAAGACTGAAAATTCCGTAGGTGAATAAAAAGAGGTTATATAAATGGCAAACGAAGAAAAAGAAGTTGCGGTAGGCGCGGAAAACGGCGCGCCGGAGAACACCAAAAAGGTAAAGCAGTTCAGCGAGGCAATCACGAGGATAAAATCCGAGCTGCATAAGGACGTCGTGGGTCAGGACGACATTATCGACAACGTTATCATCGCGATTATCGCGGGCGGCAACGTGCTGTTGGAGGGCGTTCCCGGCGTAGGTAAAACGCGTTTGGTGCGCTCGCTCGGAAAGACGCTGAGCTTGCCTTTCTCGCGTATACAGTTCACGCCCGACCTTATGCCCTCGGACGTTACGGGTACGAATATCATCGAAAAGGGTGAAAACGGCAAGATGAACACCGTTTTCCAGCGCGGCCCCATATTTGCGAATTTGGTGCTTGCGGACGAAATCAACCGCGCCACGCCAAAAACGCAGTCGGCGATGCTCGAAGTTATGCAGGAGCATAAGGTTACCGTTGCAAAGCAGACCTATAAGCTGGAAGAGCCCTTCTTCGTGCTCGCAACCGAAAACCCCATCGAGCAGGACGGCACTTATCCCCTGCCCGAGGCGCAGATGGACCGCTTTATGTTCAAGCTCATCGTGCAGTTCCCCACCGTGGAGGAATTAAAGGGCATAGTAAATATGACGCAGCTGACCTTGGACGAAACGGCGACGGCGGTAGTGGACGGCAAGACCATTCTGGAAATGCGCGAGCTGGCAAAGACCGTTCCCGTAATAGACGAGGTTCTCGACTTTGCGGTCAACCTCGTTTCGAGCACCCACCCCGAGCTCGACGCGGCTTCTTCCACGGCTAAAAAATATATAAAGTACGGCGCGTCTCCCCGTGCGGCGCAGGCGCTTATTACCTGCGCTAAGGTTCGCGCTCTCATGAACGGCAGCTACAACGTTTCCTACGACGATATAAAGACGTTGGCTTATCCCGTTTTAAGGCACAGGGTGAAGATAAACTACAACGCGGTCAGTGAAAAACTCGGCGTGGACGACGTGATTAAGGCTCTCATTTCGGAGCTTAAACACAACTAAGGGATAAATTTTGCGGCGCGCTGACCGTCTTTTTTGCGGTTGGCGACCGTGTTTTAACGGTAATGAGCGGACTTATAATAGATGAAGAGTTTTTGCAGGAGATAGAAATGCTGCAAACTCTCGTAAAAAATAACGTTGCGGGCTTGTTCGGCGGCAACCATCAAACGAAGAGCTTCGGCTCCTCGTGCGAATACGCCGATTTCCGCGACTATATTCCGGGCGACGATATTACTAAAATCGACTGGAACGCTTTCGCGCGCTTCGAAAAGCTCTACTTAAAGCTGTATCTCGACGAGCGTCAGAGGCACACTAAAATTTATATCGACGCAAGCCGTTCAATGAACTACGGAAAGGGCAAAAAGGACGTGCAGGCAATAAAATTGGCTGCCGCGCTCGCCTATCTGTCCGTCAACGAAATGGACAAAGTCTCAATCTACGTTATCCACGAAAAGCAGATAGAGGAGGTTATCTCCGGCATGCTCGGCAAGGAGGCGTATATAAACTCGATAGGCAAGCTCAACGAGATAACCTTTTCGGGCGACAGCTACATCTCCGAGGCAATTCTGCCCTCTAAGGTGGGTTACGGCGACGGCACGTCGATAATAATATCCGACTTTTTAACCGATAATAATTTCGAGGACGCGATAAATTATCTCGCGGACAAAAAACGCGACGTTTTCTGCGTGCAAATTCTCACGGCGGAGGAGCTCAACCCCAAGGCGCGCGGCAAAATGCACTTTTTCGACAGCGAAAACGGCGATAAATCCTACCGCAAAAACATCAACAGGGATATTATAAAGGCCTATAAAATGGCTCTCGAATACGCCACGGGCAGAATACGCGAGTGTTGCCACTCCCGCGGGGCGGACTATCTGCTGTGTTCCTCGGCGGACGCCGTTTCGGATATTTTATTCAATAAATTAGTGACGATGGGGGTGCTTAAATGAGTTTCGTCTATCCTTTGGGCTTGCTCGGGCTTATCGGCATACCCATTTTAATAGCGATATATATAATTAAGAATAAATATACCGAGCAGGTTATTTCCTCGACCTACCTTTGGACGCTAAGCGAAAGATTTTTAAAGAAGCGTTTGCCCATAAATAAACTGATGGGCATAATCAGCCTGATTTTGCAAATCGTCGCGGTGCTGTTTATCTCGCTCGGCATAGCCAAGCCCGTTTTATATATCAAAAACGCCGCGCACGACTATTGCTTTATCCTCGACGGCTCGGGCAGTATGAATATCGAACGCGACGGGACCACCCGTTTCGACTTGGCAAAAAAGGAAATATCCTCGGTTATAAAAGGCTCTATGAAGGGCAGCGCGTATACGCTCGTATTCGCCGGCGACACCGCGGACAGAATTTTCGAGAATATAACCGACAAGGACCGCGCGCTCGCGCTTTTAGACGACGTATCTCCGGCTTATACGGTTGCGGGATATATCGACGCAATCGGCGTTGCGCAGAATTATTTTAACCAGAACAGTTCGGTGTTGACCTATTTAGTGACCGACAAATCCTTTAAAGAGAGCGAAAACGTAAAGGTTATCGACGTTTCCTCGCACGAGGAGAACTACGCCGTGTACGGCGGCAGAGCGGAGGACGAGGCGGCGGACGACTACGCGCTGACCGTAACCGCGGACGGCGAAAATCTTGCGGTGCGCGGCTACGTGACCTCTTACGAGAGCGACGCAAAGCTCACCGTCGAGCTATATATCGACGACGCGGAGGAGCCGACGGCTACGCAGCAGGTTACGGTTGAAAAGCTGAAATCCACCGAATTCAATTTTTCCGTTCCCCAAAGCACCTACCGTTCGGCAAGGGTGCTCGTCGCCGAAAGCGACGCGCTTGCCCTCGACAACGAAATCATCAAATACAACGTGAGCTACGAAAATTCGTTCACCGCGCTTTTAGTGAGCGACGAGCCCACAATTTTCGTCAGGGCGGCTCTCGGCGCGGCGGGCAACGCCGTTACCACGGTCGTTTCGGCAAAGAACTATATGAGGGACGAGGAGGAGTATCTCGATAAGGGCTACGATTTGTACGTCTATGAAAATTGCACGCCGGAAGAGCTTCCCCGCAACAGCGCGGTATGGTTCCTCAACCCCACGGCAAGCGTGTCGGGCGCGGGCTTTGCGCTTCAAGACGCCGTAGAGCTCGGCGAAGAGGGCACGATTGAGCTCAAATTCAACACCAGCACCTCGTCAACGGTCAAAAAGCTGACCGAGGCTATGAGCCGCGACGAAAGGGGTAACTCGGGCATAACGGTTGCAAAGACCTATCAGCAATGCAGGCTGTATAACGGCTTTACGCCGCTACTGTACGCCGGCGGCGTTCCCGTAGTTTTCGCGGGCAATAACGATTACAACAACCGCGAGGTCGTGTTTGCGTACGATTTGCACTTATCCGACAGCGCGTTGATAACCGATTACGTAATTTTATTCAGAAATCTTTTAAACTTCACTTTCCCCAACGTCATAGAAAATACCTTGGGGTATTGCGGAAGCACGCTCGAAATCAGCTTGCCCGCAAACTGCGGCAGCGTGAGAATAGACAGCCCCGCGGGCAAAGTGAGCTATCTCGACCCGTCGAGCGCCGTATGCGAGCTCGATTTGGAGGAAATAGGAACGTACGGCATAACCCTGTCGGTCGGTGACGTTACGAGGGAGTACAACGTATATTCCTATCTTCCCGAGGAGGAGAGCGCGCCGACGGGGGAGAGCGATTTATCGTTCAGCATAGTGGGCGAAGCGAGCAACGGACGCCGCAGAGGAATTTACGACGATTTGTTGGCTGTATTTATACTGCTTGCGGTTGTGTTTGCGGCAGATTGGATGGTGTATTGTTATGAGCAGTATCAACTTCGATAACGTATACTGGTTATTTATCTTAATACCTCTGCTTGCGCTGCTTACCGTGCCGTTCTTTTTGGCTATAAAAAAGGAGAACGTAAACGGGCACAACGTGGCGTCTATGGCGCTGCACGTTTTAATGGCGGTGATAATCGCGTTCGCCGCCGCGGGCACGCAGATAGTTACGATAATAACCGAAACCGACGTATACGTTCTCGCCGACGTTTCCTATTCGGCGAATAAAAATTTGGATACGGTTGACAATTATATAAGCGATTTAAGCAAAAATCTTCCCCGCAATTCCAAAATGGGCGTACTCTGCTTCGGAAAGGACGTGGTGGAGCTGACCAAGCTCGGCGCCCCGCTTAAATCGGTAAAGACGGCGGAGGTTGACGACACGGAGACCAACATCGCCGAAGCGATGAATTACGCGGGCACGCTTTTCGGCGACGGCGTAATAAAGCGGCTGGTGGTAATAACCGACGGCAGGCAGTCCTATTTAGGCGATACGAACGAATTAAGGCGCACCGTAACCAATTTGCAGGGGCAGGGCATTCACGTAGACGCGATTTATCTCGACGATACCCTGTCCGAAAACGCAAAGGAAATACAGATTTCCGGCGCGGATTTCACCCGCAAGACCTATCTCGGGCACAATGAAGAGGTGACGGTGAATATCCAAAGCAGCTTTGCCACCTCTAACACCACCGTTGAAATTTACAAGGACGGCGAGCTTTTGGACAGAAAGAGCAACCGCCCCTTCGCCCAGGGCACATCAACCGTTTCCTTTACTCTCGACACCCAAAGCATGGGTGATTTCAGCTATGAGATTAAGGTGATAGACGAGAGCGACGAAAGCGACTTGAACAACGTCTATTCGTTCACGCAAACCGTTTCGGGCGACGTCAAAGTGCTGTTCATTGGCTCAAAGGCGGAGGACGGCGAATATATCGGGGAAATCTACGGCGAAAACGCGGAAATCGACGCGTATATCAGCGACGAAAATATGCCCGTCTCGCTCGAAGATTTGTGCGGCTACGACGAAATAGTAATTTCCGATATAGACCTTACGACGGTAATTCCATATAGGTACGAAACCTTTATACAGAACGTAAACACGGCGGTGTCGGCGTTCGGCAAAAGCTTGGTGACCTTCGGCAACCTCGGCATTCAGGACAAGGCGGACGGCACGTTGAATACGCTTGACGATATGCTCCCCGTCAGGTTCGGCGACGCGGTGGACAACCCCAAGCTCTATACCATAGTAATAGACGTTTCTTACAGCATGAATATGTGGTCGCGCATGAAGTTTGCAAAGTCGTGCGCGCAGGGGCTTTTAAAGGCGCTCAGCGACGATGATTACGTAAGCGTGGTTGCTTTCTCGGGCTCTACCGAGCAGGTTCTTCCCCCCACCAGCTTGCGCAACCGCGACAGCGTATTGGATTATATCGAAAATCTTCGTTTCGAGCAAGGCACGCTCATATCGGCGGGGCTTAACAGGGCGTTCAATATGATAAGCACGCTCAACTACTCGCAAAAACAGATAATGCTTATAACCGACGGCATTCCCTACGACGAATATTCGGACGAAGAGGACGACGAAAACGAGAACGTTACGCTTGTGGGTACTATGCGCGGCTACGGAATTTACACTTCCGTAATCTGCGTGGGCGGCGACAACGACGAATATCAGCCGCTGATGAAAAACATCGCAAAAACGGGCGGCGGCAGCTATACCCGAGTGCTGAACGAATACGACGTGGCGGGCATAAGCTTCGACGAGATACTTCCCGAGGATACCGACGCCGAAGTGGAAAACGACGTGGGCATAAGGGTGCAGATAGGCAAATCGCAGTCCCGCAACGAGCTTATCGCCGGCAACGAAGAGAAAAATCTTGCAAACGCGGGCTTCACAGCCGACAGCGACTTTATAACCTACTACGTGGTAAGCAAGGCGAAATCGAGCGCAACCACCGTTTTAACCGTAAATTACGAATACAAAATAGACGACCTGACCGCGGATTTGGACGTTCCGCTCTTCGCTTATTGGAATTACGGCAACGGCAAGGTGACGAGCTACACCGGCAGGCTTACGGGGCTGTATCAGTACGGTGGGGCTAAATCGGAAAGGAGCGACCCTTTCTTTAAAAACGTTCTCACCTATGCCGTGCCCGACGAAAAGATCGACGCGCCGTTCACCGTGAGCACCGAGCTCGACGGCAAGAGCGCGAAAATAACGCTCACTCCCGGCGAGGCGCGCTCTCGCGCAACCGCGCAGATGACCGTCCTTTCTCCCTCGGGAGAGGAGAGCACGCACACGCTTGCGTTCGACAGCAAGTCGTACAGTCAGCAGTTCCGCGTTACCGAAACGGGCAGATACGAGCTCACTTTAACCTATTCCTACGGCGGGCAGGACTATTCCACCGTAACCTATTTAAACCTTTCCTACGAACCCGAATACGACGCCTTTGCGGTGTACGACGCAGCCGTATTATATAAAATGATAGGTAGCGACGGCGTCGTAAGTCTTGACGGGCAGCTGGAAATAGTCAACGACGAGAGCGAGCAGGAAACTTACGTCATGCGCCTCACGATGCCTTTAATGGCGGCGGCTGTCGTGCTGTTCGTCGTGGATATAATAATCCGCAAGCTCAAGTGGAAGGATATCGTCAGCCTGTTCGGAAAGGGCAGGGGCGACAATAAAGATAAAGGCAAAAAATGAAAAAATTTCTCGTAATACTTCTATCATTTATATTGGCGATAGGCGTCGCGGGCTGCGCGGCTACGGAGGATAACGAGGGTGGAAATCAGGGAAACGAAATTCCTCCGGTAACCGACCCCGAGCCTACGCCGCCGGTCGATAAGGACGATACGCCCTTCACCGTTTCCTTGTGGGACGTGGAGGACGACGCCGAGTTTAAAATTTATTCGGGCGACAAAACCACCGCGCTGTGGACGTCGCGCGACGACGGCAGCATAACCGAGGCGGCTTTCAACGGCAACGGTGTGGCTACCGCGGAGGGGCTCGACGGCGACTATACGGTAACGCTCGATAATCTTCCGGAGGGCTACGCCTACAATCCCAACGTCTGCGTGGCGACCAACGACGAAAGGGCGATAACCGTTCCCGTTTACCCCATATCCAAAGCGAGTGGAAAGGGAACCGGTTGGTATAACGACGCGTTTAAGCTCGACGAGGGGGTATACAGATTTACTTTGAATAGCGCCTCGCAAAAGGTATACTGTACGTATGCGCCTTCGGCTACCGGCGAATACGTGATAGAAACCTGGGCGGATATAACCGCAAACGAGATAAATCCCCGTATCGACGTTCATATGGCGGCGCACAGCGTCGTTCAAAGCGACGTAATGGAGCAGGTTAATTATACCGACGACGCGCCGAGCTCGGTCTTTACTAAAAATTTCCGCTATCGGATAAGCGCATATTCCGACGTGTTCGTGTGCGCGTTCGAGCTTATGTGCGACAGCAGGGTGGGCTATCCAGTGGACGTGGATATCCGCGTCGCCCGCGCAAGCGACTACGACTTCGGCGAGGACGAGGAGTACGAGCTCTATATTCCCACCGAGGAGTTCGAGTACACGCCCGAATACTTCGACGAGAGATTTAGATATATCTACGAGGACGACGCAAACAACGTTTTGAGGGGCGAAAGCGTGGCTTTCAACTCTTCCGACGGCTACTATCACGTGGTGCAGGGCGGCGTTATGACCGATAAAATTCTCTACGCCAAGATAAAGGGCAATATAATCGCGCCAAACGGCGGAACGTTTATGAACCTGCAAACGGCTTCAACCGGCGACGACGGCTCCTCGGCAGGGCCGGGCGGAGACGGCGCGGAGGTGACGAGGGACAGAGTAGCCAGAATGTATATTAACGGCTGGAATTACACGTTTATGATACGCGGCTACGCGGGGCTGGTCGCCTCGGATTATCCCGGCGCGGCGAATTACAGAAACAGAAAGTCGTACGTCGACTACGTCAATTCAGACGGCGTATACGCGGTTACGCAGGAGCTTAAGGAATATCTCCAGCTGTGCTGTTCGACCGCATACTATTTCTACGACGGCTACGGAGTGGCGGAGGAGTGCGGCTATAATTCCTCCGACCCCGACCAATGGCTCTTCGCCTGCGGCTACTATCAATAAAAATCCAAATAAAAATTGAAAAGGCTCCGCTCCCCAAGAACGGAGCTTTTTTATTGCGTGAAAGGAAGAGCCGCGCCCTGTTCGCGCGCCGCCGTGAAGTAAGCGCCGCGCAGAAAAATCACTGCCCGCGCCGCCGTCATAACGCGCGCTTTATAACCGTGCGTTATGACGGCTATAAAGCAGATTTATAATAAATTTTCAAAATATGAAAATAATTAACAAAAAATGTTTTATCTGCATAAAATTTAAAAAATATTCATAAAAATTTCAGTAAAAAGCGCAAAATTTTAATTTTTATGCATAAATGATTTGACATATTCAAATTTTCGGTGATAGAATAATTATAGGATAAACGAAAAATTTAAAAAAGAGGTAATTATATGAAAAGCAGAAAACTTGCGCTTGCAATAGTTGCGCTGACGATGAGCGCCGCAGTTGCGACGTCGTTTGCGTTCACCGGTTGCAGCGGAAAAGACGACAATGACGGACCCGATACCAGCATCACCGATACCGATAATACCGGAAACAACAATCAGGGCAGCAATGACAATCAGGGCAGCACCGATAACACCGGCAGCACCGATAACACCGGCAGCACCGATAACACCGGCAGCACCGACAACACCGACAACACGGGCAACGATAATCAGGGCGGCACAGACGAGCACTCGCACAATTACGGCGCTTGGCAGGTAACCGCGCCCACGCTTTACACCGAGGGTCAAGCTAAAAAGGAGTGCGCAAACGACCCCGACCACGAGCACGACATTACCGTGACCCTTCCCGATCTCAGAATGCGTGCGCGCTATAAAGTGACCGAAACGGACGGCGTTGCCACCTACGTTTATAAGCATTCCAGCGGCGACATTACTTTCACCGTTCAAAGGGGCAATTCCGGCTCGTTCGACTTTGACGTTGCGGCAGGCGCGGCTTACGACAACTCCAATATGCAGCAGTATTTAAAGGAAATCAGCTTCACGCCCACCAAGACCGACAACTACACCTTAAAGGCGACTAAGGTCGGCGACAGCGGCGTTTTCGAGGTGTACAATTCCAAGGAGGACTACGACAAGTATGTCGATATCAATACTCCTTACGACGAAGTAAACGATTACAAGCCCGTTTTGGAATACGTCGCTGACAGAAACACCGGCATCGTGATTGACAGCGCAAACGTCTATCTTACGGCGGGCGAGGAATACAAATTCTACATCGCGGTCGGCGACGAGGGAGAGCACCAGCTTTCAATCGCTCCCACCAAGATTTATGCAATCAACGAAATCGCTCTCGGCGAAAACACTATCACCGTTGCGGAAGAGGACGTTGGCAAAAACATCGTTTATCAGGTTCCCAACGTAACCGCTGCAAAATACGTGGTAAGCTTCGCGGAAGAACCCGCAGAGGGCTCAACCTTGATTGCGGTTGCAGGCTTATATTCCTGGGACGTAACCACCGGCGGCAATGCGGTTGACTACGCAAACAACTACCTCGTCGTCAACAAAGCCAACGACGACAATTATATCACCTTCTGCGTAAACGGCGCGGAAGCGGGCACCTTAAAGATTAAAGTCGAAGAATTCGTTAACATTCCCGCAACCGGAATTTCGGTTAAGGACGGCGACGGCGTAACCGTTACCGATTACACCATAAAGGTTAACGCGGAAGACACAACGCTGCTTGGCTACGTAAGCGTTGCTCCCTTAAACGCAACCGATAGAAGCTTCCTCGTCGATATCGAGGACGAAGATGTTCTCTCCGTGTCGCACCCGCGCTACGGCGAAAGCGGCGTTTCCAACGTATTCCTCAAAGGCGTGGCGCCCGGCACCACAACGGTTACTTTCACCGCGTACGACGGCTCAACCGGCAACAACCCGTTCACCGCAACCGTAACCGTGCACGTTGAATACGAATATACCGAAGTTCCTTTCGGCAACATAGTGTTCGACGCAAGCAACCCCGAAGCAACCTTCGGCAACGTAACCGCTCAGGTCAAGGCAATAAAGCTCACCGGCGCGGAAGCGAACCAAGATTACGTTCTTACCTACGAAAAGAGTTGGGGCTACGGCTTAAAAATTTACGAGGGCACGCCCACTTCCGAAAATAATTTGGATTTGTATGACACCGTAACGTATCTTGAATTTACCACCGACGAGCACGGCGAAGCTTACCTCTTCGTAAGCGGCAACGGCGGGTTCACGCTTAAATTCACGCTCGCTTCCGCGTTCGATTTCCCCGAAGAGGGCGGCGACGAAGGCGCGTCGAAAGACGGACAGGGTTATTGGGAGCTTGGCTTTGGCACAAACACCGGCATACAGGCTATTGGCAGTGAGTTTAATACCTACTGCGTAATTTACGACTTGGCTCCCAACCAAGAGTACAGCGTTACGCTTTCGCATGAACTTACCGTAGGTCAGTGCGCCGTTTCCTCTCGTGACTGGGTAGGCGACGACTATAAAGGCACGCAAAGCTGCAAAATAGTTGCGGATAACGAGGGCACTGCATATCTTCGTATTGTCTGCATGGACGATACAAACCTTACCGTTACCGTATCGACGCCTACCGACGAACACGGATATCAAATTCTGTACGTAGGTGCTAACCCCGGCTTGTCAGTAAGTAGTTCAGGGGCTAAATACTTTGCTTTCAAGGGCGAAGAGAATGAAACTTATACCGTAACTCATTCCGAAACGGCGTTTATTCAGGGACAATGTGACAGTAATGGCGATTGGATAACTTCAGGTTCCTATGAGGCTACGTATACTTTGACAACCGATGCAAGCGGAGTTGCTTACATCAGGATAAATGCGTTCAGCGATATTGACGACTTGACCATAACCATAGTAAAAGGCGGTTCGGCTACGCCCGCACCCGGCGGCGACGATAATAATTCCGAGTTAGACATGACCGGTACGAATTCGGCTCAGTTCACTGTTGAAAGCGGCGCATCATACGACAATGCGACGATGATGGTGTACGTTAAAACCGTTAAGTACACGGCTTCGGCAAGCGGTCAGTACACGTTTGCAGTAACGGGCGGTTCAAATTATCGCGTGTTCGCTTCGGAAGCAGATTATAACAGCTTCTGCAACAACGGCAACCCTAAAGCTATACTCACCACTTTTAGTAATTCAACTAGTGAAACCTATAAGGGCAAATATAGCCTTACGGAGGGCACGGAATATACTTTCTATGTCTGTGTGAACGCCGCGGGTGATTACACGCTTAGCGTAACGCCTCCCACAGCTGACTAATTGCGTAAATATTTATAGGACAAAAAGCAAAAATTAAGGGCAAAAGGGGCTTTCCGCAAGGAAAGCCTACTGCCACATTAGCAACCTAATGCAAAGGAGTTTTTTATGAAAGCTAAATGGCTTGCGATTGCGTTGACCACGCTTGCGTTGACGGCGACCTCGGCGTTTGCGTTCACCGCGTGCGGCGGCGGCAACGACGACGGCCCCGACACGGGCCTGACCGACGACGACAACACCGGCGGCAACACGAACAACGAGAACAACAACAATAATAACACGGAAAACAACGAAAACGAGGGCGGCAACGGCGAAACGCCGCACGAGCACAGCTACGGCGAGTGGAAGATAACCGAAATGCCCACCAAGGACGGCGCGGGCAAGGCGCAAAAGATTTGCTCGGGCGACAGCACGCACGTTGTGAGCGTTGATTTGCCCAAATTTGACCGCGCGGGCAAGAGCGAATATTCCTCTTACGTGGAGGACGGGAGCTATATTACTTTTACCTACGCGCACGAGCTGGGGAATATTTCCGCAAAGACGATAGCTTCCTTGAAAGACGCGATTGACATCGGCGTGGAGAATATGGAAGCGGTGGTCAGCGGCACGGCAAGCTGCGTGTTCGATTATAAAGTGTATTCTTCGCGGGCGACCGGCGACGTTACGTTCGAATTCGGCGAGGACAGAAAATATCTGCACTTAAACGACGGGCCTATCAACAGCAGGGAGTATTTTTACGAACTGAACGACGACGGCACGATGTTCCCCGTATATACCGAGCCCAAGACCATTTTTAAAGACGGTCAGGATATGGACACAGCCGCGGGAGATATCGTAAAAACAAACTTCCGCGAAGTTTTGAATATGAAGGAAGCCACGCCCGAAATGATGGGCGGATTTGGCTATTTCTTTACCTGGCTCGACGGCAGCCACAAAGAATACGGCATTGAAAAATTTATAGATTATATCTATGAAAGCTATTATTCGGTTAACGGCAACAAGGACGCGGCTTGCACCGTGAAGGTTAACGACGACGGCTCGCTTCAGTTCAATATGAGCGTGAGCGTTCACGCGCAGCTTCAGGGCGACACGTATAACGAGATTGCCGCGTCGTTCACTCTCGACGAGGACGGCGTTATGAGAAAGGCTACGGCTCTCTGCCGCACCTGGAATAATGCGGTGCAGGACGCGGCGAGCGGAAAGTGGTCGGCTCCCGCGGGCGAGCAATATAAGGTTATGGACAGTTATTCCGTAACGCAGAACACCGAGTACGACGGCGCGGTTCCCACCAACCCTTACAGCTTGGAGACTATGCAGGTAACGTCCTACGACTTAAAATACGACGGCAACGACGTTGCCGAGGGGCAAGAGGTGGAGATTGACGCCAACTCCTTTATGTACTTCACGCTTGAAAATATCGCGCCCGCCGATACGTTCAACTTCAATTTCGACGAGTTAGACGTTAAGGTTACCTATTTGGACGCGGCAGGCGAAGAAAAGGAGAAGCAGTGCGTTGCCTCGGCAACCGATTTGACCGACGGCGAAATCCTCGCGCAGTTCATTCCCCGCAGGTCGTACGACGGCACGGATATAACCACCGAATACACGCTGCAATTCAAGAGCCTTTTGGCGGGCGAATTCAACGTGACCATCAAGTCGGCTAAGGTGACCAAGACCATTAAGCTCAAAGTAAACACGATTGCGCCTTCCGCGTTCGGAACCACCGTTTACGAATACAACCCCAACAAGAACGTGTGGGAGACGGACGACATCAGCTCCGAATTCACCGTTTACGAGGGTCAGGCGTTTAACTTCGCTTCGTACGTGGCTCACCCCAACTACGAGGAGAGCGGCTTCACCTATACGGTTGAACGGGGCGAGGATACCGGCTTCGAGAGCGACTATTCGATAGCTGACGCGACGGTTGACGGCGCTTCGAAAAAATTCGTCGCAACCGTTGCGGGCGACTATACCATTACGCTCACCAACTTAAAGGCAAATCCTACAAACGGTAATCCCATAACCGCCCAGGTTACGGTGCACGTCGTCCAGGCGCCCGACATGGCGGAAGTTCTCGTCGGCAAGTACTTCAATCTTGACCAATCCATAGAGTTAACGTTCACGCCTTCGTCCGCAGGCGCAACCTCCGGCACGGCAACTCTCGTCACCGGAGTTGGCGGAAAGAGACCTACGACAACCGAGTTGAGCTACAGCTATACCAACGGATACGAGGTTGAGTTGACCTACGTAAGCGGCGCAAGCTACAAGACCAAAGACGGCAATGATGACAGCAACTTCAGGCTTACCTTCGACGACGCGTACAATATGTTCGTTTCTTACGACACGAGTATGGGCACGGAGAGAAGGGTATATCTCTACAACGTTGAACCCAACCTCATCGAGGGCACGTACAGAATTACCGCTGCGGCTTCGAGCGCGGTTAAACTGGTAGTTAATATCTCCGGCAAGTACACGGTTACCGCCGACAGCTATTCGGGCGTGTACTACGGCATATTCAACGCTAAAAACGGAAGGCAGATAGGCGACAACGTTTCGCTTTCTTCAAATTCCGTAATCGAGTTGGAAGTCGGGCAGTATCTATGCGTTTGGACTATCGGCACGCGTACCGACACAAACGGCAACCCCATCGGCACTAACGCGACCCAGTATACGGTTACGTTCGTTCCCGAAACCTCCGAGCCTGACAGCTCCGAGCCCGACGAGGAGTAATCCCGCCGGCTTTAAGGGCGCAACCGGTTCCCGTTGCACGCCGATTTGACGTGAACGACGGCTAACGGTTGCCTGCGGCGGACTTGTGCGTAAGTTAAGAGAACGCAACAATAAAAATGCAGTAAAAATCTAATAGCCCCGCGCGATTTTATCGCG
>N._stephensi_703_cecum__coassemble_55_pt1 | contig 20597 bp, 19 predicted proteins | sample N__stephensi_703_cecum__metabat2_low_PE_003 | metagenome-assembled genome bin N
GGCTCAGGGCGTCGGTAATGCTGTTTTTGCCCGCTCTTGAAATAGGCGGCGTGATGCCCGACGTTATAAAGAGCGTAACGCGCTTGGGTCACACCGTGCGCGGCGCGTACGGAGAGGGGAGCTCCGCCGTCGGCTATACCTATCAGGTCAGCAACGAGGTCACCCTCGGCGTTGACGAGGAAACGATAATTTCCCAGGTTGAAAAGGTGGTCGGAAAAATAGTCGAAATGGAGGCGAGCGAAAGGCAAAGCCTTAAAAACGGCGAAGCGGCGGTGATTATTAAGGATAAATGCCTGCGCGCGTACGGCACGCTAACCAACTGCGCGCTGTTGACCTGCCGTGAATTCGACGTTTTAAGCGCGGACTTAAAGCTCGCCGCCTGCCTCGGATACCTGAAAATAAACGATATAACGGCGATAGACGAACTGTCTATAAAGATGAAGCCTTCCAATATCAACGTGCTTGCGGGCAGACGGCTGCAACCCGCGGAAAGGGACGAATACCGCGCGCAGTACGTTTCGAACAGAATAAAGAGTTTAGTCACAAAATACTGATAATTTAAATTAGGAGATACGCAATGGAATTTACAAGATTTTCGCGCAACCTGCAAAAGGTGTTGGCAGTGTCGAGGGACGTTTCCGCCTCGCTCGAAATTACCTATATCGGCAGCGAGCACATAGTCTACGCAATGCTCGTCACGCACGAGTGTACGGCGGGCAGGATACTCGCCTCCTGCGGCGTAACCGAGGAGTGTTTCAGGCGTTTCCTCGTCAAGGTTGTGGACCATCGCTGTAACATAAACGGATTTACCCCCCGCACGAAGAGTATGTTAGAGAGGGCAAAGGACTACGCGCTTGCCTACAACGAGGACGGCTTGGCGGGCAGCGAACATCTTCTTTACGCCATAAACAAGGCAACCGACTGCGTTGCGATGGGTATTTTAAAGGCGCTGGGCGTGAGTATGTCCAACCTCAACGCCAAGCTCGAACAGGCGATTGCCGGCGAGGCGCGCGACGACGGCGGCGACGACTTCGGTTCGTCGTTTTCGCCTTTCGAAAGATTTTCCGCCCACGCAAGCCCCGTCAAGGAGGAGCGCAAGGGCGACAATCAGCTTGATGAAAACATTCTGCAATACGGCGTTGACCTCACCGCCAAGGCGAGGGAGGGCAAGATTGACCCCGTAATCGGCAGAAAAAAGGAAATAGACAAAATAATTCAGGTGCTTTCGCGCCGCACCAAAAACAACCCCGTGCTCATCGGCGAGCCGGGCGTGGGCAAATCGGCGGTGGTCGAGGGGCTTGCGCAGGCGATTATCATGAACGAGGTGCCCGACCTTTTAAAGGGCAAAACGGTGTTCTCGCTCGACCTTGCAAGCATCGTGGCGGGCGCAAAGTACCGCGGCGACTTCGAGCAACGCTTAAAGGACGCGATAACCTCCATACAGACCAACGGCAACGTCATACTTTTCATCGACGAAATTCACCTTTTGGTGGGCGCGGGCGCGTCGTCCGAGGGGAAAATGGACGCGGCGAATATCTTAAAGCCCCTGCTTGCCCGCGGCGAATTGCAGACGGTGGGCGCAACCACCCTCGACGAATACAGAAAATATATCGAAAAGGACGCGGCGCTGGAACGCCGTTTCACTCCCGTGCAGGTTGAAGAACCCACGGTCGAGGACACGGTTGAGATTTTGCGCGGGCTGAGGGATAAGTACGAAGCGCACCATAAGGTCGCCATTTCGGACGAGGCGATAATCGCCGCGGCAACCCTTTCGGACAGATATATTACCGACCGCTTCTTACCCGACAAGGCAATCGACCTTATTGACGAGGCGGCGTCGCGCGCAAGGCTCAACAGCTACAACGCGCCCGAAGAGCTCAACCAACTCGAAGAAAAATTGAAGAGGTTGACCTACGAGAAGAACAAAGCCGCCCGCAGCGAAATGTACGACAGGGCAAAGGAATTGGTAACCGAAATCAACGTCGTGCAGGAGAAAATTAAGGCAATCCACGACGAGTGGAAGGGCGGGCAGTCCGCGCCGGCAATCGGCGGCGACGACATCGCCGAGGTGGTCAGCGGCTGGACGGGCGTGCCCGTGGTCAAACTCACCGAGCAGGAGAGCGAAAAGCTTTTGCACCTCGAAGAAAATTTGCACAAGCGCATCATCGGTCAAAACGACGCGGTGTCCGCGGTTGCAAGGGCAATACGCCGCGCCCGCGCAGGGCTTAACGAAACGGGCAAGCCAATCGGTTCTTTCATCTTCGTCGGTCCCACCGGCGTGGGTAAAACCGACCTTGCAAAGGCTCTCGCGGAGAGTATGTTCGGCGACGAAAAGCTGCTAATCAGGCTGGATATGTCCGAATATATGGAAAAGCATTCGGTATCCAAGCTCATCGGCGCGCCTCCGGGATACGTCGGCTACGACGACAACGCGGGCGGTCAGCTCACCGAAAAGGTGCGCAGAAAGCCCTATTCGGTCGTGCTCTTCGACGAGGTGGAAAAGGCGCACCCCGACGTGTTCAATCTGCTTTTGCAAATTCTCGACGACGGCAGGCTGTCCGATTCCAAGGGCAGGGTAATCAACTTTAAAAACACGATTATAATCCTCACCTCCAACGTCGGCGCAAGCCAGATAAAAAAGATGTCGAGCTTCGGCTTCACCAGCGGCGACGACGACGGCTACGACGATATGAAAGACGCGATTAATAGCGCGCTCAAAGAGCAGTTCCGTCCCGAATTTTTAAACAGGCTTGACGACGTAATCGTCTTTCGCAAGCTCACCAAAGAGGAGGCGGGCAGGATTTGCTATAAAATTATCGACGGACTGTGCACCCGCCTTATGCAGAAGGGCATTTCGCTCGAAGTCTCGCCCGAGGCTATGGATAAACTCATCGAGGAGGGCTATTCCGAGACCTACGGCGCGCGCCCGATGAAGAGGACGGTGCAGCGCCGCATAGAGGATAGGCTGTCCGACGAAATTCTGGCTGGCAACGTGCTCCCCGGAGAGCTCGTCACGGTCGAACTCAAAGACGGCGAATTCGCTTTCCGCTCCGAAAGAAGAACGGCTTAAAGCCGCGCTTTGCGCGAAAAGCACAATCCTTTGGCGCAAACAAAAGTTAATCAATGTAAAAAATTAAAGCCCCGCGGCGAAAACGCCGCGGGGCTTCCCTTTATTTTCAAGCGAGCCCGCATTTTGCTTCCGCCCGCCGTGAATAAATTGCCGCCCGTTGATAAAAACTATCGTTAATGAACGGTAATATTTTGCGCGGACGCACAATCCAATTCAAGAATAATCCCCGCATAATCGCTACTTCGTCGGTGGCGGGTCCCAAGGAATGCGCGGGCATAGTCGGCGAATACGTCGAAACGGCGCTTTCCGACGATATGTTCGGCGAAAGCACTTTCGAAAAGGCGGAATGTAAAATGCTGTCCACCGTCATCGACGGCGCCATAACCAACGCACATTTGAAGAGGGAGGATATAGACGTCATCTTTTCGGGCGACCTTTTAAATCAGATTATTTCCGCAAGCTTCGCCGCGCGCGACTTCGACATACCCTTTCTCGGCGTATACTCCGCGTGCTCGACGATGAGCGAAAGTATGCTTCTTGCCGCCGCAATGGTCAACGCGGGCTACTGCGCCAAGGCGGTCGCCGCGACGGGCAGCCACTTCGCCTCGGCGGAAAGGCAATACCGCTATCCCTTGGAGCAGGGCACGACCCGTCCTCCGCAGTCGCAATGGACGGTCACGGGCGCGGGCGCGTGCCTTATATCCAACGGCGACGAGGGGATTAAAATTGTCAACGGCACGATGGGAAAGGTGGTGGATTTCGGCGTGACCGACGTAAACAATATGGGCGCGGCAATGGCGCCCGCCTGCGCCGACACGCTTATCCGCCACTTCCGCGATACGAACACCTCTCCCGAGGATTACGACCTGATTTTATCGGGCGACCTCGGCGCGTTAGGCTCGCGCATTTTAAAGGATTTAACCTGGGAAAAGGGCTTCGACATTTCCGCCAACCACGTCGATTGCGGCGAGATTATCTATAAGGTTATAGAGGACGAATTTCAGGGCGGAAGCGGCGCGGGGTGCAGCGCGGTGGTGCTCAATTCCTACGTGCTTTCGAAGATGGCGGCGGGGCAGTACAAGCGCGTCCTCTTCGCCGCAACGGGCGCGTTGCTTTCAACCGTATCGTCGGGGCAGGGCGAATCCATTCCCTGCATAAGCCACGCCGTGCAGCTGGAAGCATGAGCGCGCGCATAAATTAAAAAACGCGCAAAAACGCATTAACTAAGCCATATTACGGGGGCAATTTATATGGGAGAGCAAGTTTTAGAGATATTTTTGGCATTTTTAAAGGCGTTCGTCGTGGGCGGCGCCATCTGCACGATTGCGCAAATCGTCATAAATTTCACCGATTTAACCGCGGGTAAAATTTTGGTGTTCTTTATGCTTGGCGGAGTGGTGCTGACCGCAATCGGCGTATATCAACCCTTGGTCGATTTCGCGGGGGCGGGCGCAACCGTGCCCATTTCGGGCTTCGGCTATTTGCTCGCAAACGGCGCCATAAAGGGTGCGGAAAAGGGATTTTTCTACGCCATAACGGGCAGCCTTGCCGCCGCCAGCGCGGGCATAACCGCGGCCGTGGTGTTCTCGTTTTTGGCGGCGCTGATATTCAAGGCGCACACAAAACCCAATTAAAGTAGTGTAATTGTAAAAGCCGCGCGGCGATTTAATCGCCGCGCGGCTTAAAAAATTATAAGTAAAAACACTTTTTATAACATCAAGCTTTCAACGTAATCAATCTGTTCTTTTGTGGGCAGGCTTTCGGTAAACGCGCACGCGCTTCCCGCCGCGGTCGCAAAGTTGAGCGATTTAAAATAATTGCCCGTCTTTATATATTCGTGAATAAATCCCGCGACCATACAGTCGCCCGCGCCAACCGAGTTGACGAGCTGCCCCCTCGCCGCGCGCACGTACAGCGACTGCTGCGTTTCTGTAACCATCACCGCGCCGTCCGACCCGAGCGAAACGATAACGTTCCTCGCGCCCTGTTTTTGTAGCTTGCGCGCGTGTTCGGCAATGACCTTTGTGTTAACGGTGGTGGGCAGCGCTAAAATTTCGCACAGCTCGAAAAGATTTGGCTTAATCAAAAACGGCTTATATTTCAGCGTTTCGGTCAAAAGCTTTCCGCACGCGTCCACGGCAAAGTTTACGCCCTCAATTCCCTGCAAATCGTAAATCAAATCGGCGTAAATTTCGTCGCCCAGCGCGGCGGGGGCGTTGCCGCTTATTATAACGTAATCGCCGCTCTTCAGCTTTTCTTTCAGGCTCTTTACAAGCTTTCCTATGTCCGATTTGGTTATCTTTACGCCCGTGCCGTTAACGTCGGTCTCGGCGGTGGACTTAATCTTCACGTTAATTCTGCTTCTTCCCGCAACCTCGATAAGGTCGTGTTTAAGCTCCAAATAGTCGAGTTCTTTCTTTATTTCGTCTCCCGTAAAGCCCGCAACGAAGCCGAGGGCAATCGACGCGTCGCCCAATTCTTTAAGTTCGAGCGAAACGTTAATGCCCTTGCCGCCGACGGTAAGTCTTTCCGCCGCCGAGCGGTTAACCGCGCCCGTCTTTAAAACGTTAACTTTTAAATAATAATCCAGCGAGGGATTGAACGTTACGGTGTAAATCATTGCCTCAACCTTAATTCCGACGTGTAGAGCGGACTGTCGCCGTAAAATAGCGGATAACGGCGCAAGCCACGTCTACACTTTATAACTTTTAAAGGCGTTTGTCAATCCAAAAGCCGCCCGCCGCACGTTTTTGCCCGCGGCAAGGCGATTGCCGTCGCCCGCCGCACGTTTTTGCCAAGCCGCAGCCGTTTTAATTCGCGTGCGGTAATTTGTTTGACTTTTTCCGCCGAAAATACTAACATAAAACTATGAACAAAAATTCAGTTGCGCTCCGCGCGGCGGATATCGCCGAATGTGCGATTTTCGTCGCTTTAATGGTTGCGGGCGCCTACATAAAAATACCCTTTCCGTTTATGCCGCTCACCTTTCAGACGGCGTTCGCAATTCTTGCGGGGCTGCTTTTAGGGTGGAAAAAGGGAATGATTGCAATGGCGGCTTACGCGGTTATGGGCTTAGCCGGCGTTCCCGTGTTCACCACGGGCGGCGGAATATTTTACGTGACTTTGCCCTCGTTCGGCTATATTTTGGGCTTTATCGCCTGCGCGGGCGTGGCGGGGCTTTCGTTTACAAAATATTCCAAGCTCTGGCAAATAATACTCTTTTCGTTCGCCGCGCTCATAACCGATTACGCCTTCGGCGTCGCGTATTTTGCGGCGGTGTGGGTAATAACCGGCAACGCGGGGCTGGGCGGCGCGATAGTTTCGTACAACCTGATCTATCTTCCCAAGGACGCGGTGCTGACGGCGCTTGCGGCTTTCCTTGCGGCGGCGGTCGCTCCCGCAATAAAGAAGATGCACGGCAAGTCCGGCGGCGCGCGAAAGGGCGGCGCGCAAAAAAATTCGCAGGATAACAAGGCGAAGTAAAGCGCGTTTTTCCGCGCGTTTAATCTTTCAACTTTTTGCCCCCGCGGCGCGTATAAATGTGTTATGCAAAAAACGCTTTCGGTGGTAAATCTCTCCGCAATCTGCGGCAACGCAAAGTATATCCGTTCGCTAATCGGCGGCCGTTTTTTCTACGCGGTGGTAAAGGCGGAAGCCTACGGTCACGGCGCGGCGGAAGTCGCGCGGGCGATAGAGGACGCGGTGGACGGCTTCTGCGTGGCGATAGCCGACGAGGGCGCGGCGCTGAGGGTGTGCGGCATAGTAAAGCCAATCCTTGTTTTCGCGCCGCCGCTCGATAATGACGACGCGGAGCAGATGAAATATTACAATCTCACTCCCACGGTTACGGACGAAAGCAGCGCTGCCCTTTGCGGCGGCTTGCCCTGCCAGATTGCAATCAACACGGGAATGAACCGCTACGGCTGTTTCGGCGGGCAGCTTGACCAAGTATTGAAAATTATTCCCCGCGGCAACGTGACGGGGGCGTATTCCCACCTGTACGCGGCGGAAAACGAAGAGCACAGCGCAAGGCAGCTTCAACTTTTCAAGGCGGCGCAAAGGGCGGTAAAGGAGCACAGTCCAAACGCGTTTTTCCACCTTGCGGCAAGCGGCGGAATTTTTCGCGGCGGCGAATATCTTTTGGACGGCGTGCGCTGCGGCATTGCGCTCTACGGCTACGCCCCGCACGGCTTTGCCTGCAAAAATTTAACTCCCGCGCTCAAAGTTTACGCACGCCTTTCGCACGAAACGGCGGTAACGGGCGGCGGCGTGGGCTACAATATCGCGCGGGAAAAGTATGAAAAGCTGTATACCTACCGTCTTGGCTATGCCGACGGCTTTTCCCGCAACGTGCCCCTCGGCGAAAGGACGCTGTGTATGGACGCGTTTATTTCCAAGGAAGAGCGGGAGTATATGCCCGTGCTTACCGATGCGGACGAATACGCGCGTAAGTGCGGAACCATTTCGTACGAAGTGCTGTGTTCGGTTACCCGCCGCAGCAGGATAGTTTACGAGTGGCGTTAAAAGAGATGAAAGACCAGCTAAGGTACAAATACAAAATCAAGCGTAAGTACTTCCGGCACTCCGCAAGGGAAGTCGCCGACGGCGCGATTTCAGACGTCGCGCTCGCCGCGCTTTCGGCGTACGACAGCTTTTTAATCTATTACAGCTTCGGTTCGGAGACGGACACGCACGCAATCATTTCCGCGCTGCTGAGCGCGGGCAAAAGGGTGTTTCTTCCGCGCGTGGAGGGCGAAAATATCGCGCCCGTGCAATATTTTGGCGACCAAAGCAAACTCGTAAAAAATTCTATGGGAATTTACGAGCCGCAGGGACAAGCCTACGCGGGCGAGATTGAGGTGTGCGTAACGCCCCTCCTCGCCGTCAATCCGCGCGGCTTCCGTCTGGGCTACGGCGGCGGCTATTACGACCGTTTTTTCGCCGCGAACGAAAATATTTTAAAGGTCGGCTTGGGCTATTATTTGCAGCTCACGGACGAATTTTGCGAGGAGCCGCACGACATCGCTCTCGATTTATTTATTACGGAAAAGGGGATAATTTATTTTGGAAGATGAAACGCGCTTTGAAGAGCAATTAGACGCGCAGCCGCAGCCCGCATATTCCAAGGGGCGCAAAATCTGGCTGGAAATCAAGGATATTCTCACGGGCGTCGCTTTCCCGTTCATTTTAACGCTGGTGCTCAGCTCAACGGTCATAAGATACGCGGGATATAAGGCGGATTTGGCAATCAGCATAGTCGCCTGCGTCGGCGGCGAGGCGATGTTAATCGCCGCGCTCGTAATGTTCGGCAGATACAACGGCGCCGCGGCGTACAAAAAAAATCTCTTGCACGAACAAAAGCGCGAGCTGGGCTCCCAAGACGAAAGGGTGGGCTACCGCACGGGCGAATATGCGCTGTGGAAGGGCGTGGTTATCGGCGCGGTCCTTTGCATACCCTTTCTCGTTTTCCAGACGATAGAGCTGTGCGCGCCCAACGTCGTGTGTCAATTCTGTTTAAATTATATCTGCGCCTGGGCGTATTATCCGCTCTCCTACGCGGGCGAAAATTTGGAGGGATTGAATTATATCTGCGTAATAATCCCCATCGCCGCGCACACGGTTGGCTATTACCTCGGCAAAATCAAACAGATTAAGGTGCAAAAGCAGCTCGAAGAAACCAACGCCAAAAAGAAGGGGCGCAAAAAGTGAGAATAATCGGCGGCAAACACAGGGGCAGAAAACTGTCAGAGTTCGGCGGCGACCAAATCCGCCCCACGGCGGACAGAGTAAAGGAGAGCCTCTTCAATATCCTCGCTTTCGCTATAAACGGCGCAACCGTACTCGATTTATTCTGCGGAAGCGGCAATATCGGGCTGGAAAGCATTTCCCGCGGGGCTTCGCTTGTGCACTTCAACGACCTTTCAAAGGACAGCCTGCGCGTGCTGCGCACCAACCTTGCGGCAATGGGGGAAGAGAGCGTAAGCTTAGTCACCAACCTCGATTATCTCGCGTGCCTTAACGCCGCGGACAGGCGCTACGATTTTATCTATATCGACCCGCCTTACCGCTTCGATTACGGCGTGCCCGCGCTTGAAATAATCGCAAAGCGCAACCTGCTTGCGGACGGCGGCGTCGCCGTATACGAGCGCAACGCGCCTTTCACCGGCGCAATCGACGGCTTGGAGATGTTCGACGAGAGGAAGTATGGGAAAACCTATTTATCGTTTTTCAGACCGCTTCTCCGCTTATAAGCGGCTTCTCGCGGTATAAACTTCGCATCTCTGTGTCGCGCTTACGTTTTGGCTCAGTCATTTACGTCCGTGTAAACTCCTGTCGTCAAATCCGCGCGCTCCTTGACCTGCTTGTTTCTCCCGCGAGGGAGGGACTTCGTATAAGCAGCGTCATTGCGAGGGCATTTATGCCCGTGTATAAGCAGCGTCATTGCGAGGTGGGCATAGCCCGACGCGGCAATCCAGAGGATTGAAACGCGGACTTCGTAATTCCGGATTATACTTCGTGCGACCGCGTAAACGCGGGCGGGTACGTCGCTTCGCTCCTCATAATGACAGGTAAACGCACAGCGAAAGAATTTTGCGAGAGAGGTAATTTTTATGAAAACTTGCGTATTTGCGGGCTCGTTCGACCCGCCCACCGTCGGTCACCAAAGCGTGATTGAAACCGCGTTGAAAATATTCGACGGCGTAACCGTCGCCGTCATGGTCAACACCGATAAAAAATATTTCTTTTCGGAGGAGGAGCGCCTTGCGCTACTTAAAAAGCTTTACGCAGGCAACGGCCGCGTAAAGGTAATCTCCTTCGACGGCGCGACGGTGGATTTATTGAAAAGGGAAAACACCCCGTTTTATGTGCGCGGCGTGCGCGACGCGATAGATTTCGATTACGAAAACCGCAACCACTACGCCAGCAAACAGCTTATGGACGGAATAATTTCAATCTACATTCCCGCCGAGCGGGAGGATATGTTCGTCAGCTCCACGCTCGTCAGAAATTCGGTAAAATTCAAAAAGGATTACGAACGGTATATACCCGAAAAGATAAAAGAGGACGTAAAAAAACTGCTGGAGGATAAAGATGTTTGAAAAACAGATAAAAATACCCGAACCCGAAGAAATAAAGGCGGCAATGCCCCTGCCCGCGCCCCTTGCGAAAATCAAGGCGGAGAGGGACGCGGCAATCTCCAAGGTGATATGCGGCGAAAGCGACAAACTGATAATAATCGTCGGCCCCTGTTCCGCGCACGCCGAAAAGCCCGTTCTCGACTATCTCGAAAGATTGGGCAAGCTCAACTTGCAGGTCAAGGATAAGCTCGTGCTCGTGCCCAGAATTTACACCAACAAACCCCGCACCAAGGGAGTGGGGTATAAGGGCATGTTCTCCCAGCCCGACCCCTCCAAGTCGGAGGACATTTTAAAGGGCATTCAGACCATAAGGGAACTCAACATAAAGGCGCTCGAAGTCAGCGGTCTCGGCGCGGCGGACGAAATGCTGTACCCCGCGAATTACGCCTATCTCGACGACCTTTTATCCTACGTCGCGGTTGGCGCGAGGAGCTCGGAAAATCAGCTTCACAGGCTCACGGCAAGCGGAATGGACGTGCCGGTCGGCATAAAAAATCCGATGAGCGGCTCCATAATGGTGCTGTTAAATTCCATCTACGCGGCTCAGTCGGGGCAGACCTTCAAGCTCAACGGCTGGCAGGTTAAAACGGACGGCAACCCCCTTGCGCACGCCATCTTGCGCGGAGCGGTGGACGGCTACGGAAACGACATACCTAACTTCCATTACGAAACGGTTATGCAGGTTATCGAGGGCTATCAAAAATCGGGGCTCAAAAATCCCGCAATCATAATCGACGCCAACCACTCCAACAGCGGCAAAAAATTCAAACAGCAGATAAGAATTTGCGAAGAGGTCATGAACAACCGCCTGTACGACGGCGACTTTAAAGCCAACGTAAAGGGCTTTATGATTGAAAGCTTTATAGAGGAGGGCAACCAGACGGAGGACAAGGTGTACGGCAAATCGATAACCGACCCCTGCCTCGGCTGGTGCGACACCGAAAGGCTGATTTCGGACATCGCCGCAAAGGTGTAAATTTGCGATAATTAAGCCATATGTGCGGGGCAATCGCGCAAAAAGGGGGCAAAAAAATGGAAAAACTCGGCGTCGCGGGCTATCTCGGTCCGCAGGGTACGTACAGCGAAATAGCAGCCCAAAGGCTGTGCGGCGGCGCGCGCCTTTGCGCGTTTCCGTCCTTTTACGCGCTCTTTTCCGCGCTCAAATCGGGCGAGGTCGGGGCGATAGTTCTGCCCATCGAAAATTCGCTAAACGGCGCGGTGACCCAAAATCTCGACCTCATGCAGGAGGCGGACGGCGTATACGCCAAGGCGATAACCTCGGTTAAAATCGACCACCGTTTAATAACCGCCGCGGGGTGCGACAGGGGCGCGATTAGGCGCGTTTTTTCGCACGTGCAGGCGTTGGAGCAGTGCGCCGCGTATCTTGCGGAAAACCTGCCCCAGGCGGCTCTCTTCGAAACGCCGTCCACCGCGGAGTGTTTAAGTAAACTCGAATATCCCACCGACGCGGGCATAGTCGGCGCGCACGTAAAAAGGGAGGGGTACGAGCTCTCGGAAAACACCATTTCGGACAACCCAGCCAACTTCACGCAATTTTTGCTGACGGTAAACGGCGAGCCCGACCCTGAAACGCCCACCTCGCGCATATTCTTCTCGGTTACCTGCCGCCACAGGGCGGGCGCGCTGGTGCAGATACTCAACATTTTAAACGGCGACGGCGTGAATATGACCAAAATCGAAAGCCGCCCCATCAAGGACAGGGCGGGCGAATTCCGTTTCTTTATCGAGGCGGAGGGCGATTATTCCACCCCCGCGGCGCGCGAAACGCTTGAAAAAATAAAAGCCGCGGCGCTCTCCGTAAAGCTTCTGGGCGCGTATTAAAGGGCGCTAAGCGGCAAACGGGCGCATAAAAGCGCTAAAACAACTGAAACAGGCACAAAAGCGCAAAGCACAGCGCGCCCTGCAAAAATTTGAACAGCGTAAAGAACCCCGTTTTTACCCCGCGGGGAGAGAGGTAGCACGCCTGCTGCGCGATAATCGAAGCCCCGCCGAAAGTCGTCAAAAATCCGGCTGCCGGCAGCGCGAAAAATCCGCCCGCGGCGGCAACCGAAAAACAGCCGCCCGTCGCCTCGCACAGCCCGCAGCTCAGCCCCTTTGCAATTTCTTGCCCGAACAGCGGCGAAAATATCAGCTCCAACGGCTTAAAAACGCCCAAATCGGACAAAACCTTAGACAGGGTGTAAAAAAAGCAGATAAAGCCGCCGGCAACCAGACAGGCAATCACGCCGCCGTAAAAGCTCGAATACAGCGCGTTTTCGTCCCCTTTATGCAGGGTGGTAAGGGCAGCCGAACCGTCGCCGCGTTTGCAAAACAGCGAGTAAATCAGGGAAGTGCCCACGACCGAAATCAGGCACGCGCATAAAAGCTTCGCGCCCGCGCCGCTCCCGCCGAAAGCCTTTGCGCCTATCGTGCCGAGGGCGAAGAGGGGGCCGCAGGTCGAGCACAGCGGCGCAAGCTTTTTCAGTTCGTCCCTATTTATCAGCCCGCAGTCGTAATACTCCGAAAGTATGCGCGACCCCGCGGGATAACCCGAAAAGACGCTCATCAAAAACAGTGGAAAAGCGGCGGCGGGAAGTTTAAGCTTTTGCGAAAATTTTTTAAACGGCTTGGCGGCTTTTTGCGGCGCGCCGAGTTTAATAAGCAACATAGTTATCACCATAAACGGAAACAACGACGGCAGCACGCATTCCGCCCAAAGGCAAATTCCATCGAAGCACACCGAAATGTACCTTTGCGGAAAGGCGACTATTACGCCGGCGAAAAATACGAGAACGGCGCAAAGCAGCACCTTTTTTATCTTCATACGAAATATTATTAAAAGGCGGAATAATTTATGAGTAAAAAAATCGGACTTGCCCTCGGCAGCGGCGGCGCGCGCGGCGTTGCCCACCTCGGGGTTATCAAAGCTCTCGAAGAGGAGGGAATTCGTCCCGATTACATCGCGGGCTGTTCAATGGGCTCGGTGGTCGGCGCGGGCTACGCCAACGGCATGTCCATAGAGCAGATGTATAAAATAATCAAAAAGCTAAAAGCCATACAGCTCATCGACGTAACCGCCGTTCCCATCACCCGCCTCGCCCTCACGAGGGGCAACAAAATGCGCAACCTCATCATTTCCAAAATCGGCGATTGCCAATTTTCCGACCTTAAAATTCCCTTCCGCTGCGTTGCAAGCGATTTGTATTCGGGGCGGCTCATCACCCTTTCGGAGGGCGACGTAGCCACGGCGGTGCGCGCTTCCAGCTCAATGCCCACAATATTCCCGCCCGTAAAGTTCGAGGATAAACTTTTAATCGACGGCGGCGTTTTGTGCCGCGTGCCCACCCGGCAGGTCAAGGAAATGGGCGCGGACGTCGTCATCGCGGTGGACGTTCTGTCCAACACCGGCGAAGAGGTAGGCAGGGTTAAAAACATAATTTCGCTCATAATGCGCGTGTTCGATATGATGGATTACAACACCACCGAGCTCAGGAAACAGCTGCTCGGCACCAAAAACGAGGTGTGGATTGTTCCCGAAATGAAGGGGCTCAGCCAATACGCGGTAAAGGACTTCGAAAGGTCGTTCGACGAGGGATATGTCGCAACCAAAGCCCAAATGGGAGCCATTAAAAAACTTATTGAGAGCTGATAAAATGGACTTATTCGATTTTAACGGAAACGAAGAGGGCGCAAAGCCTCTTGCGGAGCGCATGCGCGCAAATAATTTAAACGATTTTATCGGGCAAAAGCACATAGTGGCGGAGGGCTCGCTTCTTCGCCGCGCAATCGCTCTCGACAGGTTGGGCAGCTGCATCTTCTGGGGGCCTCCCGGCACGGGCAAAACCACGCTTGCAAACATAATCGCTTCAACCACCCACGGCGAATTTATAAAGCTAAACGCCGTTCAGGCTGGCGTTGCCGACGTTAAGGCGGCGGTTAAAAAAGCGGAAGACAACTTAAAGCTTTACAACAAGCGTACGTATTTAATGTTGGACGAGTGCCACCGTTTCAACAAAACGCAGTCCGACAGCCTGCTGCCCTCAATCGAAAAGGGCACAATAATTTTCATCGGCTCTACGACCGAAAATCCTTTCGCTTCGATGACGCCCGCAATCGTCTCGCGTTGCAGGGTGTTCGAGTTCAAACACCTTTCAGACGAGGAAGTTTCCTCGGCTCTCGTTTCGGCGCTCGGCGATAAGCGCCGCGGTCTCGGCGAATATTCTGCGCAGGTGGACGGGGAGGCTCTGGCGCACATAGCCTCTATGGCGGGCGGCGATTTGCGCGCGGCGTACAACGCGCTCGAACTTGCGGTGTTAACCACTCCCGTGGGCGCCGACGGAACAATCCGCGTCACTCTTTCCGACGCCGAGCAATCCATTCAAAAAAAGGCGCTCTCCTACAATGAGGACGCGTTTTACGACTATCTTTCCGCGTTCTGCAAGTCGCTCCGCGGAAGCGACGCCAACGCCGCGCTGTACTACGCAATGCGCATAATCGAGGGCGGCGGCGACCCTATGATAATTTTGCGCCGCCTCGTCGTCCATTCGTCCGAGGACGTGGGAATGGCGGACCCCAACGCACTCGTAGTGGCAACCTCCGCAATGACGGCGTTTGAAAAAATCGGCTATCCCGAGGGGTTGATACCAATGGCAAACGCCATAATCTACGTGTGCGAAGCGCCCAAATCCAACTCGGTCGTCCTCGCCAAGGAAGCGGCGATGAAAGACGCAACCGAGGTGCGCGACGACGACGGCGTGCCGCCCTATTTAAAGGACAACACTTTCGGCGACAGGCAGACGAGGGCGCAGAGCGGAAATTACAAATACCCGCACGATTACGCGGGCGGTTGGGTGGAGCAGCAGTACTTGCCCGACAAATTAAAGGACAGGGTGTATTACCGCCCGTCCGACTACGGCTTCGAAAAGACCGTAAAGGAAATCCGCAAACACAAAGGCAAACCGGAGTAATATCGGCGTGTATTCGGTTGTCGCTGTCATTCTGCCCGCGTCGGCTCAGAACATCGCCCGCCCGCCGCAAGGCGCGCCTTGCGGCGGGCTCAATAACAGTTATTTCCCCGTTAGGTGAGAATATCTGTTGACAAAAGGCAAAAAAAATAGTATTATTTTTTAAATATTAAAGGCTATGACGAAGAAAGGTTCTTTGCAAAGCTCTTCACAGAGAGCGGGGGTCAGGTGAAAGCCCCGTAAGGTAAGCCGCAAACGGATAACCCTTCCGAGCCGCTTTTCCGAACACGCGGACAACGCGCGAAAAGTAGGTTAAGCCGCGTTTTTACGGCCCGCGTGAGTGGCTGAATTGAGAGATTGATTTTTAAATCAATAACTTGGGTGGTACCGCGAAGGCAATTTCGTCCCGAGGAAATACGAGGCGTATTTCTTCGGGGCTTATTTTTTATATTTTTTCAAACAAACAAAAAGGAGTTGACGATATGAGTACAATTTACCGTACCTATACTGCCGATAAAATTACGGAAGAGCTGATGGGGCGGGAGGTCACGCTTGCCGGCTGGATTGAAAACATACGCGACCATGGCGGCGTTTCCTTTATAGATTTAAGGGACTACTACGGCGTGGTGCAGGTGGTCATGCGCGACACGTCGCTCTTGGACGGACTGAACAAGGAGGACTGCATTTCGGTTGCGGGCGTTATAGAGCTGCGCGACGAGGAGACCTACAACCCCAAAATCCAATCGGGCACGGTCGAACTCAACTGCAAAAGCGTAACAATTCTCGGCAAGGTGCGCGAGCAGCTCCCTTTCGAAATAATCACGTCCAAGGAAACGAGGGAGGACGTTCGCTTAAAATACCGCTTCCTCGATTTGCGCAACCGCAAGGTCAAGGACAACGTCGTTTTCCGCTCGCAGGTCATTTCATTTTTGCGCGCAAAGATGTGCGAAATGGGATTTTTGGAGGTGCAAACGCCAATCCTTTGCGCGTCCTCTCCCGAGGGGGCGAGGGACTACATAGTTCCCTCCCGCCGCTACAAGGGCAAATTTTACGCGTTGCCGCAGGCTCCGCAGCAGTATAAGCAGCTTTTAATGGTGTCCGGCATAGACAAATATTTCCAAATCGCGCCCTGTTTCCGCGACGAGGACGCCCGCGCCGACCGTTCGCCCGGGGAATTTTACCAACTCGATTTCGAGATGGCGTTCGCCACGCAGGAGGACGTTTTCAAGACGGCGGAGGAGGTGCTCTATTCAACCTTTGCAAAGTTCGCGCCCGAGGGATACGAGGTGACCAAGGCGCCTTTCCCCGTAATATCCTACGCGCAGGCAATGCTCGAATACGGCACCGACAAGCCCGATTTGCGCAACCCCTTAAAGATAACCGACCTTTCCGCATTTTTCAACAAGTGCACGTTCAAGCCCTTCCAAAACAAGTGCGTGAGGGCGATTAAGGTGCGCGGGGAGATGAGTAAGGGCTTCCACGAAAAACTGCTGGAATTCGCGCTGTCGATAGGAATGGGCGGCTTGGGCTACCTCGAGGTTATGCCCGACGGTACGTATAAAGGACCGATTGACAAATTTATTCCCGACGAACTCAAAGAGGAATTGCGCGCGCTTGAAAATCTGCAAACGGGCGACACGATTTTCTTCATTGCGGACAGCAAGCAAAAAGCCCCCGGGCTTGCGGGACAAATACGCGCGGAGCTCGGCGAAAAATTGGGCTTAATCGAGCAAAACGCCTATCGCTTCTGCTTCGTAAACGACTTCCCCATGTACGAACTCGACGAGGAAACGGGAAGCGTGGGCTTTACGCACAACCCTTTTTCCATGCCGCAGGGCGGATTGGAGGCGCTAAATACAAAGGACCCGCTGGATATTCTTGCCTACCAATACGACGTGGTGTGCAACGGCGTAGAGCTTTCGTCGGGCGCGGTGAGAAACCACGACCTCGATATAATGGTCAAAGCGTTCGCAATCGCGGGCTACGACGAGCAGACGCTTAAAGAAAAATTCGGCGCGCTGTACACGGCGTTCAAATTCGGCGCGCCGCCCCACGCGGGAATGGCGCCCGGCGTCGACAGAATGATTATGCTACTTAAAAACGAGGAAAACATAAGGGAAGTAATCGCGTTCCCCATGTCGGCTTCGGCGCAGGATTTAACGTGCGGCGCGCCCAACGCGGTAACCGAAAAGCAACTCAGGGAAGTGCACATAAAAATCAGATGACAAGGTGAAAAATATGTCTATAACCCAAAAGGAAATAAAGACGCTCGCGCGGCTTGCGCGCCTGGAATTTTCGGACGAGGAAATGGAGCAATTCGTCCCCGAATTCGAGGAAATTATAGAGTTTGCAAACGCAATTAACCAAAGCGTGGCGGGCGATACGGGCACGATACGCGAGGTGGGCGCGCGCACGGTAAAGTGGGAGGATTTGCGCGAGGACGAGGTAAAGGAGAGCCTGCCGAACGAAAAGATAACCTCCAACGTGCAGGCGGAAAACGGCTACTTCCCCGTAAGGAGGGTGGTAAAGTGAAAAGCGTAATTTCCGCCCTTTCCCAAAAGCTCCGCGCGGGCGAAATAACCGCCGTGCAGCTTGCGGAAAGCTATATTTCGGCAATCGAAAGCCGCAACCCTGCGCTCAACGCCTACGTTCACCTCACGTTCGACGAGGCGATGAAAAACGCGTGCTACGCCGACAAGCTTTTAAAGGAGGGCAGGGCGACCGCCCTGACGGGCATACCGTTCACTCTCAAAGACAACATCGCAACCGACGGCTTGCCCACTACGTGCTGCTCCAAAATTTTGCAGGGCTTTAAGCCCTATTACGACGCAACCGTCTGGCAAAAGTTAAAGGCGCAGGGCGCGGTGCTTCTCGGCAAAACGAATATGGACGAATTCGCAATGGGCTCCACGGGCGAAAAGTCGTGCTACGGCGCGCCGCTCAACCCCGTGGATAATTCCAAGGTCACGGGCGGCTCTTCGGGCGGCGTGGCGGCGGCGGTGTGCGCAAATATCGCGGCTTACGGTCTGGGCTCGGATACGGGCGGCTCAATCCGTCAGCCCGCTTCGTTTTGCGGCATTGTCGGCTTCAAACCCACCTACGGCGCGGTGTCGCGCTACGGGCTGATTGCCTACGGCTCCTCGCTCGACCAGATAGGCCCGATGACAAAGTCGGTGACCGACGCGGCAATAGTCTACGACGCAATCAGGGGGCGGGACAGCGCGGACGGCACGTCCTCGCCCACGCCCGCCGGCAAAACGGAATTGAAAGGCGACGTCAAGGGCTTAAAAATAGGCGTCGCCGACCAATTTTTCGAGGGGATTTCACCCGAGATTAAGGCCGCGGTCGAAAGCGTGATTTCAGCTTACGAGCGCGCGGGCGCGGAGGTCGTTCGCGTGAGCATTCCCGCCCTGAAACTCGCGCTCCCCGTCTACTATATAATCGCGTGCGCGGAGGCTTCGTCCAACCTCGGCAGATACGACGGAATACGCTACGGCTACCGCGCGGGCGGCTATTCGGGCGTGGACGAAATGATAACCAAAACGAGAACCGAGGGCTTTGGCAAAGAGGTTAAAAAACGCATAATGCTCGGCACCTACGTGCTGTCGTCGGGGTATTTCGACGCCTACTACAAAAAGGCGTGTATGATACGTAAAACGGTCGAAAGCCAGCTGGCGGAAGCGTTTGAAAGGTGCGACGTGCTGTTCGCGCCGACCGCGCCCGTAACGGCGTTCCCTCTGGGATATTCGGGGGGCAACGCGGTTGAAACCTACCTTTCCGACGTGTGCACCGTGCCCGTAAACATCGCGGGATTGCCCGCAATTTCAATCCCCTGCGGACGCGACGGCGGCATGCCAATAGGCGTGCAGATTATCGGCAAAAAATTCGACGACGCGCGAGTTCTGGACGCGGCGTATTTCGCTGAAATCAGCGGCGCAAGCAAATGCGCGGAAGTCAAAGGGGGAGTGGAGCTATGAAATACCAACTCGTATCGGGGCTCGAAACCCACGTGGAGCTCGCCACCGCAACCAAAATTTTCTGCGGCTGCACCACGGCGTTCGGCGGCAGCCCCAACACCCACTGTTGCCCCGTCTGCACGGGTCAGCCGGGCGCGTTGCCCGTGCTCAATAAAAGGGTGGTGGAATACGCAATCCGCGCAGGCCTTGCCACCCATTGCACCATAAACACGACCACCCACTTGGACAGGAAGAACTATTGCTATCCCGACCTGCCCAAGGCGTATCAGATTTCCCAGTTCGACAAGCCGCTGTGCGAGCACGGCTACGTCGAGCTCGATAGCGGCAAAAAAATAGGCATCACGCGTATCCATATCGAAGAAGACGCGGGCAAATTGGTGCACGAAAGCGGTTATACCTTCATCGACTACAACCGCGGCGGCGTGCCCCTAATCGAAATCGTGTCCGAGCCCGACATATCCTCCCCCGAGGAGGCGAAGGAATACGTTGAAAAATTGCAGCTCATTATGCGCTATATCGGCGTTTCCGACTGCAAGATGCAGGAGGGCTCCATGCGCTGCGACGTAAATATTTCGGTTATGCCCGAGGGCGCAACGAGGCTGGGCACCCGCACCGAAATAAAGAACATGAACAGCATTTCGTATATCGAAAAGGCGATGGCGTACGAATATCAAAGGCAGATTGAGGTGATAGAGGGCGGCGGCAAAATCGAGCAGGCAACTCTTCGCTTTGACGAGCGTTCGGGCGAGACTTCGGTCATGCGCACCAAAGAGGACGCGCAGGACTACCGCTATTTCCCCGAACCCGATATTCTCACCGTGGTCATTCCCGAGCAAAAGGTGGAGGAAATCCGCCGCTCCTTGCCCGAGCTGCCCACCGAAAAACTGCGCAGATACGTTGAAGAGCTCAAAATAAATCCCGCCTCCGCGCGCCTTTTATATAAATACAAGCGCGTGTGCGACTTCGTGGAAAAGGCGCTCTCTCTCGGCGCGGGAGTGAAAAACACGGTCAACTTAACCGTGGGCACGCTCTATTCCAAGCTCCCCACCGAAGAGGACAAGGAGCTGTTCGCTCTCCCCGTGTCTGCGGAGGAAATGGCAAATTTGGTCAAGCTTGTGGACGGGGGCAAAATAAACGTGACTTTGGCGCAAAAGACGCTTGCGCAGATGGCGGAGGAGGGCAAGCCCGTGTCGGCTTATATCAGTCCCGAGGACGTCGCGGGAATGGACGACGGCGAACTCGTTGAAATCTGCAAGCAGGCAATTGCGGCAAATCCCAACGCGGTGGCCGACTTTAAAAACGGCAAGGAAAAGGCGATATTCGCGCTCTACGGCTTTATAAAAAAGGCAACGCAGGGCAAGGCGGATATCTCAAAAGCCGATAAAATTATAAAGGAACTGATTTAAACGCAGCGGAAATCCGCCAACAAAACGGTGGGAAATCCGAC